>Ga0209782_1002345_pt1 | contig 10534 bp, 10 predicted proteins | sample WorMetmaBAHAMAS1_FD_187390 | JGI IMG/M metagenome (GOLD analysis project Ga0209782, IMG submission 187390) | Marine gutless worms symbiont microbial communities from Max Planck institute for Marine Microbiology, Germany - Inanidrilus... | ecosystem: Host-associated > Annelida > Digestive system...
GAATAAGCACAATTTTATACAGTGAAATATAATACCTAAACCGTTTACACAAACCCAAGAATATCTATAGACCCTAGCATAAAATATCTCATTCAACTATTTACTTCCGGCCCGATACGCAATGCGTACAGGGCAGCCCGGCACGCAGCCACTTTCGTGTTACGGACAGACACACAACACACACACACACACACACACACACACACACACGACATACCGCGTTAGCATAGCGTCGCGCGTAAAAATAAAGCCAGTTCGGAATATCACGTCGTTCAGTTATGCCAAAATCGTGAAAATTAGAGGTATTTTAGAGATATGGGCATTTGCATTTCGGGGGGAGGAGGGGAGGCGCGATGGCTCCGACTTGTAATTCCGATTGTCGCAAAGAGCCGTGCGCTAAGTTTTTAGAGGGATGGGTACAGGCCCAACGTACTATACCGTCACATGCTTGTTCTTTTATTAGCACTGAACCGCAACCTATAGGCCTAGGCCTATGCGTGTACGCCAGGCCTATATATGTGCGCCCGCCTATACTGATGTCATACATAGGATACATAGGCTTACGAGAACGCTACGCATATGCTTGCATGACTGGTAAAACATAGAACTATTAGTTAATTTGTTTCAATATGCTAGAGTATAGTAGCGGCCTTTATCAGTGGCGCCGGCACCATGGGGCACGGGGCGTGTGCCGCCCCACTTCCTGAAACGGCCGTGCACGGGGGGAGCACAGGTAGCATATTCCACCGGAACAGATCATGCGATCTTGTCGAACCCTACTGCGGCTGCATACCTGGGTTTGAACGCGACCGACGTTCACGGGTTACCCGACCATTTAGCAAACCTGAAAACCCGGGTTTGAGCCTTCACACACACCTGGATTTAGGGATAGGATTTAATGAACACGGCTGCGCTTATCCGCGCACCGTGTCGCACGTCGTCCGTACCTGAACGCAATATCTGGACTCTGGAGGTCGTTAACGATATGTACGGCTGTCACGACATATACACATCGTCCACTGCCCCACCTGCCATGCAGGAGCGCTAAAAGCTCCTCCCAGTGGGGTCCAGGGCAGATCCCCGGCTGCTAAACGATTTTCCTATAATTTTAGGTCTCCAAGCAGCTTATTCTGCCACGTTATTTTCTATGCCCCCCTGGTACAGTAGGAAGCATTACGCAATGCTGCGATCAGTCAGTCGGTTTGTCTGTCCCATGTCCTAGGTGAAAACGGCGCATTTTTATTGTCACGATCGATAATAGGACGTGGGGTTTTGGGAGAGGGGCAGTTAACCCTCCCTCCCCACCAGTAACGGGGTCTACTGGAGCGCAAGCGCTGTCAGCAGGGTCCTGGGTGGAGACCCGGCCCATACCCTGGATCCGCTGTCACGACGCGGACGCCGCCAGTCATATTTGCTCAAGCCGAAGTCAGTTATCACAGTGTAGCACGGCATTTGTAAGATCGACCAGCCAAGCCAACGGAGATAGTAAAATTTTGGGGGATCAGAACTCCAAAACCCCTGAACCGATTGACAAAAATTGGCGTGGGTGATTACGTCGGCGATGACTCCCTGCACGCCAAAACTCAAAACAATCGTGAAATATCACCCTCGCGTTGTTTTTAGTTTTTATCGCGCGACGCTATGCTAAGCGTGGTATATGCCGTCGTCGTGTGTCCGTGTGTCCGTCTGTCCGTCTGTGTGTGTGTGTGTGTGTGTGTGTGTCATAGTGTGTCCGTCACACTCCGGTATTGTATCAAAACGGCTAAACGTAGGATCAGTCACGCAAATAACGACATGATAGTCCCAGGACTCTAGTTTTCTGACACCAAGTTTTGTAGAGAGCAAAAAATAGGCCTAAGTGGGTCCTAAACGTATCTGGAGTAAGGTAGAAACTATTAAAGACTGTCATAGCAAAGAAGCTAGCATACAGTCACGCCATGATGAAACAAGGGAGTTTTCAGTTGACTGGAGTAAGAGATAATGCAAGGAACAATGCCATATGCATAAAGGCAAGGAAGACCACATACAGCCTGGATGGCAACATTAAGAAATGGAAAGGATTCACCATAGATAAGTCAATCAGAATGGCTGAGGACAAAGATAAATGGAGAAAGTACGTTCGGTGGTGTGGCCAACCCTCAGAACGAGGACGGCTAAAGAACAGAACTGAACAGAACATATGGGACTATAGGCTAACCAATGTGTAGTTACTGTCTTGACTGATAAGTTTAAACTGGGGACCTGTAAGGCTAAACAGTAAACAGCTGATAATAGGGCATCAAGAGTTTAACATTTTTCGATGAACAGTAATTGTTGCGTTGTTGAATGCAGTTGGTATTGGCCTGGAACATGCATGATCTTACTAGCGTTCGCGTTGTCTTTATGGTCATCGTCTGGTCACTATACTTTAATCAGTTAGTGACCGATGACATCAATCAACTGAGGAAGGATGTGGAAGAGGCGAAACAACTGCTACAGCTCTATGACGACACACTCGGTAAATTCTTCTCATGTAGAAATTTGCTGAGATTCGGATTAGTGATTCGAAGTTTAAGACGTAAGAATTTGTACAACCAGCATCGAATATTTTACTGGAGTTTCTTTATAGCTTATTGAGTCTGTAATTATCAATTGATGCGAATTTTTATTTTCTGTTCTGACGGTTTTCCATACGTTTTCGCTCCCGTATTTTCCACTCCTGCATTTTCTACTCCCGCATTTTCAGCACCTCCCCCCACCCCCCGCAATAATCCTCACAAACACGTAGGTCACTGTAACCATCGGCTTGCACCGCACGTCGTGCTATCTTAGCATCTGCTGCATGATCTTCACGTATGTTGTTTGTAAGAGAACATGACGGCGACGACGGAGCAAAAGAAAGAGACGTGTAATCGAAGAATCGACGCTATCGAGTCTCAGACTGGCCCAAACAGCTCGATGTCACGGTGCCGGATCTGCTTCCAGGAGACAGAGGGCAGCTACGAATGCGGGAAGACTCGCTCGTCGTGTTCTGGTTGGAGCGACGAAACTACACCGACGTGGACCGCGCCGTTCCGTGACGACACCGACAACCGCAGTGGAGGCTGCAAGTATCAGTGGCGGCTCGAGTGCACGTGACTGAACGACTCACTGACCTGCAGCTGTTCTGACTGAGTTCATCTTTAACATCCCACTCGACACTAGATAGGTCATATCGTAAACGCTCTTCCCAACCAATCTCTTGGCTAGTATACTGAGGAAATCAAAATCAAAGCCAGGAGAAAAAAACATAAGCAGTACAATAAACCTAGGCTAATGCAAAACTAATTCTACAAACACTAAATCAACGAAATACGAATCATCATACAGAAAAATACAACAACATGAAATAAACCAAAAAGAACCTAAATCCCAACAGATTACTTAACTTTTCACTTATCAGCTTAATGTAAACACCGTTCCACTGGAACCGCTCTTTTGTATATACATGATTACCTCATAAATACTATTGGATCACAAAAAGTATCATGTCTATGCCTTCTTGACCTCTCTGCTGACTTTGACACCGTCGATCACAACAGCTTGATCTCACGTCTCTCATCGTGGTTTGGTCTTCACGGCTCTGTTCTAAGCTGGTTTGAATCTTATCTATCATCACGATCCTTCCGTGTCAAGTGTGAGAGCAGTCTATCTTCATAGTACTCCTCTTTCTAGGGTGTTCCCCCCGGGGCTGTGTTCTCGGTTCTTTACTGTACACCGCCCCACTCAGTACACTCATCTCCTCGCTTTCCCTTTCCCTCAATTATTACCTTTATGCAGACGAAACTCAGCTTTTCGTCTCCTTTCACCCACGCGACTTTGACTTAAGCATTACTCGCTTTCAGAATGCCCTGCAGCAGATCTATTCTTGGATCACTGCAAATCTCCTAGCTCTCAACACCTCTAAGACTGAATTTCTTCTCATCAGACTCAGTAAGCAACTTGCCAAAATAATACAGAACTCCTCACTAAATACCACCTACCAGGCTCGCAACCTTGGCTTTGATGAACACCTTATCTGATCAGATCTCATCTGTCTCCAGATCCTGCTATTAGGCCTTACAATATTCGTCAACTTCGCTGCATTCGTCCATACCTTGATTCCAAAAAGCCACCACCATTGCCACATCTGTCATCCACTCCAAATTTGATTACTGTAATTCTCTTTGTCACAATCTCCCAGTCCCCAAGTCTTATATAACTCGCCTCCAACAAATCCAGAATTCTCTTGCACGTGCTGTTGTCAAGGCCCCCAAGTCCTGATATAGGCCCTATCACTCCCATTCTACACTCTTTATCACTGGCTCAGGATATAACTGAATGCACTGAATACAAGATTCTGCCACTCACATAATATGAGGCTCTAACTACCACCCAACTTTCATACCTTCATCACCTCGATCATTACTGATAAACTCCACTGAAACACCCGCTCCTCATCTGTGGTCGCCCTCTCTCGTCCACATTCATCGTCATCTTTACTAATAACTAATCGTTTTTTTTTTCGTTATGCTTATAAGTGGCATAATTAATGGTGGTGGAGGTGGTGCAAAAGACCTCAACGTGCAGCTAGGCCCTATCATGACGGCGAAGTAGGCCTACATTGTGTTGACTTAAGGCCGCATTCCACAATCCCGACATCGACACCGACACCATTACTGACATCCTTGCTAGCAAGGATGTCAGTCTGTCGGGCGAGTCAGCAACTCGAGAGGTGGTGTCGATGTCGATGTCGTGGAATGCGGCCTTTATGCAAAGGCAGTTAAACAATGCATAATCAGAGCGTACGTGCAGTACAGTGTACATGAATGACGAACGTTATTTTTGGAAACGTACATACGTACTGTACGCGTATTTAAACGGATACATTTAGGCGTATAAGGCCACATTCCACGACACCGACATCGACACCAACACCGACATCCTCGTGAGGATGTCCACCGACATCCTCGGGAGGATCCTCGCGAGGATGTCGGTGTCGTGGAATGCGGCCTACACGCATCGAAGTTCGAACTATGAGTGAAATGTTGTTAGATACGAGCAGTGACATCGACCTGATTCGAATAATAGGAAAGGGCAAAAAAAGCCCAACATTCAAACTTTAAAGGTCGTTTTTACCGCGAGATGTAATATATACATCTCGCGCTTATGCTACGATGTCAGTGTCCGTCTGTCTGTCCGTCTGTCTGTGACGGAAGTGCATTATAGCTAATTTAGGTTTCAAATTCCGATCCCAATTTACCGCGCATTGCGGTCGTGGTGCATGCGGGCGCGAGGGTATAGGGATCATCGCCGGGAAGAGTGGAAGGATCATCTCGCGCTATGCTAGCCACTGCTAGGCCCTTTTGTATAAAATTGAGGTCAAAGCCAAATTACCTGAGCCCAAGTATACCCCCCCCCTATACGAATGAACGCTCCTGAACACGAGACTGTGAGGAGCAAGGGGATTTATCAAGCGTGCCCCCTCGGGCAAGCTGAACGGTACGTGAATCCGGTTGCGCCTCTGTCTTAGGTTACTTCTGCTCAACTTTCCTGCTCGCTTTAAAGCAGTGATTACGAATATTAATACTAGAATACCTAGTGGTATATGGTCGCGCCTCTATGGGTGAATCGTGACTACTTGACTACTATCGATTTGCGTTCCTCGTACTGGCAGCTTTCCCCTCCCCCTAACCATGCAAAATTTTGTGGCGATCGGTTAAAAAAGCCGGAGATATCCGCGATCGAAAATTTGTACTCCCCAAAAAAGTGTGCCAAAGTTCACCAAAATTGCTTGAGACCTGCTACCCCCTAATACCTCCCATCACACTAAATTTCATCGAGATCGGTCAAACCAGCTTGGAGAGGTGTTACAAAAATTGGGCCTCGGACAAAAAAAATTTTCTCACGGACGGACAGCTAGAAACGTGACTACTTAAGTCGCGACTTGCAGCGTGCGAGAGGCGCGACTAAAAACTAGAAATGCGTGGCAAATCCTAGCGTATAGCCTGCTCGGCGCCGTAGAGTCGCCCCCTAGTGAATACTTATGAAAAACACTTACTTACTGATCACGTCAGTGCCTAACAGCCCCGCCCCCTAGCGGTTGTAGCTGAACTAAAAGTGGTAAAATTTTTGAAGCCGGCCGTACAACTTCTCACGTCTTAAACTCCGGGGTCACTGAACCGAATCTCACCAAAATTTCACATCGATAAAAGCACTGAAATCGGAATTCCAATATTCCAATTCCTTTTCGAACGCCAGCATGACGAATGGACGACAATCGTCAAAGACGTCTGCCAAAATGCTCCAAAATTAATTGGTTACCATAGCAACGTCCCTTGGGCTACCACAAAACTTAGCCTATGTCAGTTTTGTAACCCCATATGTGACTACTTATGCTGAAAGGCTGTGGAAGATCGGTCTAGTAGTTGCTGAGATATTCGATTGGATATACCGATTTTTGCCATCTCGTCCTAAAAAGTGCAGATGTTACCCTCGCTATCTCTGGGGATACTGGACCGAATGTCACCAAAATTGTACATAATGTAGAGAAATTCATTCTATTTAATATTTTGAAATCGGAATTGAAACATTGTAATCCGTTTTGGAATGGCAGTGAGACAAAGGAGATTGGTCCGCAAAAAATGCAGATTTTTCGACTATAATTGGTTGCCATGGCAACGTCCCTTGAGAAATCAAAAAAGCTGAATGAGGTGAACAAGCCCTTACACCCGTCTACTAATCCTGAAATTTTGGTGAAGATTGGTCTTAAGTCTGCAGTCAATGAACCGAACCTCGCCAAATGTTTACACAATGTAGAGAAATAATTACCGATTAACCTCCTGAAATCAAAATTGCGATATTCCAATTAGTTTCGGAACGCCAGTGTGCCGAATGAAGGGCGATCGTCAAATTGCGGCTGAATCGCTGCAAAAATTCCACAATCTCCCTTCTTAAACTCCAAAGTTACTGGACCGACGTTCAACAAATTTTTACACAATGTAGAGGCTGGGAAATTTGGTGGAATATGCCAATTTTTGCCGTCTCGTCCAAAAGGGGCAGTTTTTGCCCTCGTAATCTTTGGAGTTACTGGACCGATCTTGATCAAATTTGCATATATTGCCATTTAATACCTGTAAATTGGCATTGCGATATTCGAATCCGTTTCGGAATGCCAGCATGTTTGAATGAAGGTCAGTTCGCTAATTTTACCCAGAATCGGTTGCCATGGCAACGACTTTTGAGGAACTGCAAAAAGGTATGACTCGATAGAATTCCAACAAATACATGTACATTTCATTTGGTGAAAAAATCGTGAAAATCTGTTCAGTGGATCAGGAAAAAAATTGGTTAAAATTTTAACAAAATTTTAACAAAGAAAAAGAAGTTAACGCAAGCAAAACATTTAGCCCTCCTGGCAAGTTCGCTAAGCGGACAGTGCGGACTAAAAATGCTCCATTAACAACGTAATTTTATTTCAACCAGTAACGTGACCGTTCTATTTCACGTTTATTATATTATACTGAGCACATGAACTGAGGTGCAGTGGTAATAAGTTGGAGAAACTAGCAGTGCGGTCATTTTATGTAGCTATAGCGCCGTTCGTACAACGAGACTGACCTACAACGATCGGAAAAGCCTACATGTATATACTGCATGGCGGAGTAGCAATCATGTTTGCTCAATCAACACTGTTTAACTGTAACTACATGCACTTTTAAAACTAAGCATTTACGCACACTGCGTAGTTAATAATTGGCTGCTTTTCAACTACTATACTGTGCGTGGTTATTTTTGCTGTGTTTCATGCATGATGCGATAATAATGACAGACACACCAAAGACAAAAGCACTATGCCTAAAAAGATGAAAATGGAAGCTAAATATACACTGTCAACAAATTGAACATGTCGCTCAAATTAGGTAATTACAAACTCCATATATGCGTACTGAAAGCAAACGAAATGACGACAGTACAAGGCCTATCAATTAGATTATGTCCTATATTTTCAGACTGATCTGGATAAACTCCATAAATGAAGTGTAAATAGAAAGCCATCGCTTGAGGTGGCACCGACCACTTAAGCAAAAACAACCAATACATTACGTCATAATATGCATCAACAAAATACACCACCCTGTATTACTTACATTGATAACCAAAATTAAAACTTTTTTCAGCCTTCGAGTGTAAAGAACGACGTTAGCCCTTGATATAACTTTAAATTGACACGGTAAAGATGCTAGATACATAGGTCAAAGGTCACTTTGTTCAAAATTTATTGTATGGGCATATACGCACACGCACGGGACTAATTTCCTCTACTTGAACCACTAAAGTGGTTATCACACAGTGTCGTTAAAAAGGGGAAGTAGGCCTAGATTATGTAACCAATTAACATAATGTGCAACATGTCCTGTACAACAACAAGAATAAAATTGTGGCAACACGATCACTCAGTTTACGTTTTCTGCAGCCGTTCAATTCAAAGACGCAGGGACCGGGTAGCACGCACTGTCTCACAGTCTGCACGCAAACGACGAGCAGCAAAAATTGATTCATTCGCGGTACACTGTAAAAATATAAGTATATCCACGGATATTTTGTGGCGAGTTTTCCATATTTTAACGGAACCGGTTCTGTAAATGTCTGTAGGCTATCCATACATCGACTGAATAACAAAGCGCAGGCGCACATTGCAACGTGGGCCTGCGCTTCGCTATTCCGTCGATTTATGGATAGAAACGTTTACGGAACCGATTCCGTTAAAATACGGAAAACCCGCCACAAAATATATGCGAATATACCGATATTTTCACAGTGTACAATAACGAGATAGCTAGGGAAGGAAGTGTAGAGCGTTGAGAGTGGCGAGCGGACTGCTAGTTGAGCATGCACGACTCGTAGGACGGAATCATGTACTTGATGTTGATGTAGGCGTCGTCGCCGCCGTAGCGCTCGAACGCCTCGAGCGTCTCCTGGATCAGGTCGCCAAGGTTCTCGCGCTTCCGCTGGCTGTAGTCGATCCCGTCGCCGCAGTTCACTGCAACGTCACGCGCAAGCACCTGCCGCAGTGCAGAGTAAACCCAAACTAAGCGGATATTCGTGTATGTTATACAACTGTCTAGAGTGGTATAAGTGAGTGTTAACGAATTTATACCACGATAGACAGTTGTATAACACACTTATTCCACCGTCGTACGAGTCGCCAGCAGTAGGCCTACAAACTTGCACCTGTATTTCACGCTTGAGTGGATCCGTGAGTTAAGATTAGACGACTCATGCGGCTTTTGTCCGACTGATTTGCCCCACGTCTGACGATCTCCTGGGCCAAGCCGATACCCGTCTGTTCAGCAAAATAGTCGCCAACAACCAACGTGTATTGTTTCAACTTCTGCCGCCGCTTACAACCGCCTCCCAGAACTACAGTCTCCGGGAGCGGCCGCATCAGTTCCAGCTCCCAGAACGATCTGGCCACCTATCTGACTCAAACTCTGTTAATAGAATGCTATAAAAAGATATATATTAATCTTTGTCTCTTTTACTTCAATTTACTGTCTATTTTTCAATACATATAGTCAGCTCATATACATTGAACTGTTTTTTGCTTATACAATTCTTTACTATATATACTATGTATACTTGTTTGCGGTATGTCAAACAATTAAAAAAGTATTACTGACTGACTGACTGACATCTACATTCCACCAACCGCAACCTACTTGCTGTACCGCGTCATCGGCTTAACACCTATGGCGGTTGGGCTTTCGCAGTTGCTGGCCCAACGGTCTGGAACAGTCTCCCGGATTTCATCACGGACCCGCCAATCAGCACTGACTCTTTCAGACGTTTGCTGAAGACGTATCTGTTTGCGCGATACTAGTGCATCCAGCGCATTAGAGGTTGATAACTTTATGCGCTGTATAAGTCTACTTACTCACTTACTTACTTACTTGTTAGGGATGCGCGCGTGTAAACGTGTACACGATAAGCTAACATGCACACGTTTACAAAATTACACGATAGGCGCATCCCCACTAGGTATTCAAATCCGGATATTTAAATTGAACATTTCCTGTATCTGTGTAATACAGATACATTACAATTAGCAAATTTCATTGAAATAACTGAAAACATATTTTTTTGACGAGCAACAACTTGTGATTTAAAGTTTGTGATTAATAAAGTACACCTACGTTCATTCTCTAAACGATACACCATCAATATGTACATGATAATGATAACTGTTCATTCCTGTCATTATATACGTACAGTTTTTGCCTTTGAATATGTTAAGAACTGGCAGGATTTGTCGGTAGTATGGGACCAGTGCTTCTCCGATCATCTCGCCAGACAGAACAAGATGCTGTAGAACTTTAAGCGTGGCACACATGACTTGCTGATTCTTAGTGCTCAGTGCATCTGTCACAGATTTACAATAAACAGTTGCATTAACAACACAGCAGATGTATGAAAACTGCATACTTTTGTGTTTGAATAAAGCAAGGGCGTCTACAAGGGGGAAGTGGACGCAGCT
>Ga0209782_1002346_pt1 | contig 10530 bp, 8 predicted proteins | sample WorMetmaBAHAMAS1_FD_187390 | JGI IMG/M metagenome (GOLD analysis project Ga0209782, IMG submission 187390) | Marine gutless worms symbiont microbial communities from Max Planck institute for Marine Microbiology, Germany - Inanidrilus... | ecosystem: Host-associated > Annelida > Digestive system >...
CTCCCATTTCCCTCCCTTAGAAGTAGGCCCCCTTAAATCCAGCTAAGGAGTTTGGGGGAGCGCTGTAAGCTCCCCCAGCGGAGTCTGGGGCGGAGCCCCAGCCGAAATCGAATTTGGTGCATTTTAGAATTAAAATCTGACATCTCGTTGCAACAATTTTAATAATTTTTCTGAGAATCAGTTCAGTCAAATGACCAAATTTCGTTCATATTTCAAATGCAAATCGTCTGCACGTTATGTTGGTCTTTCTCGATTGAGATCGCTTAATAAACGACGAAATCTGGGGGGGGGCAATTTGTATTAGCGTCCCCCCGCTCCAAATTCTGGGGGGACGCGTCGCCCCGTGATTTACGCCCATGGTTGCTTAACCAAGCCAGTCAGTAGGACTACACATGTATGTTCAAATACGTCTACCGGTATGCTGTTTTCAACATAAAGTCAACATACAATCACTAAATTTTAATCCCATTCAACAAAATTTTTCTTTGGGGGGGACAGTGGATGCCAGATCTCTGGTCCTCCCTTATAACCGCCCCAGATATGAACACTTTCTTACTAAAAATGGCGCCAGCCTCCAAGCCTGTATTCACATACACTGCCTTCTGTATAGGTTTATTTCCATTCATTGCAGTTTGTGCGATTTCTAAACTTCAGCTGCAATTTATCCACAAACTTGCAATCACATTTTAACCGCTGCAATATCAGAAAGTAAATGATTTATTATTTAAGTTAGAAATTTAGTTAATTGTGAACATTATTTCTTTGTTAACTCTTAAATGTTTCTGTTACATAGTGGTACTGCAGATAAAAAGGTGGAGATCTATTATTTATGCAGGATTTGTTGAACTTTGTTACAGCTGTTAAACACAGACAATGGCTGTATGACTGTACTGCAATATATACATGAGAACCGAAAGCTATTATGTATCACAGAAACTGTATCGTGTATTAGGAAATACGTCTGTAATGAAGATGTACATTAATTGCACCACTGTCTTGTGTCATGCGCGTTATATAGCATGCCGTTACATTGGCTGGACAAAATGAATGACATATAGCATAGAAATCCTAATCCAAAAAACTCCCAAAACTGGCAAAACATACCAAACTACACATCTGCAATAAATACACATATTGTGGAAACCACAACATTTTATGAAATTAATTGCTTCACTTTATCAAATTTCAGATGTTGCTAAACAGCATCTGCCATCAACAAAATGCTCTCCTGAAAAATGTCATTTAAGGGCAAGTACTTAACTATGCATCCTTTCACCAGTCTTAACTAAAATTAAAAATAATCACGTAACAATTATAAAATACAAATCTATTACTAAGTTCAACAGATTGACCAGATGGGCCAGAATAATAAGTGACACCAAACAATTTCTGCTAATCATCTATAAATGCTGTTGATTTAAAATAATTACTGGTGAATTCCATAAAAGTTTTTTTGGTTTTGAATACTTTTGATAAACAACAGATTATTTCTGTGACATCTTTCTCAGTAACTGACTGTACAGTACTGTACTGGCATTGTCAGATGCAATCAACAGAAAATACACAAGAAGGCACACAAAGATGAGCCATACTTTTTTGACTAGATTTCAAGTGACTTGAAAGTGGGTACTAAATACAGGGTGGTCCATAAAAAAATTGCACAAAGTTTTGCACAGATAACTTTCTAAACTAGAAACACGTTGTTTGTGCCAAAGAGATTACTTACTACTAATGAGATAAACTGTTTATGATTAAACTTTCTTAGTTAAATAACTGGAAATAGTGAAACTTAAATCAGGACGGTGTGTCATCACACAGATCGTAATGTACGGTTGTGTTACAAATGTTACTGACTTCAATGAGCTGCCAAACTGGCAACATAACTGATACGGTACAAATTCTCGCGTTGTGGGCTAAGACAATTTAAAGAACAAGAAGCATTTGAAAAATGTTGGGCCCATTCACCACTGCGAGCTGCCTCACGCACATTCACCAGGTGTCGCCAGCGGTACTGTCGCGTGCCGCCTGTGCATTGATGTCCACATCAACAACGACAACGACAACGCGTGACAGAGGGGACCACATGGAATGCGCCCAATAAAACCACAGTAAAATGCCTCAGAGGAACAGTTCGAGCAATCGATGCGTGAGTCGGTAGATCATTCAATTATGGGCACTCTTCGACTTCAACAGCCAGTATATTGTGAGATCACAAACACTGACTATCTGAAACAAGTGCTGAATACCTGATGGTACGTGATCAGTCAAGAACTAATCAATGGTGATACTAACCTATAGTCCAACCGACTGGTAATTGTTCTCATGGTAGGCACGTTGAGCATCACTTCAGTTAATTCTACATGTACCGTACATTGTTGCTTGTTGCAAACTATATTTTTGTTGTGGTTTTGCCCTGAAATTGTTGGCAGTATTGATATTTTTAAAGTAGGTTTATTATTTGTTACTAAATGAAGATATTTAAGCATAATATTAAAATTTTGTCTTTTTTCATGTTCTGATGCAGTAAACTTTGGGCAGTTTTTTCTGGACCACCCTGTACAGTGTATATGCTAATAGCTGAAATGTCACTAAATATATAACTAGCTAAAAACAGCTGCTAAGTGAGCTCCAGTTGACATAGCAATGGACCAAAGCTGAAACCTGATGATGGTTCCAGTTTTCTGCCAGCAACAACAGTAACACTATGTATCTATTCTTCAGTTCATATCCCTAAAAGTGACGAAATTTTTCTGCAAAAGTACCTGAATTTCATGTGTTGTACATTCACACGACATTGTGTACTGTAAAAGTGCCAAACTGAAGCACTCGAAGAGCTCAGCAGTGCGAAGCAACAGCAGTAAGTAAACTACGATGCAAATGGCTGGATGAAAACACACTTAAGAATAAGTCTGCTCATCCACTGCTAAACAACCTACAAAATCATAGCCTTCTGGTCTTAGGAATGGAAAATGCAAAAACCAGTAACAGTAAAGGCACAACGGGATCAGTGATTAACAAAGGAACTAGCAAGTAAGCCTTGACGGCTTTTTGTCTGGTATTTCTGTTGGTGGTTGCTTCTCATATAAGTCCTGCAAATGTTCAAGCAAATCATCGGTAAGCAGCTGACAAAATGCCGGCGTTACACGAAATTCCGCATTCCAAACAGATTCGGAAATAACAAATGTTGCGTTGTTGGCACAGAGTTTGTTGATGCGCTTGTTCACTGAACGATAGTGGACCACTTCATCCCAGAAACTGCCGTCCTTCAAACATGAAACAAATACATTCTTGCACACATCATTACCATCATACATCAGTAATAACGCGTGTAACATGGCATACTTAATATGTCGACAGTACTATCAAGTGAACAGCAACCATCAAATGTGAGTCATAGCATAGTTTAAACCACATAAAAAAAATTTGACAGTAAATTTTACAAATTTCTGTAAAAAGAGTGAGATGGTGGAGTCAAACATATTAACATGAAACAAAAGAAATCAAAGACAAATATTTTGCAAAAAAAACAGTTCTATAATGACAACTTACATTTGCTAAAATGGCTCAGCATATAATGTATCGACTACCTAACAAGACTTAGAGAGTCTTAAGACAACAAAATATTTCGGCTTACACGTCACACTATCTTATAACATAAGGTTATAACTACAAGGTTACATAAAAAAACTTTAAACTTGTGTTAACAGACAGTATAAAGGCAGCAATGCCTGCTCCACTGGTTTCAATGACTTAGAAAAAAAGGATAAGGGCTGCAAGTGATTTTAAGTTCAACATGCAATATTAACAATTTAACATGCTATGAGCAAGACTGACATCCTTCTATCTGTATGTAATGTTGGTGGATTGTAATCACATAATGCAATAGAAAGTGGAAAATCACAAATAACAGGAGGGGTGGGTGTCTTGGCTACCTGCATGCGGAAGCCAACATGGATCACAGATTCCTGTGATCACAAATTCTACTGAGGTAGACAGGCAAAGTATGGAAAAATGTGTAGTTCTGGACTTCAGTGGCAATAATCAGTGCATCCTACAGCTTGCATGTTGCACTATCTCGGCATCTGCTGAGCTTCTTGTTCCTGATTGGAGTCAGTGCAATCTGTCTCCTTCAGTGCTCAGGTGACGACTGATAGCTCAGCAATCATCCTGTAAAACTCTACATCGATTATGTCCATAAGTTCTACCCTACACTGTATTTCAATAAATTTCACATCTTTTGGCTTACAAAGTTGAAATAAGTATTTAAGTAAGGAGGAAAAATATGCATCAATTGATTGCTTACTCTCTCGATACCAAAAACTACAAAAATTGGTCCATGTATGTCAAAGTTATGGCAAACGAGAGGTGTGAACTTTATTTAGGCACTGTATAGATCAAGTCAAAGGACAAAACAAAGTGGAAACCAGATAATCGAGGTTAATATGGAAAGTAACAACTAAACAGAAGTGGTGGTAATGGCAATTATTCACTTCCATTTGAGCACGAGTAAATATCTTAATGAGATAATCACAGACCTGTGCAGCAATCTTTGTCAAGAAACTGTTCTTGAAATGCTCATACAACTGATAATCGACCGAACTCCACTGACGATACAGCTTCACTAAGTCTTCACTTTCTTCTGCCTTGTAATCATACGATCCAGCATTTGAGGACATAAAGAGGATATCCTCCAGTCTCCAGCACATCTGTCGCCGAAGCAGGACCATTGACTCATAAAAGTACTCAACAATAAGAACCAGGCTAAAGTCTGAATCCAGCTCATTAATCCAGCGTTGTACAAGATCACCATCATTAGCTCGATCATCAGCCACCGACCTAAATCCTCCTGTTGGAAATCCTAGATTGAACGACATCACATTGCGGGTCATTGAAAAACCATCTGGTATACAGTAACGTTCATGTGAAGCATCAGGTGACTTATAGACAGCTTCATATTTCTCAACATTAGACAGAAACTCAACAAATCGACTGGAAACAGTCATTGGAACACCAGAAATATTCAAAACATTGTAGTAATTGACCACAGATTTGAGCTGAGAAAATGGTTCTCTTATACTAGTAACATATACAGTGTCTTTGCCCATCAGTTGTGAGAATGCAGACTTATCATAAACAGCATGATCACAAAGTATGTCATAACCTGAGCTTGATTTGGATGGACGATATAAACTGTCATCAATCTGATAAGGCCATCCGATGTATATTCGTTTCTTGGGTGGTAACACAAAAGATAGCTTTCGCTGCAGGCCAAAACGCCTAAATATACCATTCAGTGTGGTACTGGCACATTTGATCATTTTTATGTAGACAAATCGCGACCGTTCACGGCAGACTGGTTTGACATACTTCTGCTGGTAGTCATCCACAGACGATAAACTCATTAAGCTAGATTGGGAATTGCTCTTCAACATCAAAAAGTATATCAAGAGTAAGGCAATGACAGTCATCATCGTAGTCCTATATCGCCATCGCCTAATGCAATATAAGCATATCAGATGTAACCGTCGACATGTCAACATTGTGAAAATATGAAATTTAAATATAAAAAAAAACAGAAAAATGCTTTCAGTTTTGGCTTCACATCCCAACTTCCAACTTCAACATAAGATTACTTCCGGCTAGAGTAAATAAGTAAAATCTGTACTAGATTTGCATTTTGTAAAGTAGACTAGTTATTTCAACACTCCATATTCGCACGCACCAACACCACAGTAACACCGTACAAGTAGTTATACATATTACAATTACTACAGATAGATATTTATTTTCGACATACATGCACACATTTTATTTGCTCGAGAAAATGACATGATAGATAAAACAATGCATAAACAAGTACAGAGCAAGGATCAAGGAGCTCTTACTGCTGCCTTAACGCCTTATCTGTGTATATAACTGTGGTTATAATGAGCACAGTGAGCAATACGAGCTTTTAGCAAACTGCAAAAGATGAAGTTGCTCTAAAAATATATCATTTCAGTAGTAAGAGAAAAAAAATAGTATATATTGATCTAAAGATTACGTTTCTTTAAGTCATTTTATTAAAGTGGTTATAAAATGGCTGAATAACCTACTTTAAAATTCAGATAACGTCGTGGACAGGATTCGAACCTGTGCGGGAATATCCCATTTGATTTCGAGTCAAACGCCTTAACCACTCGGCCACCACGACAGAGATGAACAGCACACTAATTTAAGTTTAGTCGATCGCGAGAAAATACTGGATGTTATCGATATTATTCTTTTGCTGCATAATTCATCTAATAGTTAAAAAATAATATTCATGATAACTCGTAACGGTTGCAGATCAATGTGTCAAGCCGTCAAATCAAATCAAAATGCTGGCATAAAATTTAACAGCTCAGGCAATAGATATCGCATTAAATACTCTACGCAGTGAGCCTTGGAGATGAGTTTGTTGTCATTAGTTCCTGCTGTTTATCGTGTATAGTATAGTGTTTGGCGAACTTTGTGTGCGCACCGTAACCGTACTAAAATAATTGTACGACTAGATAGGTTTTTAAAAACTCACTGTGTATCTGTGTATGTAACAGTATTTAACCTATAACAAATCAGTTGAGAGTTCCAGGGAGCGAAAGTTCCCGACGTCAGCGTTTGCTTCCTGGAACTATCGTTCCCGGGAGCGAAAGTGCAGAGGAACGAAAAGTCCGTAATTCTGTACAACTGTGGGCAGTGAACTGTTAAGCGGTCTATCTAATTTATGCCGTGACAACGCCGTGACGGCCGCAGACGCCGTGTCTCGGCACGCACTTACTCGCGTCTGACCATGATTGCCGTAGTGTGGCTAGCATAATAAGCACGACTTCAGTGCACTTGGCTCAGTGTTGGTCGTGTTTGCGATCCGGTAAAGCTACATTAATCCATACGCCCGTCGCTCAATGCTGTTATGTCACCATCGCTGCTACGAACCGATTCTGTTAAGTTGTTAACACTGTACGGTGGTCTTGCAGCAGCAATGTGATAATGTCACCTTAATAATATTCATTTCTACTACTACTACTACTACTTTGCTCAGGCCATACAGTGTTTTTACTATAACGCATAGTTATGCTGACTGTCTGTGTGCCGTCACGGCATTGTCACGGCTTGTCACGGTGTCATGGCATAAATTAGATAGACCCCTGTGAAGTTGATGATAAAAATTTGATCACTTTTGAGTACAGCGTTGTTGTTCCCAGTCTTCCCTGTTCCACTGACTACCTGTCTGCATTCTGTGCTTAGTGCCCCTTCCTAACTTTCTGTTGCTGTATTTTGTATCTGAAACTTGCTGTTTATATTTCTTTCCACAAATGTTTGTCCAGGTATTCTTTATACCACATAGTTAACTGAGCTGCCCATTTTGATGGAGTTGGGTATCTTGTGAATAGATGTGATCAACACTGATACCTATGCAGCCACTTGACAATTGACTCCACTATAGGCGTAGACTTCGTCATAAAATTGGGGGCCGACGGCAAGTGCGAGCCTATAACGAGGGTCTGGGGGAAGAGCCACCAGCGGATATCAGACTTTGCCCATGTCCCAGTACTTCTTCCCTGTTAAATCAGTTTGAGTATAGGCCACAGTGTTAAATCCCTGTGCATGCATGAAACCTATATGCTATACACTCAGTCTTCTCGTGTTGCCTATTCGTGGCCACAGTGTGCAACTGCAAATATGATACTAGCTATTTACTCCAGAAGTACGTAAATTATCACAATGCCATCAAAGGAATCTTATGCGTGTGGTTTCTGAGATATATGAGCAAACAGAGAGATACATACATCTACAGCAGCACAAGCACACTACACTCATCACAATCTAATCAAAGGCTAAAGAGCTAAAAATTCAAACACAATTTTGGTTACAGCTGTAACAGCTTCCACCTTTAATTGCTCAATTCAAATGAAACTGATGGTCTGATTGCCTAGAATGTTATATGGAGTCTTTTTGTTGTTTGTTACACTGTGTACGACTGCTTCAAAAAAGGCATTGCAAAATTTGCATCTGACAAAAAGTGGGAGGGGGGGCTCAAAAGCTGGAAAGCATTGGACTTTAAAAAGTGGAGTGGGGCTCGAGCCTATCAGCCTTAATAGAAGTTTATGCGTATGAACTCCACTTGTTAAATTCTTGATCGATTTGTACATTTGTAGTTTCAATGTGTTTGCTTGTGTAGCAACATTTTAAAATATATTTTATCACATTTGACAGGCCACTTCAATGGAGCAACATCGAGCTGTGGATGGTGGAAGCTTAACTAGAATGCAGAAGCATGATAGCAGAATTAACAATGGGCCTCATTTATCTGAGGGTAGCTGGTCCGACATGACAGGGGATGCAAGAAAAAAAGAAACAGATGAGATAGTAACAACAGATCGTTCTGTGCCATTAAGTGCAAAATGTGCATCGCCAAGCTCTTCACCTGCTTACCACGAGATGGCGAGAACAAGAAGTGTTGAGAAGTTTGTCTTTGAGGTGGACAAGTCAAAGCCGGCTGCAGTTGGATGTGCTCACCCAGTGAGTTGGGGTGGTTATTTTACTATAATGTTAAATGACATTCCTCTCCTTCTACACATAGTTTGTGCATAAATCAACATTATACTACTATTTATAGTTTCTGATAAGTTTATATGCTTTACTTGTGTGACATTGTCCTGCAGTCTTTGTGAGTGATTTTTTTCTTCATGTACAGGGTGGAGCAAGAAACTTGGCAATTGTCATTGTGAGTCAAGCATGTGCCATTACACTTCTGTTGGTAAATGGTAATCAATTAAAAAATTCATTATAAGATTCGGCATTAAATTTCTAGAAAATTAACCATCAGAGATCCCACCAGATATTAAGTCACTACACTGCCTGTGTCTGTGATATCTGTGTGGCCTGTGTGCATAATGTTAGAGCGTTCGTTCACAACCCAAAAGGTCGCGGGTTCAAATTTCAGCCAGTCCGCTTCCAGGTAACAGCCTTGGGCAAGCTGTTTACATGCAGCATGTGGCTCTGTCACCAAGCAGTATAATTTTGTGATGCTTTAGCTGGAAAGGTAACCACGGGCCTGGCAGAAAGTAATGGCTGTCTACCGCCGGGTGGATGGCTTAAAGTCATCTGCGGGCTGACTGCCTGTACACTGGGATCAGCTCCGGACCCAATGCTCGGTAAAGAGTATGGGAGAACTTTAACTTTTTTACACTGCTTTTGCAAAGTCTACAACTAACTGATTTGGGTATGGTGTAGTGGAGCTGTGCTGTTTGTTTTGTTGAGGAGTGCAATGGTGATGATGTCCAATTGCCAGCTTCTCATGGCAGATGTCAGTCATCAACAACAAAATTGGATTATCCAGTGAAAGCAATGTTAGATCCTGCCACCTGTTTAGTACCTGTGAGTTTTGCAGGATTTTTGCTAAAGAATCGGAAATCTCCAATGAAAGGCTGGCACAAGGTGACGTGGTCATACACCTATCAAGTTCTGTTGATGAAGACATGTATTTTTCTGAATGTTGCTTTAAACAATTTGTATGTGATTGTTATAATGGTGCTGGCTGGCTATGAACATGCCAGAATGCTGTTTATGCTTGTTATTTTATAATTGTCTTTATTGTTACTGCATAGTTAGCTTGGACCTTGTGGCAGCTAGCTAAGCTAATGCAGATTCATCATTCACCTGGAAAGTGGTTATTGAGCGGGCATCTGTTTGTATGTGTTGCAGCGATATTTTGTGTTGGAGAAAGGCATTCTGAAGTATGGAAAGTCTCCTGCTGATGTATGTTAATCCTTGTGTAGTTGATAAGTGTGTGTAGTAACTCCAGACTGTCGACATTAAAAGCCTCGTTTCAGCCGAACCTGAACTTGAAAAAGATGTGAAGGGAGTTTATATGCACGAGAGTACTTGGCAACTAATGTAAATTACAGTATTTAAGAGCAATCAGACTGCTGCAATACTAGCCAATATATCGATGCATTAACAACAGATTTTAGTGTGAGTGTGTTAGCATCTCTTCTCTTCTGAATTCACACCATCGAAGACACATTGTAATATTTTGGCACCCTGAGAGGTCAGTGTCGCAGGTGACCTAGATGACACAGCCAAGTCGACCAGCTGTAGAAGTTGTGAATGAATTTTTGTGCAGTTCTGAGAAGGGATTGAGTTTGGCTTGGAACAAGGAATGATCTTTGGATTGTGGATTTGACTTGTTTCTGGATTTCCAAGACAAAAGATAGAAAACCTTACATTGCAACAGTTTATGAATATGATATGCTTAGTTTATATTTTGAGATGGTTAGTAGAAACACGGTATGTTGCCATCATCGCCATAAATACACTGTGTCTCAAAAAAACGACAATGACGTTCTACGCTGTAACTTCAATGCACATCAACCGATTTTGATAGTTTTTGGCAGAGATATTGCTGAATGAATATGCTTTTAAATGGTAATTTGTTATCCCACCTATCCTAACTAATGTTTCTGCACTACCTTGGGAATCAAGTACCCCGAAAATGGGTCTTTTTAGTCA
>Ga0209782_1002347_pt1 | contig 10529 bp, 6 predicted proteins | sample WorMetmaBAHAMAS1_FD_187390 | JGI IMG/M metagenome (GOLD analysis project Ga0209782, IMG submission 187390) | Marine gutless worms symbiont microbial communities from Max Planck institute for Marine Microbiology, Germany - Inanidrilus... | ecosystem: Host-associated > Annelida > Digestive system >...
GTCGCACGAGTCGCCAGCGGTAGGCCTACGAATTTCACGCTTGAGTGGATCCGTGAGTTAACACTACGTTATACCACGCCAGACATACATTGTAGACATAGGAGGCACGAGTGCGACGGTGGAATAAGTTCTAGTAAAGACGTCATAAATTACACAACATGCTGTTATTAGACATATCCGATTTACTGCCACTTTTGTTATTCCATTACCATTATAGAGTACCGTAAGCCCTCTACCAATAATTCTACATGAGTGGTATTTCTCATAACTTTGTTGAATCAGTGTAAACTAGAAATGTGCAGCCATATCGACATGCAGTGCCCCGCTGGCGTCAGCAGCATACTTCACTCACAACCATACGACTGTAGCAGCAACATTCTTGTCACTTAACATGCAACCATGACCTTTTTCATAACCATGTGATCCTGACCTTTTGGCGGCCTCTTTTCTTAGCACGGCTAATGGTTGCTAGGGTCTATGTACCAAAGCTCAAACCATTTCGTTTTAGAGCATGGGCACACAGACAGACAGACAGTCAGACACACAACTGATCACCATATCCCATGCTACCACTGACAGGGATAATTACTATTATATGACTGAGTAACACCATAACATCTGCAGTGCAACTGAATGACCAAATTCAGTCTTTTAATGAGTTCTGTTAACTCTGCAAACTGCAGAGTCTAGGCAGCTATGGAGAATCACGGGAGGCACGAAAATCACTTAAAATGATGAATTGTGTAGCATGTAAAAGGTTTTAACAACAGCTAGATCTGCTGGTTGGTAGCTTTTTTCATTTTCTACAAACAGGGATGACAATAAAACGCTAATGAGAACGAGATACGCAATATTAACAACTGCTACCAGTGGACATCCTATCACTGGTGTTGACTATGCAAACAATAATTATGTGAAAGTCAGAAGTAAAAATAAGCAACTGCTATAATACAAGCAACTGTAACCTGTACAGATAAATATGGAATCATTATACACGAACACAGAACGTACTAAGCATACACTGCAGAACTAAATACGTATATCATTTCCTTGTTACTATTCACAAGAAATATCCGGCACAGAAAAAGAGTGCAGAAAGCCAGCCAAGAACATAGTAAGTCGCAGAAATTGGGAATATGATGTAAAAACCAGGGTTGCAGTATCTGTCTGGGACTGGACACAAGATGTCCGCTATGCCATGTCATGCCCCAATAGCAAGGTATAAGTTAGTGGAATGCACTGCAAGAGACGGAATTAACAATCAGGTACTCCTGTTCTAGACTGGCTTTAATCATAAATTAAAATGCAGTTATTCAAAATAATACAGACTAATAAAACAAGACTAGCAAAGAACAGTACAACACAAACAGCAGTGATGGGCAAATCGCAACTGGGCATTAAACTGGTTCGAACACATTTGGTGATCTGAGAATGTACTCAGTTTAAAGGACTGTGGTCTGAAATTTGATTCGAAATATTAGCAATTCAATACTAAAAGGATTTATACTGCAGCAAATCAGCTATTTTGAAAACCGAGAGAACAAACTCAAACTCTCCAATCACTTCTGCCTCGAATGCAGTTTAATACCGAAACAGGAATGTACATGTACTAATTGACTGATTGGCATTATACATGTGTTGTGATTGACCTAGATGGCTTGGTATGTAACCAAGCCAACTAGGTCAACTCAGCCTTGCATCCCTCTGGGGTCACTAAATCGAGTACCAGCTATAATTGGCTGGGGTAAAGGCGGGAATATCACCTCTGCCGGGTGGCAGGTAACACTCTGTGATCTCATATGGCATGTGAGTTCCCGTAGCGGTGAGATGCTTGTAGCATAAACTGCTATACACTTCCTTTACTTTACTATACTTTTACATGTAATTTATAGTTATGCCTAAAACACACTGCATCAAATGTCACAATGTCTAGTATTTGCTACTGAAAATCGCTTTATACATTCATTTATATTTTAAAAAATCCAGTTCAGATTCAAGCTTTGACTGGAACAATTTGATATTTGAGGAAAAATGGGATTTGAGTTTTGGCTCAATGATATATACACTTTTCCGGACTGAGACTCAATTTGAGATTTGCCCATCAGTGACAAACAATAATGACCACAATGACAGAAATGACCAGTAATGACCACAGTGAGTGATCAACATTATAGACACAGTTCTGACTGTGAACAAGTTAATCACAGAATGTGTGCCAGAAAGCCATGAGACATTCTGAAGCACCAGTGACAGAGTACGTCCATTGTTAATGCCCCATCATATGCGACTTATGAAGTGATCTGTCTACGTAAAAATTTGCAATTTCCAGACAATGCAATGCTAAGACAATTCACGGCCAGCGAACTGATTTGACGTAATGGTATTTAAAGTACATATTTGTAGCAGTAACACTAGCAATAAACTGGCATCAGTCGGCAATACTGTGACTTTGTGCTACTGCAACACTCGAGAGCAAACGGTGATGAAGCTGAACTATGACAATGAAGTGAAAGATAAATGCCGCGGCTACGCAGCATGTTACATGGTGAAGTCTTATTCGTGGAGTCAAAACCAGATCAGTACTGAAGTAGAAGCCAAATTTAACATGAGCCTACTAATAGAATTAACCTAAACCTAATCCTAACCATACGAACCATAACCGTAATCCAGTTCTGACTCCACGAATAAGACTTCACGGTGTTACAGTAGTCCGGGCTAGTTGTGATGAGGCCGATGTGTTCAGTTGCCGGCGGCATCAGTGGTTCTGATGTCATTGTACGGCGGCGGTGAGGTGACGACCACAGCAGATGACGACTCACGGTCCTCCGACATCTGAAGAACGTCCTCGTACTTTGGCGGCAGAACCTTCACATTCACATGCCCATCACATTAACACGTCTCAGGTCCGGTTTTTCCACAGCAAATTAATCTCCTGTTAATTTAATCCGGCATTAAATCCGGCAGATAATGATAAATTTACTCAGATGTCGTTTTTCGACCAGCAGTTCGTCAATTAAATCGTCCGTTATCTGCCAGACCTCATACTGTTCCTTAGAAACCCTCCATTAATGGATTTGTGTTACAGGAAAACATATTAACAATTCACTACTAGAAGGATTTATACAAATCAGCTATTTTGAATTCCACGAGCACAAACTGGGTGTGTCTTGTGGGCATTATCAGTTGTGGCAAACTATTCTGTAACCAGATCAGAAAGTTGTTTATGAAATAAGTCGAAATATGCCTAACTCTGTAGCCCTGGTGACCTACCAACACAGTAGTGTGCTATCAAGAACCGTATGATACAACTGATAACAATCACAAATAATTACATACTCACTCTCTCTTTGGCTGTTGTGACATCAGTGTCAACTAGAAAACTGTCCTCGACTGATGGTCGATATCCCACTGACTGCGTTTTGATCTGAGACCATAACCTTGACTTCAATCCCATGAGGGCTATGCTCATAACCCATACAAAGGTCAAGGTCAAAGGTCACTCGGTTCAAAAATTAGAGTGGAAACAAACAGACGGACAGGGGTGATTGCATTACCGTATGTGCGAATGCAGTCGGTAACTTACTGCACCGTAAAAAATGGACCCCTTGCTTCCTAATGAAAAATGCTAACGTATGAAGAACCCAGAAAACCATCCAGACCATGATTGACAACAATAAAAGACAGAGCTACTGGGCAGACTGACCATGAGTTCGGTGCCAAGCGTGAGGTTTGTTGCGTTGGCGTGGTCTGCCGGCACGGCTGAGGACGACGACAACACCGCTCTGTCAAAATGAACCAACTCCATCTCAAAATCAGTCGCACGTGGATGTCGTGAAGACTGACTGACGCACGTCTGACACAGGAACTTGTAGCACGACCAGACGACGCTGATGAAATACGCCTACAGTGACGTTGCATATACATCCATCATCATCATCATCATCATCATTTTTAGCTATGACAGAACGCACACCTGTACAATGAAAATACAATGGAGTGGAAAATGACAAGCCTAATGAATCAACATCGAAAATAGCTATAAACGTAAGCTAGAAACAATCATTAGGCCTAGTAGGAGTGCTTATACAACATACGCGTAAAGAAATTACAGTCAGAAAGATGTGTCGAGTATTCCGGTAACTGAAGTGAGTGAGCACACTGTCTAAGGCTATAGTTTGTTTAATGGTGGCGGTTTGGCACAGCGGTAACAGTATCGTTGTCACTTCACTAACAGGCATCAGAGACTGATTTGTCACAACTGATTGACGAAAGAGTGACATGAGACAAAGGCCCATAGAACAGAAGTAGCCTAATGCAAAGTTGCTCTACGTTGAGCCTAGTTAGTACTGCAATGGATCACCAAACAATACTTCATGGTGCTAGAGACATAAGGTGTGAACAACTTGCCCTGAGTCTTTACACAGCCTTGCAGTGACTGGGAGTCAAACAACTGCATGACTGCAAGTCTGATGCCAAACGCAATGCATCGTCACACCATGCAATCAATCAGTTTTGAATTCGTCGACAAAAGAACGTAAAGTCTATAAGAACAATAACACTAAAAAAAGTTGAATGAGACAGAGAGCGAGTGTAGCGCTCTAACACTGGCCGAGGCAAACAGCAACGAAGCAGAGAAGACGAGATGGGAGAGACCTGAAGCCAGAGCATGAGAACAGAAGCAACAGCAGCAATGAGCAACAGCCAGCCGGAGTCGAGGCGCATCAGTTCACGTCTCATTGGCATCCAAGTCTACCACACAAGCACACAGTCAACAAGACATTTGTAAAGAGCAGACTTTGCCCCCAATGCACAACTCGCAATGAGTACTTATTGAACAAACTTTGGTTGGAATCGATGCAGTAGTTTCAGCTCTGACATGCTATCCACTTATCACTCAGGAATAAATACACATCACGCGACGAACGTGATAACATAACGTCATCCACAAAACAGGAGCACACATTACGTATCACAATGCTCACGGATGAGGACTGAGCCACGCCCACAGTCAACATGCACAGAACAAAATGGATGAAGTTTGGCCATGAATTTCTGAGATATGTAGGTAGAAAGACAGACAAACAAACTGACAAGACAGACACAACTCTGTCAACGGTCTTTCAACCCTGCCATTCCACTGCAGATTGTTGTTTTTTCCTCTCGTACTGTCATTATATTGAAGATAAACAATTGTTTAACTGGTCGTAAAAAAACAAACAGTAAACAGTACAGTACACACTTATGCCTCCTTTGTCCAACATACTTCCATACAAAAAAAACTGTGTAATATATCTGTGCACTAGAGTAGTGTACAGAAACTCCAATGACAAACCTGATCCAACAGCCAGACTTTGACGCTTGGCTCGTATGAGAAGTAGCCAACGATGCTGAGGGCCGAAACGCAGAAGTCAAACACTTGTAGACAAAAGAACGGCAGCAGGTACTTGGGATTTCCCTAGCATCATCACAGCAAATAGCATTGCCAGCAAACATAGACAGCAATGCAGCACCATTTCTTTTTTTACCAACTTTCCCGCAAGACACCCCATCTCCTTCACTTTAATGGACACTGTGTTACCAGGCCGAACTGAGGCAGCTGGTTCCCGTTTTGGGGTGTGACTAATTAATGCATCACCCTGTCAGCCTATTGGCCCAACAGTTCATGACAACTTAGCTTAACTTAAACTTAACCTTAACCATAACCTAAACTCTTAACCTACTAACCATAACCATAATTTATCATTGTTTTTGCACAGAAACTATGCCATTCACAACTGGAAATAGATGTGCAGCAAATGTCGTAAAATAATTTAAAAACATATTAAGGATATAAGTGATTTCCTAAGTTTTAAATGCTGATAGGATGACAGTGGCTGTTAGGCTGATGCATCAACTAAACAAATCCACCATTTTGTTTTCTTCCTCCAGCAGTTGTGGAACAGAACCTTTAGGATGACTGGCATTGGTATTTGTGGGCCGGACGTCACTATCAAAGCACTGATAAAACTCCAAACATCTGAATCCTTTCTTAATCTACTGCCAGACTCTTGCGCAATGCTACCTTTATGCCTCCACAATTACTTCAGTAACTGGCATCGGAAACTGATTTGTCATGACTCACTGACAAAAAAACGATATAAGACAAAGACATATAAAACAGAAGCAATGCATGGTCAGCCGGATGTATCATGTATGGTTACTACTTTACCGTCAAACAAAGACAGCAAATGCAGAGCTCAGGAAATTTGTGAACTTTAACTAGCGAGCCTGGGCAGACTAAAACGGCTGGGACAAGTGAAGCACAACAATGACGATGAATGGATAAAATATTCAGAAGAAACAATACAGGAGAGGACCGACGAAGACATTGCAAGATGACAATTAAAAATGCATGAAAAGTTTTGGTCAAATCTGAGACAATATGCAGGTTTGGAATACATGGAGACAGAAAATTAAGGAAGCAACCAAGAAATACTGAAATCTGTGCATTCATTTTTTTTCTTTCAAGTAACACATGGCTTGCTAGTTATGGATCACAGTGGAGTGCACAACGATCAAACTGCGGACATTAAGTTGCTGTTTCAGTTAAGCTACAAGTATAAAGAAATGTTATACAAAAATGGCAAAATTCAACCTCAAAGCTACTGATCTGAAACCTGACAAACCAAACTTAATTACCCTGATGGTGCCATAGAGAAGAGAGACTGCTAAGAATGCAGACACAACTGTCAAGATCAAGCTGATAAAATGGTCATCTAACAACACAAACAACACAGACAAACTGCATCACTAGAGTGGCTTTACAAAACCAGACAATGTAAGAATTTGTTAAATTCAAGCCATATAGCATGCAATGAGTGCAAACTTCAAATAAAAATAACATTTGTGGATCAAAACATTTGTTTCTTTGTTATAAAAATTCATCCACATAGAGAAACACACAACCTACTTAACTAAAAATGAATAGCAAATCTTAGCGTATAGCCCACTTGGCATCACAGTGTCGCCCCCTAGCACATAGTAGCAAAAAATAACTGTTCTGCCATCTAGTGAACGTAGATATACTAAACCAAGTGCTGATCAATGCCTGTTGACACAGTTTATTTGTGTAAACTATGGAGGTACTGGTCAGAACCACACCAAATTTATATCAGGTGTAGCCTGATAATCACAGCTGTTAATATGCCTATCTGCATTCCCATAACACGATATAGATACATAGGTATGTAATGAGCTCTATCATCCCTGGAGTTACTGGGCAGAAGTTCACCAAATTTTTACATGATGTAGCTCCACTGTTAATGCGCACTTCTCGACAGTGATATTGCACCTCGTTTTGGAACACCTTACAAATAATGCAGATGATATCAGTTGGCGTTCATTACTTTCTCCCAACATTAATTGGTTGCCATGGCAATGACCCTTGACAAATCAGAAAAAGGCATCCAGATTGATCGTCTGCATGCAATGTGCTTTCATACAGTAAAAAGACTGTAAAATCAGTCCAGCATATCCTGAGATATTTGGCTGGATATGCCAATTTTTGCTGTGTTGTGCCAAAAGTTCTCAAATGAGCTCTGTCAACTCTGGAGTTACTGGATCAAAGTTCAAAAAAATGTTACGATATAGAGGCATCATTGACGCTGTTAATGCGCACATTGATATACCGATATTCGATTCCATTTCAGAATGCCAGAGCAACAAATGACGGGAGTTTGTGATTTTTCCACAAAATTGGTTGCCATAGCAATGTCCCTTGAGGTATCGGAAAAAAAGGTCCAGATCGATCACCTATATGCTATATGATATGTACACATATCATATAGCACTGTACTCACACATGTAAGAGAAACGACATACCACAGTTAGTCCAACAGACTCTACGCAATGAACTCGTTTCATTAATGCTGGATACTGTCGGCAAATTCACTGCAGTGCTTGTCACTGTATGCTCTGCTTCCACTGTAGAAGGCGGAACGACATTGGAATGATGTTTGGTTGACTCATACAAGTCTGGATAACGTGTTGTTGGCACCAGCGTATATTCTGGGTGAAATAGCAGCACCAGTGCATAAGAGATCACCAGTAGGTCAATTAGCTGCAAACAGCAATGACAACCACAATATTAACATTAAGACTCAATATGTGATCACTCCTAGTCCTAACTTATGAACATTCCATATCAAATTGCTACAATGGCCAAGTTATTTCTAATGCAACTATTCATCATAAACCTAATTATGAGGTTGTTTATCTGCTATATTTCAGTTCACTGGTTCCCCAATTCAACTATGGGGTTAGTCAATCACTTGGAGCACTAAGCTGAGTCTAAAAACTAGCCTAGTAGATATGGCCCAGCCACTACTTCTGAGTGAACTCTAATAAGTTATCAATAGTAATCAGCACACAGTCTCACTAAAAGCCGACTGTATGACCGCACAGCCTGGAAGATGACTGCATGCACAACTCAATGCATATCGTTCGTTGTCTTTAAAATTTAACATTACTTATTTTTTGTATTTAATAGACTTTTATGCGATATAGCTTACTTTCACCAGTGCACATTTTACTTATGACTCTTCATAAATTTAATCAAATTTTGATCTGTTTTTGGAGATGCGTTACACATATACAGAGTTAGGCCTAACTGCATACAGCATGATCATGCCATCCGTGCAGTCCGGTCGGTCTACTCAGTCTCTATAGTGCATTCGATGGTCGAAATTATCATGGTCTAGAGTGTTCCAGACTGTGTGGTCGTTGTGCGGGTCAACTTTTAGTGAGACCCATCAGCACACTGCCATCCCTGTGATGCTGTGCCGGATTTTTAAACTAGAGTTTTTCAGGTCTGATTTCTCTCGTGACACCTAATCTAATCCAATGAGATTCGACGGGCGCAGGTGTTTCTCTCTATCTGCATCTCCCATAACTTTATGTACAAAACTACAAATTAGTAAACCAATAATGTCAATGCAAGGTTATGTCAAACACTAAAAGTAACTGATAACTTGTATGGAAATGTTAAGATAGCTACAAGTTTTCATTCACAATTTCGTACAGAGACGGACTAAAAGCGGTTTAATACATGTAAAAAAGTTAAAGGGATAGCCGAAAGTAAGACTTACCAAACTAAACACACCGATCAGTACTGTACCCAAACGAACGTGACAACAGAGACAACACGAGTATGGATTAGCTCGCCTTTCGCCGAATCGCCAACGCATTGTAACAAATAATGTTACAATATTGATACAAATCTGATTATTTTCAATTCAACAGTGACGTCATTTGTAAACACACATTAACATTATTTGTCTAAACACCGCAAGGAACCAAAATATTCGACTCAATGAGGAGCTGTGGACGCAGGCGTATAACTCTCGAGTCATGACTATCGAGAAATCGACTAGATGACTAGATCGATGACAATGACGATCAGATTAACAGTAACGGAGAACAAGTATCAGCTAACGCTGGCAGACCCGCGTGACGACTTGCGTCACCCCCAATAGCCCATCGCGCTGTATATACGCGGTCCACCCATTCGATTAGGCCAACGTATAGCTGGATGGACGCTAAGGGTGGGTTGCACCAACCTCACTTAAATCGTCAGTGAGCTAATGGCCACTTATCTTTAAGTAATCATTAAATCGCCAATTATATCTCCACTTGATTTGCAGTTAAGTGGCGATGGTGCAACGCTCGCTCATACTAATCTCCACTTAAGTCAGAGTTAGCCTAATTTGAGATTTAAGGACTACTTAAGTTAAGTATGGATGGTGCAACCCGACCTAAGCCTGAGCGTATGTAATCAACCGTAAAGGCCTAACGTCACACGTACAAATGGACAACCAGAGCGGTGTCCGGTGACACATGGATCGTCTCCTTCGCGGAAACGTGTGACGGTTGTCGGCGGCCACGTGTGGTCAACCGTCGTCGCCAAGGCCTAGAGATTACACTGTTACACCATTGTGGAGATAACCTATAGGCCTAATATCCTTAGGCTAAACATGGTGTGGGATAAAGCCGCATGCACGACACCAACAGCACGGACATCCTCGCCGACTCGTCCGACACACCTACATCCTTGCGAAAATCATCGCGATTTTGAGTTGAGTTGAGCAAGGTTTAACCAAACACATTATAGGTCATTATCGGGGACGGGTTTATGGGTCAAAAGACCCAACCAACCTCGCGAGGATGTCGGTGTCGGTGTCGTGGAATTCCATATGCGGCTGGGCCAGTATAGATCTCGCCGCGACCGGCGTCTCGCCTCTCCTAAGGCTTAATTTACGACCTGTGAGAAATTTAGAGTTTAGACGATTGGCCAGACGGCCTTTATACAGACAGCCCATTGTACATTAACTGGTCGTATCATGCTATCCAAATTGTCTTTATAACCTTTACATAAAGGGTTGTTAAACGAGTGTTGTTTTTAATAGAGACTACATTCATCTATCTTGTGCCGATTTAGAGTGTAATAGGGGAAGACGGGGTACTTCAATTTGGGGTCCCATATCGTCTTCCCC
>Ga0209782_1002348_pt1 | contig 10529 bp, 9 predicted proteins | sample WorMetmaBAHAMAS1_FD_187390 | JGI IMG/M metagenome (GOLD analysis project Ga0209782, IMG submission 187390) | Marine gutless worms symbiont microbial communities from Max Planck institute for Marine Microbiology, Germany - Inanidrilus... | ecosystem: Host-associated > Annelida > Digestive system >...
AATGTAATGTAATGGCATGACAAACCTATTATATACGATTTTAAAGCACAAATTCAAGGCACCGGAAACCGAAGTTGGTATTAGAAATTAGCAATAGTACACTAAATATAGTTTGCAATACATGATGCGCTCGCGATTTCTCTACGTCTACGTCTACGTCTGCATTCTGAGATATAGGATATGCCAATTTCTGCCGAACGGCGCCCTCCGATAACACATGTGCTTCGTAAACTCGGAAATTGCTAATTCGACTTCCGTGCCAAGACGTGATGTGGTCTGTGGTGTGGAGGATCGAAGTGGAGAATTCAAGTACAAGTACAACTTTACTTACTTATATTTTTATCGACCTTGACTACTGTAAACACGTTACATATTCTATGTTCCGAAATGTAAACACAAAAAAATGTTTTATTTTATATATTACTCGTCAGCTAAGACGCGTTAAACTATCTGACCGCGGCTGGAAACCAGCATTATTGCGACTTAATACCGAGAGTAGAGTATCTTATTAGTAAATAAGATCTCACTCGCTCACCCTCATTTAGCTTCGGGGGCCGTGCGTGTGGTGCATGTGTTACATGTTCTTTGCGTAAAATTTTATACAACGCAAGGCATGCAAGCACCTTGCATTGCGTTTGTTGTTTCAGACTGTAAACTGCACTTGACGCAGCCTACGCATCATCCGCAATGTGTACACGTATCTATGCGTGCATCCCTAAAGCAGTCCATGTCCATCAGACCCACAGTTTATTTACTGATAGTTTATTACACTTTGAACAGACCAAATGTAGGCCCATGGAGACCATGTTTGCCAGTACCGCAGTTTCCCGCATGACTGGGCTACTTTGAGACCACATCTGAGTCTGACAAAAATGTAGTGTGCCACATGCTGCAGATGCATCGATATGTTTTGGCTAGTTTTGGTCGACATTTAGGCAGGATTTGGTTAAGGTTTCCTATCTGACTGCACCTGGAAACCAGCATTTTTTTACTTAATACTGAGAGTATAGTATCTTATTAATATATATAAGATGAAAAACCAACCAGAAATGCAAGATTTAGCTGTTCACTATGTGTTTAGTGTACCGGTACCAGGATCAGTGACGGCATATTGGGTTCGCACCATAAAAAACATAGACGACAACAAGCAAAGCAGTAGAATGCTCGTTGGTGTTGTTAAAACCATTCTACTTAAGTGAAAAATCCACCCAAATCACCATCTTTGCTCCCAGTACCCATAAACATAATGCACTTAATAGATTTTTCTGCCTAATATACATCGCTGTGACAAATGTAATAGTGACCAGCACTTCACGCTAGAAACGGTTGCTCGCGCTGAATTGCTCACGCCTTCGGCGCTCGCAACCGTGGTTTGTTAAACTGGGTGAGGTCAACTTCGGCTAAGACTAAAGGCTAAGACTAAAGTCTTAGCTGAATGCGTTAAGTCTGTTGTCCAGCTTAGACTTTTGACTTAAGTCTTTAGGCTTAGACCAAAGACTTTACATTTTCCAATCCACCCCACCTTCACATTAACTTCAAATGCTGTTTGTTTGGTCCATGGCGGTTATTAATCACACCGCCATATACGACGTCATCGTAGACGTCATCACTGACATAAAAATTACAGGTAAATGCAACTAAAGCGTTAGACTTTTGTTCAGACTTTTTTGACATGCATTTGGTCTAAGTCCATGGCTAAGTCCTAGGGCTTAAGACCAAAAGATACACATTTAACACAGGGAATTCCCAAGTTAAGTCTGTTTTGTTCAGCTTAGCTATGGTCTTAGCCAAAATATTGACTTAAGTCTGGTCTAAGTCTAAAGGCTAAGACCAGAGTTTGGTCTAAGTCTGGTCTGAGACCGAAGTTTGGTCTAAGCCTTTAGACTTAGCCTTTAGACTTAGCGGAAGTTGACCTCACCCACTGTCAGCTAATGACCTGTATGCCTATTAGATCGTCCATTTTACAAAAGGGCGACAAATATGACTATGGTGCTGTACTGATCCAGGGGCATGACTCTTTGCATGCCATGACCTCATACAGTTTGAGCGTGGATGGCTGCTGATGCCGAGATCCACGCGTTGACCGAAGCCATATCACTCACTTGCTCGCTCGCTGGCTGCTGCTGCTGACTTGGATGATTTGACAGTGAGCCAGCTTAGCCTAGCTGAGCTCGGACGTATTAGTCATCATAACCCTGCCCAATGCTGTTCCCAGGACCGTATTACCGTTATTCCTATGTTATTCTATCGATAGAGATTAACCAAACTATAGCCGAGGCATAAAATTTTTTAACTTGACGAGCTGCCGGCCTCCATTTTAGATTTTTTACACTAAAAATTTTAACAGCTGATTGCGAGTAGAGGGTCAAGATACTAAACTCATTAAATTTTTTATTATGTTGCATAGATATTGAAATTTTTACATTTTCACCATCTGCGATTGTCAAACATATAATTTTAACTGCTAATGGGTCAGAAAGACCTAAATGTGTCACTATATATGAAATGTATCAATGAAATTTCATTAAATTGAACTCAAAATTCATTGAAACACACTAGAGTTAGAACAGATCTTGGTACTGATTCTGAACCACATCCGGTCCACTGTTGATTGAATCAGTACCGGTCTATTTTTCTAGATCGGCACTGGTCCAACAGTACCAGTAATTAGTGTTTGCAGCATGTCTCCTTTGATATTGGTCATTGTTATGAACATAGAGTGTTGCTGATTGCTGAACATACTAAGTTTGATCAATATCTAAATGAACCAATGCTGATGCCATAATTCACACTACTACGGGATTGAATTACGAGCTAATTTCCACCATCAACTGCAGGAAACCTTGCACATTTCATTGTCATTTGCCACTACTGGTCCAGGTACTGAATTGGCCGGTCCAAGTCACATAAATTACTGAATTGGTCTGGTGGATTGTTCTAACTCTAAAACACACACTTCTTGGGCTTGTACACAAATTTCATCAGACGACAAATAATGGTGAAGATTACCAAATTTTCACTTTTCAGGATGGCAATCCGCTATTTCAAATTCCAGAAATTTTAACAGCAGATTAGGTGCAGAGGGCCCAGACGCAACACCATGCCAAATTTCATCAATATTGGTCAACGATTGCAGAGAAGGCAATTTTTTAAAGTTTTTTTTAAGATGGCTGCCATTTGATCATGGGTAGGGCAGCTGCAACCAGTTAATTTTTTTTTAAATGGGTACACATTTGGGTAGTTTATCCGGTACCCAGGTACTCGTGGGTAATGGAAGTGTGAAGTGTCCGCATTTTCTAGCATGGGCGACACAAATTTGTGATTTTGAAGGTTTTGTGTATGTAGGCTGTGGCAAGATGACACTGATTCAGCATGTTGCTAAATGTGGTAGCATTTCATTGACTGGTGCATTTTGGAAAATACATCGTCTTCAAGCACATAGTCTTCAACCATATGTGCATTTGTTGAGACATTTCTCAAAATGCTCTAGTTTATCAAGCAGCAGTTTGCTGCATGCTGATACCATAGAGCAAGCACGATTCTCGTCACCAACAGTGTCTCTGCTTGGCAGAACATTTGATCTTGATTCGTCAACAAATGTTACGCCACGTATTGCCAGCAAGGTTGGACGATGTCTTCACCGTCGTTCTGGCCATCCTATTTACCACGTTTGGCGCCGAATCGAAAATTACTTTAGTTCAACATTTGTGAGCCATGTGGGTCATCCACGATTTGTTGTATTTGACAATCTGAACCCAGTCGTTACACCGCATCAGAACTTTGACAGTTTGTTGGTCCCAGTTGATCACCCAAGTCGATCATTGACTGACACGTACTATGTGAACTCTATGCATCTACTCCGATCACACATGACAGCTCACGACGAAGAACTTATACGGTCAGGTTTTGATGCATTCCTGCTCGTTGGCGATGTGTTTCGAAGAGATGAGATTGATGCATCTCATTATCCAGTTTTTCATCAAGTAGATGGCGTCTGTCTGTTCACAGAGAATGAGGCAAGAAAGCTTTGAGTTCACTGTTGCGTTTTGCTTGTAATGCAGTAATACCGGTATTTATTGTGGCATATTTGTAAATTTTGTGATGTAATGCAATTGATATACCATGATGTATGTCTTTGTCAAAGTTTGTTAACTTGCATGAATACATTGGTAGATGTAAATATGAGTTGGTTTATTAGTTTTTGTTTTGTTCCTGTCTGAATATTGTTTTCATTTTGTTGATTGCCAAGTATATGTCTTTCAGTGAATTGCTGTTTCAAGCTGTTCAGTGACATTAAAGATACATCAGGATTGTCATTATTGGAGTCTGGCAAACGCACAGCAGACAAGCAAGAAACACACACGGTCGATGCTGCTAAGCTGTTGGAGCATCGCTTGAAACACACACTTCTTGGGCTTGTACACAAACTCTTTGGACAAGGTGAATGAGTGATTTATGTTTCATGTCTGTAAGTTGACCAGTTTCAGACATGCATGCATGCTGTGCTCATTTTTGTTCAGCTGACCTTATTTTCTGGAAATACTAGACTCTAGTTTTTACCTGTTTCCTGATAAGAGCACCTTAGAAAATACTTGAAGCCTATGGATACAAACCAGATTCCATTTCTGTTGTACACTACTCTCCGATGTCAATATAAAAAGGTATACAGTACTGATCGAACAACAAGGTGTGACTGCAACAATAATGTCTTTTTCTACTGTTTGACTTTGATGAGGCCATAAAATTAGCAAATTTCCTCCTGGACACTTTTGTCACAAGACGTGCCTGCATGACAGTGCCCCAGACTTCGATTTTTATATGGTCATTATTCCGGTTAATCTGTTTCAGTCAGCTTTAACTATATTTTATTCTGTTTTGAATCTTGTATTGTCTGAAATCTTAATTGTAAACATTTTATCTGCAGCAATTTTTTTACTATCATCAACGACATAAAAATGTGTGAAATATAAAAAAATGCTTCCTGGCTGTTACTGGCTGAATGTAGCAGTTAACTGCTTGAGATGACATCCGCGGCCTTGACTGAAGTGAACATGATCCGTTACTTTTTTTGCAGATATCCAGTATCGTTGGGTCGACTGCTACTTTCCGTTTACACACCCGTCGTGGGAGCTAGAAATTTTTCACAATGGTTGTTGGTTTGAAGTGCTTGGCAGTGGTTTGTTGGAACAGAAGATACTACAGAATGGTGAGTACAGCATATGTGTGACAGAATGCTACAGTAGATAGTGCTGGACGTTATCTTAAAAGGAAAATTGACATATTTGTTTTCAGTATACATATTCTCTTAGGTTGCTAGTCTCACTACATCAGTGCCTTTATAGTAATTAATCACAGTACAAAGTAATGGGATTATGGGACAGTGCAAATTTTGACCTTTCACATCTTGTTAAGCACTCTGCTGATTTTGATGAAACTTGAAACTTACTACCCAAAGACCACCCACTGTGCCAAATAGTATTTTGATCCAACTACGAGGATAGTCTGGATGAATACCTAGTTTGGTTTCCTTCTTTGTTTTACATGTATTTTCTTAATCATATGCAGGTTGCACTGGTAGACTGATTATAATGCTCTATAAGTCATACATCTTTCTGCATAAGGATGTCCCTTTTTGGGGGTCATATTGATACTGCTACTCACTTATGGGGGTCAAATGTCCCCAAAACCCAATTTTGGAGGCATGAATAGGCCTTTTCAAGCCAAACATGCAAAATATTCAAACTTTCATATTGTTAAAACTACTACATAGATTTCAGCCACATTTAAAAATCAATAAAGACCACAAAGTGCATTTTGTGGGTGGTCCACAGATGCATATAAGAAATGGCAGATGGCTGCAATCTTGGAAATTGTGATATCTCTGCAACCATTAGACCAATTTCAATAAAATTTGGCATGGTGATGCATCCCGGCCATCCAAACCCAATTGACCAATAAAATTTCAAGATTCGAAAAATCCAATAAATAAAATAAAACAGCATATTATCTAGAAAAAAACTTCATAGTTACCTAATGTTGTATAAGCCAAAGCTCACAAACAGCAAATTAACATTGTGTTAAATTATAATCATGTAACACATGCACATAAATTTAAATCTGGCAATTGATAGATTTAAGTCTGACAATATTAAATATACTATGAAGTTTTTCTTTATTATTTTTGTTCAGTCAGCACACATATCCTTGTTTTTATTTGTCTAAAATCTTGTTCCCAGTATTATACATTTCTACTGTATATGCATTGATTTACTAATTAATTAACTGAGTGAGTGACGTTGATTGATGTTAATTTTGTTATTCTTAGCGGGAGTGAGCAACAAGGTTGGTTGGGCATTTGGTCTTGGTCTTGACCGACTTGTGATGACACAGTACAGCATACCAGATATTCGACTTTTGTGGAGTGAAGATGAACGCTTCCTCGACCAGTTTGCATTCCGTGATCCTGACACACCAGTGACTTTCATGGTATATATGGAGTTCATTATTAGCACGAGATGCTTATGCCATGATGCCAGTCTGTCTGTCTGTGACGGAAGTGCATTGGCGCATTATAGCTAATTTAGGTTCCAAATTCCGATCCCACTTTACCGCGCATTGGCCACCGTGCTGCTTGCGGGCGAATCATCTCGCGCCATGCTAGCCAGTGCTAGAGTCTCTTGTTTGTATTTGTTGCTATGTAATGCATTTCTGGTTGTCTGTGGTAATTAATAATTATTTATAAACTGAAGTATCAGCAACACTAATTTCCAGCATTTCATCGTGGCGCTTTTGCCATATTTGTTGGAAAGCAGTTGTCAGGGTTCCCACTGTCTTTTGATGTTGAAATTCAAGGACTTGCATGGACCCGCAAGTTGGATTTTCAAGGACCAATTCTCGACGGAAGTTTACAGCATGCACAGTAGAACAGCAATATTTAATGTATATTTCTGTGATGATGGGGTTCAGTTAATAAAATCGTAGCAAGTGTTGTCTTAGGCAAAATACATGACAGATTGAAAGTCCGTGTAGACAAGAAACTTGACGACAACAATGTTCAGTCAATAATTTGTAAGTAAGTAAAAGAATATGCATTCCAGTCCTATACAGATGGTGTTTAATAAATTTGGTGATCGCAGTTTGACCTTGTGGTGAATTCATAGACTTCCAAGGACCTGTGGAATGAAATTTAAGGACTTTCAAGCTACTGTCCTCTTTTCATGTACTTTCAAGGCCTTGAATTTAGGAGAAAAAATTAAAGTACTTTAAAGGATGCGCGTGAACCCTGAGTTGTGTCAGCGATGTCTTTTAGTTATGTCCTTGTTGCCTTTATGCTAATTGCTACTTGGTGAGGTCGAGAGCATGAAATTAGTCGTTTGAGTTTTTTTGATAATTATTTCTTGTACCTGTGATATAGCTGACTGGCTTCGGTCAGTTTGCTGTTTGGTCTACCAAGTTGTAGTTTCATTGCTAGCACAAGTGCTGGATAATGCTATCCTTATTTTTCATATAGTTAATAGGCCTAGCTTTATTTAAGAAATTGTGATTGTACTGCATGCTTTATGATGCTGATAAGTTCGTGTGTTGTACAGCCATTTAGCAAGTATTTGCCACGCACAAATGACATATCGTTCTGGCTGCCGGAGACCGGCTTCTCATCAAATGACTTCTATGACTTGGTTCGATCTATTGGCGGTGACACTGTGCTCAAAGTGAAGCTGAATGACGTCTACACATCGCCGGAGTCTCAATCACGCACAAGTCACTGCTACTCTATCACCTATCAGCTGCCAGACGCATTCATCAGACAGGCTGATGTTGCCGTTGTTCACTCGCGCATTGCAGCAGCAGCCACACAACTGCTGGGTGTAGAAATTAGATGATATTACCAGCATGATCAGCAACCTGTTTTCTGTATGAAGTTGGACAGATTTTGCTGCCTTAATTGTATAATGGGGATCCAAGGTCCAGTGCTAGTTAACAACGCAAGCCTGATGGATGCTCAAGTCTAGTAACAGAGCTCCTTAGTTCATCTAACAGTGCCTTTGTAATAAGTATGGTTGACTTGCTAGAGACTTAAGACATCCTCTAAAACAAAAGAACATCTGAGCAGTGAACTGACGACTGTCTGGAGGATAAGAGGGAAGACTGTCAGTGTTCTGTGCTGTATTGCGTACTCACGTTGTCTTGTAATAGATGCCGTTAAATGACATTGTTCACAGACAGTTGGACCTGCATGGAGTGACTCAGTAAAATAATCGTAAAACTGCAATGATGTTTAATTACACAGGGTGTGTCAAAAAATCTCAAGTCTTTGAAGCGCTATAGCTTTCAGAAATTTTATAAGTAGGAAAGAAATATAGAACTGAATGTAATAGGTACAATCAGCAGTCAAGCTGCATTAAAGTTATTCTTGTTTGTTAAATATTCTCCGTGAAAATTGGAGGATTCCATGATGCCATAAATTTTCCACTTTTAAGCAAGCATGGGGCTTTTAACAGCAGAACAGTCATATTTGATTTTTAAGCTGCAAAGGGTACAAATATATAACACATGATGTAAAAATTTCCATCAAGAAAACGAACAAAGCATGTTGAATGATCTTATCAAAATACTCGTCAAAACTGACTCAGTAGACTGAGGTTTGGTTAGCGGTCGTCCTAATTTGGTACACACATTTCACAAATACACGAAACATTAACAAGGTGATTTATCACTAGCTAGACAGTAGACAGCATTTCACTGGTTATTCTGGCTTGAAGAATGGATACTGAACATCTTTTGCATTAAGTCATCGTCTGTTGTCGGTGTCAAACATTTCTTCAACTTAAATATAATGTATATCTCGTATTTAATGGTGATGTTAGAATTATGCTGTTTGTAAACATGTCCATTTGTTCGCATTGTTTCCTTCGAGTATACAGGCAAACAGTATGAGATAACAGCTTTCAAATTCTCAAATAAATTCTGCTTCATGCCATGTTTTAGAATGGTGCTACTCCAAAAATTGGAAAAGTTCAAAGACGAGGATTTTTAGGCACACTCTAGAGATTATACAGATGCAATTATGACCAGAACATACACATTCACAAGGCAATATTCACCTGAGAATGAGCTTTTTTGTTGGTTCTGAGTTTGCAGTTTGGCTATCCACATCACCGCTACTACATTTAACCAACCTACAGGTTAATCAGGGTTCCCACAGCATAGGCAAAATAACATAACCAGACTTTTCCAGATAACTTTAAATTATTGCCAGGCATTTCACAGAGTTATCAACAACAGTAACTGAAAATATTGATTACATGAAAACAGTCTGTTAGCATATTTTACTATGACATCTGTATCATCTTTTTCAGGCGTAAGTTAAAGTTTATTCAATGTACATATTACATGCAAAAATCTACTCATCGATCAGCAAGTCGCGAAAAATATGAAGTCATAAAAAATTCCCTGACCTTATCTCAAATTTCTGACTTTTCAGGTTTACAAAATTCCGACAATTCCAGGTTTGTGGGAACCCTGTTAATGCTGTTTATTCACGTTCATTGTTGTTGGTCTATACCATTATACCTTACAACATATATGTCATGTAACACCTTCACTAAGTTGGCAGCAAATGCAGCAGGTTTGGTCCTTACTGTTCACATAGTTATTGTTCACCCGTCTGCTGTATCATTTCCTAAATAAATATGTATTAAGTGAAAACAACGCTATGTTTCATTTCAGACTCTGCTGCTAGCATCCCTTACAATACTTGTCTAGTATTGTCTCCCGCCATCTCTAGGACCACACAAGCGGCATTTAGCCAACGCACACACTGCGTTGGTTGGGGTTTAATGGCACGTTTAACACAATTTAGGTCATATCGTGCATTTAAGGTAAAGACAATATTGTAAATATTAAAGATTTAATAGAGATTTATTCTTGGAGTAAGGTACACTGCATTGGAAGTTACTGCGGTAGCGACATGACAGTTGGCTCCGTAATATGAAGACATCATCCACAAAAGATCACAACATTGCCAGAAGAGGACCCGAGCCACAGCTACAGGCAACATGCAAAGAAAGTCTGGCGAAGTATGGCCATGTGTGAGTGAACAGACATCACACAGACATGCTCATCAGGGCCACAGTACCTCAGCTTGATTAGTGAATTTTTAGCTGTATTGCACAGTGAAAGTGGCTCTGGGTAACCCACAATCTTCTGCGTGTTGTTCTTCATTCTCCATTTACATAAGAATTATGCGCATCTCAAAATTTGAATGTTGGCTATCAACACTAAATAAGACGTTTTTTACTTCCTTATGAATTTTTTGTTCTGCTGAGTCCGAAATGCTGCTCCCGGCAAATGTGCTGTCAATAGGCCTACTCCCAATGCCTATACTCTTGCCGCTAAAGTATAGTCATGCGACTCGTGTCTCAAATTGCAATCCCAGGATTAAGCAGACTCAATCCCGAAATCCTGGAATTTTAAAAACGAGCCAGGATTGCAGGGTCTAAGAATAGTGTGGGATCCAAGTCGTCCTTACC
>Ga0209782_1002349_pt1 | contig 10528 bp, 5 predicted proteins | sample WorMetmaBAHAMAS1_FD_187390 | JGI IMG/M metagenome (GOLD analysis project Ga0209782, IMG submission 187390) | Marine gutless worms symbiont microbial communities from Max Planck institute for Marine Microbiology, Germany - Inanidrilus... | ecosystem: Host-associated > Annelida > Digestive system >...
ACATTATTCCGTCGATTTTCGTATACAAACGTATATGGAACCGGTTCCGTTAAAATGTGGAAAACTCGCCACAGAATATCTGTGGATATACGGATATTTTTACAGTGTAGTGAGAATAACAGCAGCTGTGCAGCTACAAGAAGCTAGTGCGATGTTTGCTGCAGATCGACAAGAGCTCGAGCGTTCAATGTATCTCCAAGTCAACTGTGAGTCGCCTCGTCATCCTGCATGCTGTGTCGTGAATATTCATGACGTTGTGAATATTCATCATGCTAGCGTGATCGTGGCATGTGCTAATCTGTGCTCGTTGTTAGACATAACACAAGTTAATCCGTCTCACTTGAATTCTTGAGTGTCGAGTGTGTAAATAGTGCTGCTCAGACTTAAACTAAAAACAGTAATTGTGATTTGTGATGATAATGAACGTTATTTATTAATGTGATACAGTACAGTGATGGGCAATTGTTATTTTATGAAGTAACTGATTGCAATTACACAATTTATAGTTTTGTTGTGGATGTGAAACACAACAGATAGCATGAATGATTCCATGGAACTTCTCAGTGTCTGCAAAATGCATAAAATCCACTAAATACACATTCCTGCTTATTGAAATCCAGAAGTCCACTTTCAAATGCCTTGCCGACTTGAAGCCAGTGCTGTTCCATAATAAACAATAACTCAGTGAAACTTTAGCCACTTAGCTGATTGTAAAAGTAATTTTAATTTCAGTTAGGCCCACAATTAGCTGTATCAATTACTATTACATTGCCAATCAGCTTATTTGTACAATATAATTCATTATACTGAGAATTTTCTCAATTACCCATCTCTGGCACAGTAGAGTAATATTAATGAAGATGGAGATGGCGTGCAGTCACTGTTGCTTTGATGTGCTGACAGCCGTATAGCGTCGCTGTAGTTAGTACGAGGAGTGAAGGGTATTTTGAGTATACGTGCAGTTTAACGAACCACTTGTACAGACAGTGACTTGCTAGATTGTTAATCAGATATAGTTTTATTACTTATTTGTTTAGTGGTGAAGTGAAGTCGTGTCTTCAGAATATTAGGCCTACGTATTATGCGAAAAATTGCATCCCTTTATTTTTTACAATAGTTGTGCCACACTGCACTCTATTTTCATAATTTTACTGGCTCCTTTAGTGGTCCAGGTACAGCAAACAGTCCGGTGTATGTGTGCGTGTCTAAACAATACTTTTGAACTTACGACCTTTGACCTAGATATTTGGCATGCTGGATCATCGTGATATTATCCTGGTCGTATTTGAATATTCATGTGATAGGAAGATCATGTTGTTGAAGTGGTCGGTGCGACCTTGAGTGATGGCTTCCTACACCGTAAAAATATCCGTATATCCACGAATATTTTGTGGCAAGTTTTTCACATTTTAACGTAACCAGTTCCGTATATGTTTGTATCCGTAAATGGACGGAATAATGAAGCGTGGGCCTACATTGCAATGTCGGCCCACGTTTCATTATTCCTCGCCACAAAATATCCATGGATATACGGATATTTTTACAGTGTAGGTGAACAGTAAGAACGGCAACATGTCGTGATGGGAGTTGTTGTTGATGTTGATGTTCGACACACTGCTCACTGTCAGCAAGCTAGTGGAGACCGTTCAGCTAAGGGGCGAGGCAGGGATTCTATAGTGAAGGTTATGGGATGGGGGCTGAGAAAAGACCAACCTCCCCACTGTGGGGTCTACCCCCAGAAAATTGGTGACGTTCATATCTGTAGTTTTGGTACTAAAAATTCAGCTATTTGACAGCTATTGAGAGTTTAGTACTCGCCGATGCTAGAACTGGCTGATAACTGAGTGTATTCGGGGTGGTGTGGGGTAAGTCGCTATTTCTCATCGGTTTTATGCGAGTCCGACTGACGGTCCTGGAGGCAAGTGAAGGGGTTCAAACCTTTCCGTGGCCTCGCCCCATGGTTGACCTGCTGTCACACGAGATTCGACACTTCATCACATGAGACTTGTGACCTCCCTGCAGTCCCGACGTTAATCGACGTCCCTCGGGAGGACAGTGACGGTAGTCGATAAGTTGCAGTGGCGACTGATTGAAACATGGAATCCAGCCGAGTGTTACTGATCAAGCTATTGATCAGCGCCAATGTTATTTTAATGCATAATGCATGCCTCAACACCATTGGCAAACATTTGGTACATTTCTTATGATGTGTTGCTCCGTAAATGTCACCTTGTCATGAATATGAAGGCTTATTGTTATGTTCATTATCAACAGATTGATTATAATTACGTTTCATAAGATACAGTGACAAACCACTCATCAGAATGGATGAGTATTTTGTCGAATTGTTTATGCAAATTCAAATAGATGTCTGCTCATCAAAGTTTAATTAGAAAACACTGTTTGACAATTATGGCCAAACATTCTGCAGTTTACACATGATGCTGTAGCTTTTTTAAATGGTCTGTGATACTTAAGCTCCAATTTCACCCTTTTGATTTTACGAAAACTCAGAACAGGTTGTTCGATTTGTTATCGGTTTCAAAGACGTCATCGAGTGGTCATAATGAAAGTCAGACATTGTTGTAGTTTATCATGTTGTACGGTGTATGAGTGACTACGTGTTGTTCGTCGTGTGTCTTGGTCGCATTTACTGACGTTTGCTGCGTTGAAATGTTTGTTCATTACAGAACTGTTACTTTTAAGCCGGCTGTATGAAATTGCGACCACAGAGTGAGTTGATGGATGTTCATGGCAGTGATGGTCAAACAGCAGCTGTAGTCACATACATGTAGTGTTGGCGACGTACACACTGATGTAAGCTTACATCAACAACGAATAATGTAGCCTACATGTTAAATACACTGTATCGAGATAATATGAAATGGTTGTCACCAAAAGTGCTATGAAAAGTCACAAGATTTAAAGAACCAGATCCAGTTTTGTGGGAATATTTATTTAACTAAGCTCAATCGAAATATACATACAAAAACAAAAGGCTATTTCCGACAGTCGGTCAAGTGAAATGACAGCGCTAAAAAGCGACGAACTGCCGTCAGAGTGTGTGACAGTTTGTCATTCTATGCTCAACGTGACGGCAAAGAAACCTCGCTGAGTGATGAAATTGCTCTGTGACGTCTCATCGATCTTGGCACGTGATCGCCTTACTGATACTAGCAAATGTGACGAAACTTAAGGCCGAGACACACTTGCCAACACTGACGACCGTCAGTGTGTTGACGACCGCCAGTCATGTTGACTGCCATTTCTGACGGGACTTCAAAATGTCCCGACGACCAACATAGAATAAAACTCACGCAGTGAGAAAAAATAGACAAATGACACTAAATAAACTATTGTCTCTTTCATTCGGTATCTCTTGACGGGTGTTGGGTCTCCTTGATGGTCGACAATATATAGTCCTCCTGACATGACCCGCCAAACATGTTGCGTCCTGTGTCTCGGGTCGACATATGACTGGCGTTGACCGTGTGTACGGACCATTACTGAACTCAGCGCCTCGTGGCCGAACAGCCGTATAACGTCAAGTCAATCGACTATACTCGGCGAGCCGTATTTCTGTCATCGCTTCTCTCTATAGAGTCTAGACAAAATCGACACGTCGAGCGGAAGACACACAGATCTGATCTGACAGCTGCTAACACGACAGCTGCTAGCTAACACGTGAGCATAGAAGTGTTCACTGACAGTGTAATAGACGTGTGATTGGAACGGTAAGCCGCCGAGCGGTTATGTTGAGCATCACTGCTGTAAGAGCCCATTCACACCGCCCGACTCGACGAGTCGAGTTGCGTTGTGCCTGGCAGTGTGAATTGGCTATAAACAGTGTTGTAGGCCTAATAGCAATCTGTTTTTTGTAGACTTATTCACGTCAATAGAACTGTCGAAAATAGCGTTTTGTGGGTATAATATGATTGAGCTAATTTACCATAAATATATACTGCCCATATACTGCATACAAGTTGCAGCTAAAAACTTCAGTCGCATGAATTTGCTGGCATTTTGATTAAAAATATTTCATTTATGTGTTGAAGCACTGCCTCAATAATTTGCACTGATTTTATTAGTCCATCATAGTGAACTAATAAGAGCCGAGACGTGCGGCGCTGCCAATAAGTGCCGACATTGTCTGCATCATCATGTATGATTTACACTCGCCTGGTGTGTGTTTGCGACTGTAAACAAGCGAAAATGTTTCATTGTTTGTTTCTCGAAGTAAACGTTTTGTGACGGCGAGTGGACGCCGTGGTTTCTGCGAGAAATTATCAACGATGCCATTGTTGTTGCTGCTGCTGCTGGCGATGTGGTGGTTATTATCGTCGTTATCGAGTGTTGGTCGCGCGGTCAGTTGTATGTCCATCATTGCCTGATGACCACCGCCTCACCGTCAGAAGCTTCACACGGCTCGCGTCAGTTGAAAATAGAACCCAGTTTCAAAAAACACAACGTGATCCATCGTGTAGCAATGTGAAAACTCGTGTACGACGCGCGTTGGCGTGATCTGAAGTCGTTACATCTGTGTTGGTCTTGTTATCGTCAATTTGCGTGTGAAATAACATTTAGCTAGGCCGGGTTGTCTTGTCTCTTACAGCGCAATGGGCGTGGCTTCCAGGCGACCATAGTGTGTACTATCCATCGCATTGTCCGTACTTACTGAACCGTGCAGCTGCTGCTATAGCAACGTCTGACGTGACAAGCAGACTGTAATTGAGCATATATTGCCAGCTATGACATCATAGCAAGCAATATATATATATATATTTTAGTTTATCATGTAAGACAGATAACTCGGCCTACGCCTGCTAGTATACTCAGAACCAATAGTCACCTTTGACCCAGTCATTTAGTCAACGTTACGTTGAATCTACCGTTAACCTAGGCAATGTAGGCCTGTGCTTAGAGTACATCACGGATTACCGGGCTGCCAAACGATCCACAGGGTGTACGTAAATAACTTCAGAAGTTGCTTCTCTATGAGGCATCAAAACGTGCGACACCGTAACCTCGTCCGTTTAGTAAGTAAGAATGTATATTGTTTCAATAGCACTATAAAATCTATCGCTAAGTTTGGACTGGCTGCAAGACGGTGGTGCCTTTGGCTCCTTCAGAGTTTAATCCCGTCCTGGGACTAGGTCGTATGTTGATGTGTGTGACAGATAAATGCAGTGTATATACACGTGGTTGCTGCGATGTGTGTGATATTATGTGTCTGTGATGACCACCAGTCCACCAGTTATTACCAACGTCTGCAGTGCAGAAAAACTACAACATTTTCTTATGTGTTGTTTTCATAAGAATGATTTAGCAGTAATTTTTCTAAGTCATCCTTTAACACGATAACATGCAAATGACTCACTACTTGTACGTTATGTAACTCCAGAAGTCGTTAGTATAAAACACGTTTACTAATGATATAGAAAATGTTTAAAAAAGCACTATGTATATGATTAAAACGAATGAACTTTCATTATTGTCTGTCAGCTCTCGTTTTCTGCGAAGACGCCATGTTGTCAGACACTTGAACGTTATACGTGCTATCTCTGTATGTGTGCATGTGCAACTGCCGTCGTAGGAAGGATACTGATACCATGAACTCAATTAGTTTCCAACTACTAGTTCTGTTATAGCTTTTCTAACAACATGCCACTAATGTCATACTTCCATCTGCATAACATCTCAGCAGGTGGTTTGCTGGTTATAAAAGAAACAAGTTCGTTAATTGCTAAGTAATAATTTCTAGTGATTACACAAACCCGAAACTGGCCAATACAAAGATGTGGACTTGTCTCATTTATTATTTCATTGAGTACTTTGTGGCTATTAAACACATTTCAAAATATATTTTTTTAGGACTTTAGAAACATGCATTTAGAGACATTAGTCATCAACAAGTTTCCTTTCATCACTGCTGTTAACATTGCATCACAATGATAATGCTTGCTATTTGTTAGCTAAATTTTAAAAAACGTGTTGAAGATGGTTAAGCTGTCAACTGTTATTGTTGTGTTGACGAAGTTTGAGGCTTGGGCCTATTTAAAAGTGGATAGCATTTGATGGAACAGTGTAACGTCTTACACAGGTTGTGAGGTGCTTTTGTTCTGTATATATACAACAGAAATATATTTTCATTAGTTGACAGCTGAATAAATAATGTATAGATGATATTAAAACTCTTGTGGCAAACCTTAGATTTATTGTTGTCTATTGGTGTCCGTGTAAACTTATTATACAATACTGTGCCACAGACGATTAACTGTTGCTTCAATGAGCAGATGTAATGTAGGAGGACATGATGTTCAGATACTTGGCATGCACTCAAAAACTTACGTGTTATATGACACCTGGTCTAAGAGTATTGAAAACAATAAAACTTAAAACCAAACAGATAAGCACATGAAGCAATGAAAGCGGTTTAGCAGCTCAGGGAATTGGTCGAAATGTCTGTGGAGGAAATAGTTTGTGGAAAAGATGTATTTTGAGTTCGAAGTGGTAGAGCAAATAAGTATGTGTAATAAATTAGTGATAGTAGCGACGATGAACTATAGCACAGATTAATTGAGCCTGAGGTAAACGCGAATGAGAATTAGGCTGACAAACTGATTCAGGAGACATGGTGATGTGTACGAAAATGAGCGATTAAACAGGAAGATGGAGGTAAACGAGTGATGCTGACAACACATGAGCAATGAATGCTGTGAGCATGCTCAAATAGTACATAATACAGACATTATGATGGACTGTGCTGAGTAGTAGTTAGAATTTGCAAATAACAGAGAAAACATGCATTTAATGCATTTATTTATTTTAAGATATTGTACAAATAGACAATAGAGGAGATGTTATGGTTTTTTGAGCTTTAAATTTATCATGAATGACGATTTTCGAATATACTAAATACGATGTAACTCACAATTTAGAAGATTGATTGTATTGTAGATAATTGCAGCAGTCAGGTAAGGTTTGAAAAGTCAATGAGCTCCTTAGTATTTATTTTGCCTGCTCGGCTAAGTTGTCGACCGGGCTAAATATTTTGCTTGCGTTAATTTCTTTCTTTTTTCTTTTTTCTTTTTTATCTTTTAAAAATGATCGCTCGGAAAACAATTATATCACGATCCGCTGGACCAATTTCCGCAATCTTTTCACCGAATGGATGTTTTGGGTGCAGATGATCAATCTGGACCTCTTTTTCTCAAGGGACGTTGCCATGGCAACCAATTTTGTCAAAAAATGACAAACTCCCTTCTTCGTCGCTCTGGCATTCCGAAACGGAATGGGATACAGCTACCTCAGTGTGCGCATTAACAGCGTAAATGATGCCTCTATATCGTGTAAAAATTTCGTGAACTTCGGTCCAGTAAGTCCGGCGTTGACAAAGCTCATTTGTGAACGTCTGGTACGACACGGCAAAAAAACTGGCGTATTTAGTCGAATATCTCCTGATATACTGGACCGATTTTCGCAATCTTTTTACCGTATGAAAGCGCTTTAGGTACAGATGATGGATCTGTACCTTATTTTCAGATTTGTCAAGGGATGTTGCCATGGCAACAAAATTATGTTGGGTGAAACGTGAAAATAATGAAGGCGGACTGATACCACGTGCATTCTCTGCACGTTTGCCAGGTGGCAGAACGGTTATGTTTCGCTACTACGTGCTAGGGGGGGCATTGCCGTGCCAAGCGAACTATACGCTAGGTTTTGCCACGCATTTCTAGTTCATATAATTTTACTGGTTATAAAGTGAAATACACTTTTATATACAACATTTTGTTGATTATATTGCAGTGTTAAAGTTAGATCAAATTAATTATGTAATAAACCATAGAATAATAACGTATATGCGTGAAAATGACAAGAACAAGAAATCCTGACCCAACGTGATGTGGTAACAGGCCACGTCGCCGGAATGCAGTACGAGAAAATACACGTTTTTTTTTGGGGGGGGGAGAAGTACAAAACAATAATGCAGTGTTGAATCTAGCGTGACGAATTTAGCACATTAAACCTTTCACTCAAACGAGTGAACCCACCAAACGGTATCTCGATCCGTTCAGCCATTTCTGCACTGTCTACACATTTACGCTGCCTACCGATCATTTCATCGTATTTGCCAGGTGGTGCCAGTGAGCATCCACATGCATAATGCTTTGAACTCGCACGAGTCTGCCCACCAAACAACATGTTAATCAGTGCAGCTGTTTTATGCAATTTATCCCCAAAGTTCCAATAACTTCAGTATTCTATAGTTATCTAACGCGTATGTTGTTTCGTTTTGGAAATACACGAAGTGCCGAAGTCATCATGCGGCAAGATGTGGGAATAGATGCATGCACAACACGTCGCAGCTCGCTAAATTTTCTAGCAGACTAGCCCAATGTGGCACAACTTGGCAGGAAAACTGCAGAACTGGCAAATGCTGTGGCGACCTATTACGTATGAGAACGTGTACACGATTACATAAGTAAACCTTTGCAAAATTTCACGATAAGTGCATCCCTGCGACGTATAACCTTGCGCAGTCACACAAAACCACGGCTGGCGTTGCAGGGTCGTAATGCGGCTAGGGTAATTTTTCACGACGGACACGTCGATGTCACTGTTACACTTTAAGCAAACTTCTTCCAAACGTCAACTTCGATCTCGTGACCAACTACATTTTTAAAACGAGCTTTGAAATAAAAATTCGTCGATATTTTGTCCGAGTTGAAATCTTATCAACTTCACTCACACGAATCGTATATGTTCGACCACCATGAACCAATTCGGAAATCCAACAGTAACCAATGAGCATCAAAAAATCCAAAACTGTCTCTTCTTATATTGGATCTGGACCCCTTTAACCTCACTCGCCACCCCAATTGACAGCTGGGTCGCTTCACACGTTTCTACACGGCAATGTCACATTCCCCGGCCATATACACCCTTAAAATTGCCTCTTACTGTGGGGCGATCAGCACCCTAACACACACTGCACATACTTAGACCCACTTTACCCACTACCCCAAACGACATCTAGATTCAGTCAGCCGTTTTTCCATAGCTCATCGGACACACACAGACCGACAGACAGACAGACCGACCAACCGACACTGAAAGTACGGAATTTTAAGAAAACGACTTGCTACAGAGCGCCGCGGTCTCATAATATGATTGTACAGTGTAGTTAGCCTATAATTGGGCCCATTCCATGGGGCCATAGCGGTCCCCTCTGTCACGCGTTGTCGTTGTCGTCGTTGTCGTTGTCGTGGACATCGATGCGCAGGCGGCGCGCGACAGTACCGATAGCGACATCTGGTGAATTGGCGTGAGGCGGCTCGTTGTGGCGAATGGGTCCAACATTTTTCAAATGCTGCTTGTTTTTGTAAGCTGTTACTCAGGTGGCGCAACAGAGAGTGTATTTACGCTGAAAGTAGCGCTAAACAGCAATCAGGCAGCTAATGGTACCGGTAGCCACCGACGCGATAGAAGACTGACTGGCATCGTTACTTTTAGTGGACACGCGAGACGACGAAGGACAAGCGGTTGACTGAAATTACAGGACTGGTAGTTGCATTTTGCATCTATGTTTGCAAAACCGTCTACACTGTGAACCAAGGAAACAGGACACTAGACTGTTGCCCATAACTTTGCCAAATGCTAACCAATTTTCATAATTATTTCACCGGCGGACTCACTAGGAAATTTGCAATAAATTCATTATTAAACATTTTGTAGCTACACTACCTTGTGAAAGCTCCGTGTTCAAAAATTGTGTAGGATAACGGAAAAATTATCCGTACACCACGCCACCTTCTCCCTAGGATTATTTTACTATTCTGACTGTCGAGCACCAAAATTCGCGGGAACCAAAATTTTAAGGATAAAAGACCTTAAAATGCTAAAAATAGAACTTTCCGGCTTAAGAACTTGACCTCGAAATTAAATGGAAATTGTCTGTTGCTCGAAAACTCTAAATTTTGGAAGTAGGACTAGCAGATCTCAAAGAAACTAAATTTTGGAATTTGAATTTGGATATTAATACTTGCCAGACCGCGAAACTCTGAAATTTTGCTATGGGAATTCGACTAATAGCGAATATTGACTATAGTCTTGGTATGAATTGCCAAACCGAAATTGATGACTAAATTCTGACCTGGGAAGATGAGAAAATTCTTCCGCGACAAAATTTGGGAATGTCACGTGATAGGAGGATCTCCGAGGATCCTGGGAAGTACTTCTCCGAAACCGGAAGTAGTAGAAAACTTGAGATACGATCTCTTTTCTCGGACCGTGACCCTAACCCTAGGCCGAACGTCGGCAACTGTTTGAGGGTATAGCTTCTTGATGGAACTTTCGCTGATATAAAATTAGGTACCGGCGAAACCGGAAGAAGCCCCCGAGTTCGATTCCATCTTTGGCGGTACTTGAATTCTTCCGGAGACTTTGATATGGAACGATTTTCGGACCGTCGAGATCCTAGTCTGGCCGTACGACAGTTACGGCATTTGCGAATGATGTTGAGGAAATT
>Ga0209782_1002350_pt1 | contig 10528 bp, 8 predicted proteins | sample WorMetmaBAHAMAS1_FD_187390 | JGI IMG/M metagenome (GOLD analysis project Ga0209782, IMG submission 187390) | Marine gutless worms symbiont microbial communities from Max Planck institute for Marine Microbiology, Germany - Inanidrilus... | ecosystem: Host-associated > Annelida > Digestive system >...
TTCCATAGCTTTTCTTTTACTTCAACAACACTCAGTGAATGCTTAGATTCTTCAATTTCCCTCTGTGTAACAACTGTTGTGATTGTTTTGCGTTGTTATTGTTGTTTTCGTTGTTAAGGTTCTCAGGATACAGTCGAAACAATCATCTTTATTTTAACAAACGATTATTTCAAATTTCATTTTGTGGATGCTCTAATTGCCAGTTGTTCGAATCAATTAATTGTGTCATCGTCGGCAAGATGAAGTCTGGTACCACCCGGATGATCATGGCTTAGCCAGTTTCCCTATTTTTTTCCCCGAATTTGTTGCAGAGCAGAACCCTAGGGGTTAAGTTGCATAGATTATTATGGGCCAATCATCGTAGTCAGTGCACTGAAAGAAGCTTCTAATACTGACCGTAACAAGGGAAACAACCCACTTACCTCATTATTTTCTCATTGACATTCATATTGTGGTAAGAATTGGCATTGCAGTTTGCTGATTTTAAATGGTGTCTCTATAGCTAACATTCTGAACACGGGAGAAACAGTCAAAAGTGATTTTGAGTGTATTATTGCAGTCTTATAGGGCCCGTCAGTAAATAAAGAATATTTATCCCAGATCCAGCTTTACTCGATAATATGTAAACTTCCGGTTATGAGTAATGCGGTTCTAATCATAACAGTTTGCGTGAAAGTTACAAAATCTACATTTTTAGTCAAAAATAAAAGGACAAAGTGGGCTGAGTTATCGAGGTATTATTTATACAATTGTTTTGTAAGGTAATTTTAGATTGTTGAAGACTAACCGTAACATGATGCATTAAATATTGCAATCACGCCTGTACTAAGCTTACCGTCTTTCACCGGAAACAGAAATAACATAGATATATTCTTATATAACTGACGCGCCATATTGGTATCATCACTAGTGGGCAAAGAATATATAATGTGTTGCCAATAACTGCTAGTTTTTGTCTATTAAGGCACATGGAAGTTGGGACAGTTTTCATTTGTGCATTCACCATGCAAGTTTTCTGGAATGCTGACGATGACTTGTGGTCTTATAGTTGTGTTAAGCACTTTTGGTCAAAATGTTCTGTAACATAAGTTTTGTGGGTCAGAAACTCCACAGATTTGGAATCACCCCAACCTTATAATTTGCTCGTTTACACGTCAGAACTATTATGGGCACCAGTGCAATTACTTGCTAGTAATGCTGAGTTATATTTTCTAGTGATGGACCGGAGCATGTGGTTTGAATTTCAGAGTGTGATTTCAGTGTCGTGCCTTTGTGATTAATTGTCCGTTTCTGGCATCTGTTTGCTATTATAGGAACTTCATATGCTCCCATCCCGGTGCATAAAACTCCCACAACTTTATTTGCAAGGCTTGACTTCAAGACTTGTCGGACGTTTGACGTTACCTGTATTCTAGATCTGTGAAGTGAATGTAATAGATTCCGGTGAATAAGTATTCTTTGTCACCGAGTGACTAGTGTGTGTGTGTTCACGTCGGTTCGAAATCTGTTATGTCAGTGAAGAGTGTTACTGTGTGTGATACACAATGGCTTACTGTGTGTACAGATTTTTATCACAAGTAATACTGTGTCAGCATTATATAATAGATAATGCACCGTCGTGTGCAACTGCTTTCATACTGCATGGCTTACAACTGCACAGTGTAATTCTTGTTGGGCCCATTCCATGGGGCCATAGCGGTCCCCTCTGTCACGCGTTGTCATTGTCGTCGTCGGCGTTGTGGACATCGATGCGCAGGTGGCGCGCGACAGTACTGCTAGCGACATCTGGTGAATGGGCGTGAGGCGGCTCGCAGTGGTGAATGGGCCCAACATTTTTCAAATGTTTCTTGTTAGTTAAGTACCTGGACGACTTTTCCATATACTCGTTATACGTAAGAATATTGCCTATAGTGAGTGGCGTCTAGGATTCAGTAATATTGCATTTACTGTAGACTGTACTGGAAAATTAGCAATATACAGGTCACTTTTTTATGCACTGTTCAGCCTAAAATCATTATTTTTGTGTATTTTTACCACACAAAGAAGATAGATGTAGGTATATCCCACAGTTCATACACCTTGAGATGCATCATACCCATGTTCGTTTGTAATTGCCGCCTCTGCGTATGGCAGGCATTGTTAATGTAGATACTTGTTCACGTTAATGCTCATGAACTAACGTGATTGACAAGCAATGTTAGCAGTGTATTGCAGTAATAGTGCTGTACGGATTACAGAATGTCAGTGTTATATTCAAATACCGGTCGTTTGAGCACACTAGATGAAAAGGTATTGTCACCTTGTGTACACTTTACATTGTCAGCGTTTGCTATTCGACTTGTATTCAGAGTGGGGATGTACCTCCATAATTCAATAATTGTACAAATTTAAGCCATAATTTGATCCTAATGGTATTGTTTGCAGTCTTTCATGTTTGTCCATTAAATAAAATGGTAACTGGCACAGCTCTAATACTGAATATTGATAGTTTGTATTAGTGATTGTATATATTGCAGGAATATCATTTATTTTATTGTGTTGTTGAATGTCTATTCTAGTGGACAAAACTTGTTGTTGCATTTAGTCAATGTTGCTTCAGTAGATGTGTTCATTGTTTTAATAATGCAGCTGGACTGATGTTTATGTTGTAATTACCTAAGTTACTTTCGATACTGAGTATTTATAATGCAATTAAAAGTTGACATAGAAATCAGCTTAATCTACTGCACTGTGCCATAAACAGAAAACACGATGGAAAGAAACAATAGAGCCAAAAAAATGGAAAATCTTTAATTTTAATTCTTTAGCTTCTGCAAACAGTATTGAAGAACAACGTTAGATGTATTTTTAGTGTTCGTTTGAACAGTTTCTTAATTATCAGTGCACAAGTCTTAAACCCTTTTTGCTTATATCTTCGTTTCTTATTAACTTCTCCTTTCTCTTTTCCTTTCAGAATAGCCCCACTCCATTTCGAGGCCAGATGTCGTAGAAGACTGTAGTTATAATTATAATTAATTGGATAATAATTTATCTGGGTTTTTCATGTTGTATTTTTGTGTTTGGTGATTTGAATTTCGTTGATTTATTGGTTATAGGTTTAGTTTTAAGTTAGCTTAGGTTTCTTATGTTGTTATGGTTTCTTCTCTCTAATTTTGATTTTCACAGTACTAGCCAAGAGATTAATGTGATCAATTAACCTAGTTTATTTCAAAACCAAATGGATTCAGTTGTATCATAAATTAAAACCTGACAAATTGAAATTGAAGTCATGATCAGCCCTTTGTTATTACTGGCAATATAATTGTCATTATATAGCTTTTTAATGGCATTTGTGCTAGGTAGCTGATTTCATGCCTATTATTTGAAAAGTGTTAACCAGCCTGATGCCTTTTTACTCTCCTAATGAATGGAAGACTTAACTTGAATGCTAGTCTGTCGTGTGGGTGATAAAAGCCGTTTCTTTTCTGTTGCCAGGATGTCGCAAAGTAATTTATTGTGTTAAAAAAACTGGACGTCTTACCGATGTTTTGTTATTGTTGTTATATTTGTGCAAAACTTTCATTGAAGGTGCATTTGCTACAAAGTTAGTGGATTTTGTTGCAGAACAGTGCAATGTTTAACTTGCATTTGAAAGCTGGTGTATTCATCTGAAGTCCAACAGCTTTCACTGTTGCTTAGAACTATTGTAAGCTTTCTGTTTTCTATGTTACACTTGTTACTAGCGCTGTCACCGATCAAGTGATTAATCAGCGATTTATCAACTATTTTTTACGACAATTAATTCACTAAAATATTTTAATCATTGATTTTAATACCTCAGTCGTATGACATCCCTGCTGCTCGTTTTTCTGTCTTTATCATGCTTGATCCTTCAAAAGTGGTGCATTTTATGGCATTTTATGGCTTTGATTAATGCAGAACATTAATGAAAGAAACTCATTGCTGAAAATTAAGACCAACCTGTCACTGTGGTCAGCAGTCAGATGAAATTGCATTGTCATTTTCTATAAAATTAAACGTTCTTTTAGTGGATTTTAGTTGACAATTAATCCACTAAACATCGCGATTAATCGACTGATAATATTTTCATCATATGACAGCCCTGGTTGTTACTGTAGTGTTTCACATTGTTTGTAAATGTATTATATTCTAGACAACTGTGCAATATTTTACGCATTTAGTCAGATATACTAGGATGAATGGCGTCAGATTGATTTTGAGTTTAAATTGCAGTGTGATTTTTGACAGTTTCACTGTCTAATTTTACTTTGCAGTGCAATTGCAATGTGCAGTATATGTTGATGCAAGTTAGTTTGTTTATCTGTTGTTAAAATTCTGCTGATGGGGTTACCCCAGCATTGCAGCCAAACATGCATGACAGTGATGGGCAAATCCAAATCACGATTTAGTTTAAATTGCGATTCAAGCCATTTTGGTGATTTGATTTGGTGTGTAAAGATTTCATTTGAAGCACCCGCAATTTGATTTGCGATTTGATGTGAAATTTTGGCAATTCAGTTTGAAAAAAGTTAAATTGTGGCAAATCGCAAGAATAGTCACTAATCCAGAACATTTATACATGAGATTTGATTTGAGATTTGCCAATCACTGATACATAAATACAAAAAAAACAAGTGATAACACCTTGGAAACGGTGCAAAATAGAGATGCCTTAAACAACTAATATGAAGCTTGTGAATAATGCCATTCTTGGTCTTATCATATTAGAAACTGTAGCATGTATCGGCTGGAATATACTTTCATACGTACGTCTCTTAACAGCTATTATGAACAGTTGGTTAACTAATTTCGTCTCGGTTTTCTGCTTCTATTGGTTTTGGAGATAAATGGCACAATTTTTTATTGGCTGAATGTCCTTCCTGACATTAGGATAACAAGCAGTTTTATTAGCGCGAGATGTAATATATGCATCTCGCGCTTATGCTACGATGTCAGTGTCTGTCTGTCTGTGACGGAGGTGCATTGGCGCATTAGAGCTAATTTAGGTTTCAAATTCCGATCCCAATTTACCGTGCATTGCGTTCGCGGTGCATGCAGGCGCGAGCACTGAACTGTATATAGTTCAGTGGGTGCGAGGGAAGGGATCATCACCGAGAAGAGTGGAGGGATCATCTCGTCCTATGCTAGCCACTGCTAGGTCCTCTTGTATAAGTATCGGTCTAACATTAGTTGACTACTAGTCTATGCAGTTAAACTTATATTACATAATGCTGTGTGAAAATAGATTCCTATAGGCATGCTTCCATTTTACCGATGATATGAATATAAATGCACCAAAGGAAACATGATAAATACGATTTTAACAATGGTCTCCAAACTAAAGGTCTGTTGGCAAAATAAAATGATGGTGAACTGGTACATTTACTCTCCAACAGCTAAACCTTTAGTTGTGTTAATGGACATTTGTTATGCATGACTTGAATCATTGAACTATTGACTATTGTTTCATGTATGCTTTAGGGCCATTTCTGTGGCCAATCTAGAGGGCTTTTAGGAATATTTCTACGTAATTCAGTGACCACAGAACGTATCACTTGTATTGTTTCTGTGATGGGAAAGCAGTGGCACATTTGGAATTTTTAAAAGTTCATCCACTTCCTTATAAAAATCACCCCCTCTCCTCTGATAGACAACATCTGAGCTATAGTGTTTGTCTGAAGGTAAGAGGGGAGATTATCAGAACTGTTCTGTGTTGTATTGTATACGACAGTTGTACACAATCATAAGCACACTTAGATGAGCAGTTCTTACAGTTCTCTGGATTGGGTTTGGTCACACTGGGTGCATTTCACTGTGCATAGCCTAGATTTATTTGTGTGTATTTTGTGCATAGCCTAGATTTTGTGCTTATCTGTGTGTATTGTGTGCTTTTGTTTTTCATACGGCATATATGTTGTGTTATTGTCAGCACAGTGGGGTGGATCTAATGGGATTGAAGCCCAGTCCTTAGGACCTCTCTTCCCTCAGTCCTTAGACACTGTTGGTTGGGTCTTTTGACCTATAAAACCCGTCCCAGATATGACCTATAATGTGTTTGGTGGGACGCTAAACCTTGCTCAGTTCAGTTCTAAAAATCAAATGCCATATAATTCAGTCGTGTCCACAAAACATGAGTTATGGTTTTGGATTTGTCAGTGTTATAGTTGATAATTATTTGAGCCCCCTAAACATGCTACTAGAGAACGAGTTTATACATTTACCTTCCACTAGCAGATGCATGATTTTGAATGGAAGGGTGATTATGGTATCTGGGAGGCAAACCCTACAGAGGTTTACGGGAGGAAACCCTGGTTTGGGTAGTGAAGACGCCCTTAGGAAAGAATGGTTTGACGCAGAGTTTTAGCAAGCTGAACAGTTTGCTTATATGATAGCCAACAATGCCTCTGATTTGGCATTGATGAGTATTTTTAAATTCTGTGCATTTTTCGCGACAGACATGCCCAGTCAAATGGGAGAGTGTGGCTGCCCAGGTACACTCTCCCTCCAAATCTGCCACTGCTGCCTATTTCTAGTCATCCCTGTCTGCAGTAGACAGCATATGTGTGTTCTGTGCTGTATTTTATACCACCGTTGTGTGCAGTGCGAGTATGTCCATACATACGAGCGGTTCTTATCGATAATGTGTGTTTAGGTTTCTGTTGCTTTTTTCTGTGGTGTGTTTTCTTAGCTGTAATGACTTGCACTATGGTTAGTTTTTGTGTGTTTTTATGTAAATTTTGTGTTGTGGCCGGATGTGATTTTTTGGTTGCTAAATTGGAAATTGACTATTCTACTAATAAATGAAGGAAGGTCACACTGAAAATGTCCGTGATGGTATTATTGCCATATCCAGCACAGAACCTGCCTGTGCTGCAGGTTGGCGGGCATTCATTGCTGAGCTACGGCTGAGATACGCATAGGTGGGCAGGGCAGGCCCATGTGCCTGCTCTGCACACAGGCACTGGCTGGGCGTGGCAAGACATGCAGATGGATGTCAGCTGCAGCTGGGGCTTCGGGCGACTGGGTATTGGCTGGTATTTAATTAACAGTCAATTAAACTTCGTGGCATATGTTAGACATTTAGCGATTGTATCATCTGTTGTCATCGGCCTATATTTGTTCCCATTTGCTGTCTGTGCCATATTGTTTGTTATTTTACGTGATGATCATTCATCGTAATAATATGTTATTGTTTTACTGTTGTTAACGTCTAGAGATATAGAGACTTAGAATTATGAGATATAGGGAGTATGAAAAGTGGGATTTTAGGATGGTTATCAAAAAAGGCTTTTGCGTCATCTGGATTGCGGATATTTGTGAGACAAACAAAGTGGGTAACAGACGTTTGATTAGACACACAGATAGGATGTCTTGGTGCAGAACATGATTGAGGATACAACTAAGGCTGATGGCAAAGCAAGACAGCAGATGCAACACTTTGAAGCTTGAGGCAATTCAGTGCAGTATATCATAATATCATAATAATATATAATATATCATAATAATAGTTTAAATTATCACATGACCTCTAACCTCTAACTGTCAGTACTCTCACAGCGTTTCAACCAAGGACTATTTAACGTGCCCTGTAATAACTCTATTAAGTGTCACTTAAATCATTACTTTGTTAATAATAATAATAATAATAATTTCATTTCTGTTGCATTTTTAAATCAAAGTATAATGGTTATTGGATACTGGACAATGAAAGCATGGGGGTGACATTTCTGTGCTGGCCTGGAATCATGCTGTATGCTTTAATTGATTTTACTTAATTAGCAAAAACTAAAAAGAGTTAAGTTTTGGACCATATCTAGCATTTAAAAACTGTTGTCCAAATGACATTGCCCATGCAGTTGTCAGGTCTGCTAGTCATACCATTAATTAATAAATCATACGGTCAGTCATTGGACAATGAGCATATGTGTGTACAAAAGCATGCACCATACAGTCAAAATTCTGCTATTTTGTAGGTCATCACCCATCCATTAGAGCTAATTGCAGTTAGCCCTTCCTAAACATTTCTAGCTATGCTACTGGTTAAAATTAAGATTTCAATTTTGCATATGTGCTTCCAGCTTGCAAGTGTTCAGTCAGTCAGTAAATTTTTATAGTGTCGTAAGTTGCACAGCCACTACAAGGATCACTCATTTCTTTAACATTTATTTGTGTTATAAAATTTGAAACTCTGGTCATTTTGTGGATATGGCCTATGACTTCTATGTTCAATGTTTTTTCCAGTTTGTTGCAAGAATAAAGTAACTGTTATTTTATGAAATTTATCTATAGTTTATTTTCATTGCAGGTGTGCATTAAGGTCGGGTTGCACTATCCATACTTAATTTAAGTAGTCCTTAAAAAAATTTTCATGCATTTTAATAGAGATTTAAGGACTACTTAAGTTAAGTATGGATGGTGCAACCTGACCTAATTCGGTCTAAAAAGAAACTTAACATTTATCACAAAAATCCAGTAATAAGCAGAACTGGTTTAAAAGTAGTTAGGACTGTTGTGGTTAATTGCTTGCTTTTCATACCTAAACGGCCTAATCTTGTGTTGATTGAGCCAGTTTTACTGGACTAATCCACGTAGCCACTGTTCAAACCAAATTACCAGTGTGATGTGACCAACATACAGACACAAACAACACATACCATATAACACTGTGTGGGCATGTGTAGGAATGACCCGCATCTAGTAGTAGTGCTGGCGATGTGGGCAAAGTTGTTTAAACATACGAAACGTAGGCCTATGATTTGAACCATGAAGAGATTCAAGAAAGATCCAAAGGAATATATGGACCAGGGCTGTAGAATTGAGTATTAAAAACGTAGGTTTTTAGGTTTAAAAAAACTTAAAAGAAGTACAGTTTAGGTTTTTTTTTATTTTATTGTTAATTTATTAAATAAACCATATTTTTTATTGTGATTTTTGAGAGTCATCAACTTCATCTTTTTAACACAACAATCAGTGTTCTTCTTTGCTCACTGCCAGTCACTCACTAGGTAGTTATAAACACAATTGTTGCTTTTCAGTTTCAGTCTCATAACCAGTTGTTAAAGTAATGCTTGCAGTTGCAGTTGTTCATGCTGTAGTCCGTGAAACAGAAAAAAAGTAAGTTAAGTAAGTAAGGCGTCGAGTATGACAGTGGAATGTTTTTCACGTGCTTTTGGGTCCTACTTTCGTGTACGTCTTCGTGTAAATAACAAGAGGGCCTAGCAGTGGCTAGCATAGCTCAAGATGTTGTTGAGATGACCCCTCCCCGCAACCACAATGCGTGGTAAAGTTGGATCTGAATTTGAAAACTAAATCAGCTATAATGCACCAATGCACTTCCGCCACAGACAAACAGACACCGAAATCGTAGCATAAGCGCGAGATGTAGACCTATATATTACATCTCGCGCTAAAAACCTAAAACCTATTTTTTAAAAACCTAGGGTTTTTAGTGCGAGATGTAATATAAACATCTCGCGCTTATGCTATGATGTCAGTGTCCGTCTGTCTGTGACGGAAGTGCATCCCAATTTACCGCGCATTGCGGTCGCGGTGCATGCGGGCGCGAGGGAAGGGATCATCGCCGGGAAGAGTGGAGGGATCATCTCGCGCTATGCTTGCAACTGCTAGGTCCTCTTGTTGCAGCCTGATACGAACACGGAAGCATAATAATGCCCACTGCCCACGTCCGATCGCGATTGTTCATTGTTCGGTGCATTACGTACTTTAGTAACGGCAAAACAGATTATTAATTATTTTATAACAAAAACAAAGATGGCGGATATCGAAATTCATAGCGAAGAAGATTTTGAAGCGGACGAAGAAGGAGATAGTGAGTAATGCGTTTATTTTTTGTCAGTTGTACTCACTGTATTTTCCCTGTTGTTGGTACAATTGGAGTATTTCTGAACCACGTCAAACATACCTCATCATTAACCTCCGTCAACGTACATTTCAGAATGCACTCCCGTCGTCAGATTCGTTTCGCATCATTCGCAAAATTAGACTTAAAAGTTGCATTGGTTAATGGTAAATTGGTCGTGATTCCGCTGTAGACTGGATTAATTCTGACCGTCATTAAACTTACGTCAGCGCAAACTGTAGAAGAGTGTCCTTTAAGAATTAACTTTAATTTCGCTAAATTTTTTTGCATCTTCCGAAAATTACACTAACATTTTTGACGAAATACAAAGCTTATTTACTCTTCATTACATTTTTACTGGTCTGTGGTCAGGCGACAAATCATAACGGCGACAGACCAATGCGTAACCTTGCGTTGCGTGCGATGCGTGCATACGCAACGTGCGTTGTGTGCGATGCGTGCGTTACATTAAATATTTTCGCGAAAAGACTTTAGAATTGGACCGCCCAAAATTGCACACTTTGCGACGTTGGAATGGCAGAAAACGATGCTAGAAGCAAAGAGAAGAGTTAATTTTGACACGGAAATGCAATAATCAGCTGATAACAAGTTAACATATATATCGGGACCGAGAGCAAAGATGGGGCTTTGGGTGGGTACAAGGTTAAA
>Ga0209782_1002351_pt1 | contig 10524 bp, 6 predicted proteins | sample WorMetmaBAHAMAS1_FD_187390 | JGI IMG/M metagenome (GOLD analysis project Ga0209782, IMG submission 187390) | Marine gutless worms symbiont microbial communities from Max Planck institute for Marine Microbiology, Germany - Inanidrilus... | ecosystem: Host-associated > Annelida > Digestive system >...
CAACATTTCCGCATTAAACGTCCAATAACAACAGTTATAAACGACTCACAGAAAGCCAACACGGACGAACAGGTACACAACAGCATGCTTAAACTTTGGAACGTTCGCTTTTTAGTCGCGCCTCTCACATGCTGCGAGGCGTGACTCACCAGTCAGGATGCCGTGTGTGTGTCAGTGTTTGTGGTTTTAAATTAAACAGTTGTAATTTTTAAGGTATTTTAGAAAATTCAGATTATGTCTGTCTGATGAGAATGTGAGGAGACAACATACAAAGATGAAAATCTACGCAAAAATATCAGTTGCATTAATGTCTGTAACTTGACGATAACAATTCACCAAGTTTGCTAGTCTTCATAAAAGTAGGCTCACAGACACCTAAGTGACATCTGTGAGCCAATTGTATAATGTACGTCTAGAAATCAGACACATTAGTATACGTTTTGTCCTTATTTTTCAGTTATTCAAAGTCAATGGATGCGGACAACAGTGGTTCTCACTTTGTTCACCGTGGCTTCGAGGTGGTAAAAGATGAGCTGGAGTCTAGGCTCTCACCAGTGCTGCTAGATTTGATACAAGAGAACTGCTGTGAATCAGCAGCTGATGTATTTAACAATGATGACGTAGTAGTGAGTCAGCATGGCTACGTGAGTTCATGTGGGAGTAGTCATCTGTCTCGATCCAATATGCTGGTACCGCCATTAGTCAGTTTACCTCCACTGCAATCCAGTTCAACACAACACCAGCAGGATAGTATCTCTGCTGAACTAACATCAGGTGTGATAATGATTGTAATCATTGCCACAAACATTGTATAATGTTTTCACTGTGTTATATAGTTAACTTTGCTTGACTGATAGCTTTTTGTTGTGGACTGCTTGCAAGATGTATTGGTATGCCATAGCCTAGCAGTGCATGGGACTTTTTAGAAGTAAACCAGTTTGTTGTATTTGGTACTACATATTAGTACTTGTCATGTCATGATTACTCTAAACATTACATATTTTATCAGTTTCTTTGGTTGTTGTATCTGGGAACAGTCTGTCACAGCACGTCACTTCGACACTGTGTGTCAGTCTACAGAGCATGAATGTGAAGGTCAACCTTTTCTCACTGTCCACCTGTCAATGTAAAGTGCCAGAGAACTGACTCTTATTATTTTGGACAATTTATTCATCCATTCATCATTGTCATTATGAACGTCCACATAAACTGTGGCTACTACATCCTATATCATGAATTGTCTATAACTTCAAGTGGAGGAGATAGTGGTACAGCCACCATGTGTAAGTATGTTGGTTGGTAGAACTGGACGTGTCGCGAACTGTTGAAAGTCGCTTGGTGGATCGAGTGCTGGACAACGTGTCGCAGACGCTGCCAGAGGTCGTGGACGATGCTGCCATCAAGAACAAGCAGCTTAGTGATGAACTCGCTCGACTGGAGCAAGAGCTGCAAAATAACAAGGTAAGTAAGTAAACAAGACGTTGGTATGGTGCTTTATACCAGAGTTGGCCATGGGTCACTTTCTTGTGACACAACCCGACCCGACCTGCAGCATATCAGTGGATTTGTGATCCGACCCAGTAGGGAAAGGCCAATGAAAAATATTCTAAATTTATTTTGTGTGCAATGCATCATGTAGGCCTATAGCATACAATATACTACAGTGCAAACTTCAAAGTAACAGCCATGTCGTACAACTGTTGCTGAGATAAGCTAGCTCTTGAAGGTTTTACAATGTAGGCCTATGAGGGTGAATTGCTTTACGACTAGCTGGACAAGAATTATTAACAAGAGGTATCTTTCTCCACATGGTGTCTTGTCCGCCACCGTGGCTATAGGCTAGATGGATCCTCTATGAATACAATCGATAGCTTGTTTCATCTATATTGCTGAAGAGCGTGTGGTCTCTGAAACATTTTACACTTTTATTTAATGAACACACCACAAGTGGACCGCCAGAATGGCAGTATATATGACTGAGCTCACAAATTGCTCATTTTTTAGCAAATTTGGTCACCTGACCCGACCCGACCCGTTAAATTATATTAATTTCGTGACCCTACCTATCCGACCCACGGGTCAACCCGACCCATGTCCAGCTCTGCTTTATACTGAGTGTGATACTCATCTCTCAAGTGCTCAGGTATGGCAACAAGGGATCATGCACATTTATCTACTGCCCACACATATATCCAGAAATGAAATCAGCTATTCCTGTCTAGAAGTTTTGCTATTTACTATTTAATGCATATTTCATACCAGTATTGGACAGCAGTGATTATTCTACAATTCTTTCTTGGGGTGAGAATTGGCAAGCTCAGGGTGAAAGAGGGGGTATAGATACATCAGCATTTGTCAGTCAGCATAAAAGTTGCCACATTCTTTTTTCAGGTGTTGATAAATTGTAGCAACTCTCTTTCGTGCACTTTTCTGAGACATGGCAAAGTAATGATAAACCGTTGCAGATTTCAACTACTTATATGTAATTAAACTGGAATTTTGCCAAAATCTTTGAAGAAAACTGGTTTCTATAGATTTGCTGCAGCGTTCAGAACTTAATGATCTAGCGAGTGGTTTTGGCACCACACTGCTGGGTGTCACGTGTCAGACAGACGGATAAAGGCACATGTCACTGATGTGCCATACATGGCCTTTCACATGCTTCATGCGGTAAAACTGACTAGCATTGAAAGTTCACTTTAAGTCGTAGTCTGCAGTGGTGAACTGGAGATGAAATGCACTTGAAATCAGGTCGTGCATTTTACAGATTGTTTACTGGTTTGTTGTTGCCATTCATTTCAAGTATGTGTGCAGTCTCATGTTACTGTTTATGCACAATATAAGCAGATAGGATTTTTGTTACATTTTAATAAATGTGCATTTATAATCATCAAATGTTTTGTAGTTTTAATGCATTGCTTCATGTTTATCGTTGTAGAAGAAACTTCAGGCAGGTACAGTACCACTGTGACTACTATGTAGCATTTGTGTTATCATACTCGCAATGTATTTGTGAGACGTAAATGAAATGTAGATCCTATATGACTTTCTGTATTAGGAAACTGTTGGCAATAGACACTTCTCCTTTCCAGTTATACTCATTATTGTCGTAGTCATTGTGTTGTTATAATTGTTATAATGCAGTTGTATTGAGATGCATGACATGATGAGCAAGTGAGTGTAAATTCAATGTATAAGCTTGTAGGCCTGCATGTGCGAAATTTTAGTTTTTCCAATATTGCAAATGATATTTATAGTAGCTTCAGTTACATTTGCTAACTGCATCTTTACTATTTTTGCTTGGTGCCACATTGTCGCCTTCTCCATTGCTTCAGTGCTTCATCATCACTGACAGTTAGTTCGCTGTTGGTTGAGTGATACAAAATAGATTTGCTGAATTTCAGGAAGGGAATGGTGCATCTTTATAAAATTCCGATACCATGTTCACTTCTGTCTAGCTGTTGTCTTTTTTGTATGAATTTATCAAGTTCTTTGTTACTTGTTTTTGAGACGTTGTAAATTGGCTGATACGGATGCTACAAATGTGATAGTGTGACTGATGGCTGGTGTGTGTGTGTGCGTGTGTGATGGAGGTCGTGCGGCGGTGCAGAGGGGCAATGAAGAGTTGGCCAGTACAAAACGTCGCGTCTATCTGATGGAAGAGGCGTGTGCTGACAAGACGCGTCGGACTGCTGAATCACAGTCCGGTATGTACTGCGACTGCTCAATAGCGGACTGGACTGACATTCATAACAAGAGGGCCTAGCAGTGGCTAGCATAGCGCGAGATGATCCCTTCACTCTTCCCGGCGATGATCCCTTCCCTTGCGCCCCACTGAATAGTGCTCGCCTGAATAGTGCTCGCGCCCACCGCCCGCATGCACTGCGACCGCAATGCGCAGTAAATTGGGATCGGAATTTGAAACCTAAATTAGCTATAATGCGCCAATGCACTTCCGTCACAGACAGCCGGACACTGACATCGTAGCATAAGCGCGAGATGTATATGTTACATCTCGCACTAAAAACGCAACGGCAGACTCTCCATTTGAGACTTCGCAGTGTTAGTTATTATTGGACCACGCCGCCAGCACACATTGCACACAGCATGGTCTGTGGTGTTGGGCTCATGGGTGAGCTGCGCAAAAACAACTGAACCGATCGAGATGTCGTTTGTGGTGCAGACTCATGTGGACTCAAGTAACCTGGTATTACACGGGATCCAGATCACACGTTCAGAAGAAGCACTTTTAGGGAAGGCGACATGTTCCAACCCGTTGTACGTTTCCTCCAGATGAGTGCATTTTTGACTGCCTAGCATCCACAGCAGACGAGCGCATTCACCGTCATGCTCGGTAACAAGACGTGTAAAGTACATGCGGTTACTGCAAAGATGGATGTGCAGTGGAGATGCGGCCCTTTGCTAAATTACTTCAGACGCTGTGTTTATATTTTCTGTGGTTGTTTCTCTTTTCTCAGTACTAGCCAAGAGATTATCTGGGAATAGTGTCTCAAAAATGATCTGATTTGTGTCAAGTGGGATGTTAAATCTCAACTCGGTCACTCATCCAGTCATGATACAGTGCTGTAACAAGTGGCTCTGCTATTGCAGAGGGACCGCGCGAGGCACTTGTGAGTAGAAATCCTGCAACTACAAAACATCTCACTTGAAAACCCTATCGTGTGGCATTATTTGCGTGATTCCACGTTTAGCCGTTGTGATACAATACCGGAATGGGACAGACACACACACAGACAGACAGACGGACAGACACACAACGATGGCATATACCGCACTTAGCATAGCGTCGCGCGGTAAAAATCGACCATATTGCACGGCCTACCAATTATAATTACCACTGCAGGCAACGAGCGAGGTCGATGGCAAAATGTACGGTTATTATCACATATTTGAACGATAATGCTCAAACTCCACTTAATCGACTTGCTGTCTATATGTTATACAGCCATCTTTGCAACACATACGGTGACAAGTGGAATAGATGAAGCGTAGGCCTAATATAACCGCCGTACTTGCGATCAGCAATAGTCCGTCGGCGGTGAATTGTTTATCGCAGCTAACGGCGCGCACCTCAGTGCAGTGGAGAATCTTTCTAAGTCCACAGTTGCCCATACAAAATGGGTCATGTGAGCAAAACCACGCCCCTTTTAGGGGTCATTTGTCATCCCTTTGGCAAGACTTGATATAGTCTCCGTATGTAGAAAATTTGAGAGCTCTGGCTTCAATCATTTCTAAGAAATGGATGGGGCACCCAAAATTTAAAACGTATCACGTCACGTAACCACGCCCCTTTCAGGGACGGTTTGTCGTCCGTTGGCAGGGACTAGCTACGATCAACCTGTACACAAAATATGAAGTCTATATGTTAACTCACTACAAAAATATGAAAGGCGACGAAAAATGCAAAAATTGGGGTGTTTTGAGGGGTTAGGGGTCACCGAAGGTCATCGTAAACATCGCCATTTGATAGAGCGTATATGACTTCCTATTCGACTTTAATAGAAACTATACGTCTATCTTGTATCGTTTTCGAGTTATAGTGCGTTTTTCGTCGAAACTGACCAATTTTAACCCACCCCACCTGCATTTGTCGCCCCTGTAGGGGGTGATCCCGTTTGAATTTCGCCATGATCTTTGGCGTCAGAAAACTAGAGTCATGGGTCTATCGTGCGACGTTGTTTGCGTGATCCTATGTTTAGCTGTTTGGATACAATACCGGAGTGTGACAGACAGACACACACACACACACACAGACACACGACGACGACATATACCGCGCTTAGCCTCGCGCGGTAAAAACAAATCAAATATATGTGCAGTTCATCAGATTGTGACTTATTAGTTGAGGGAATTCTTTGCCTGTATGATTGAAGGTGTTGATTATCGGCGGTGGTGATGGTGGTATTGCACGGGAACTTGATCGGTATCCGTCCGTCAAAGAAGTCGTCTTGTGTGAGATAGATGAGGTGTGCGTCTCAGTTCTTACAACCTGTACACTCTCTTATTACTACTTGCTAACTGGGCAGTCGGATAAAGCTATAGACATTTGCCCACTGGAGTGAGTGTTGTTCTTGTCCAGTTTGAATGAACAGTTGTGATGTGACTATTGAGCATACGCGAGTGCGCAGTGTTCAAGCAGTGCGCTCGACACTGTATATTGTTCACGGCCAGAAAATGATATATGCAGTTATTTTGCAGCAAAAAGCATAAAATTTGTGGTTAAGGATGTTAATACCCGGGTACTTTGAATCCCAAGACCCGAACCATCAATGCCGGGTCGATCGGGACCCGAAAGGGCCGAAACAGACGTACTTGAGGCGAGTAGGCTAAGCTAAGGTACGAGTCTCATGACGAATAGTTGAATTTTAAATATATGCTGCTTTTGTAACTTTTGTTAATTAACGCTTGTGTATTATGTTAGTGTTATTAATAATATTGTTGAAGTAATAAAATGCGCATTGAAAAGAAAGATTAGAAAATGAAGATTGTCGACAACATATCAGTTTCCTATTCGTGACCAGCATTCAGCACATAATGTAACGCATCATGTAACGTCAAGTTACCGTATGTACAAGGCAAATTGTTTACATATTTATTGCAGCACTGCTCCATTTTGGCTGTGTTGATTTTTCGGATTATGTTTTGAATTGGTCCTGTTAAAATTCTTTTTCACAGTGTCTCCTCCCGAATAACTTTTACTCCCCCCCCCTTAAAAATTTCCGGGTAGTTTGAAACCCGGATTCGGGTAGACGAGGGCACGTAAACAGTAGGGGTTTTACAGTACCTGGTTTGTGTAGACGTAGCTCGGCTATTGCAAAGTATACGAAGCTCTGCATCTTGGTCAACATGTTGTATTCAAACATTGGCACTCAATGTAATAAACTTGCTATGCTAGAACTGAATTGACCACAATTGCAGTGGTTCACATTAACTGAGGAAAAGTCAAAGTTGGTACAGTTAAATAGAGTTTGGGACAAGGTTCAAGAATGGAGAACTCTTATTTTTAGAGGTACCCGAATTCCCTTGCAACACAGTGGAGGATAAACTGAGTGCTGAAAACCTTTGTTACTACTGATTGTTGTCTAGTCTACATATCTGCATAGTGCATACATCTAAACTTAACATTGTACAAGTTTCGTGCAGTTTCGTTACATATTTAAGTCTGTTTCACTGCATTGTAGAAAGTCATTGAGGTGACAAAGAAATATCTGCCATTCATGGCAAAGGGTTTTGAAAGTCCGAAACTACACGTTCATGTCGGTGATGGATTCCAGTTTGTCAAAGCGCACCAGGCGCAGTTTGACGTCATTATCACAGATTCGTCCGATCCTGTTGGTAGTTATGTGCAATGTGTCTGTTTTATTTAATTGCCAGATTACATCTGCTTCAGTTTTTTTTGTGCACCATATTAATTCTTGTAACAGTATGAGAACTCGGTATTTTTTATGGCACATGGCCTTGTATATAGTCTTGGACTTGGTGTTTAGAATATACACAGTGACCTGCAGCAGATGAAATATGCAGGACTCACATTGCGAGTATTGCTATGTTGTGTTGTCAGATTTGTGGATATTTTACTTTGTTCTCAGTCTCTTCCATTTTAAGAATTTTATGCATCAGTCAGTCATAATTAGTGGAACAGTTTATGTGAACTATTTTTTTATTGGTAATCAGTGTCGATTTTCCTAATACGAACTTTGTATAGCAGCTATTATATGAGATTCTGTTTGCCTTGCTCAACATTGCTGATAGGTCCAGCAGAGGCTCTGTTTCAGCGGGAATACTATGCGATGTTGAAGACTGCACTGCGTCGAGGCGGCATTCTCATCTCGCAGGGTATGTTGCAGACATTTGAAATAGTACACCACTCGGCCAGTGGTAGCCGACGCATGGATAGATGGTCGGTGGTATCTGTGACTTTATTGGCCCCATTCCATGGGGCCATAGCGGTCCCCTCTGTCACGCGTTGTCGTTGTTGTCGTGGACAACGATGTGCAGGCGGCACGCGACAGTACCGCTAGCGACACCTGGTGAATGGGCGTGAGGCGGCTCGCAGTGGCAAATGGGCCCAACATTTTTCAAATGCTTCTTGTTCATCTCTGTGTATGTGTCTGTCTGTGTGTCCACACTCTAAACAGAAAAAGGCTTGAGCTGTCCACACTGAACTTTGTAGACATACAGTACAGTGCGTTGCAATCACTTCGCATGCTTTGACCCTGAGGTCAAAAGGTCAAGGTCACGTGGTTGTCAAATGCGCTGCTGGGTATCGCTGCGTAGGACTGCTTCTTTCTAGTTTTATAAATGGTACACTGACAAGCCGAGTGGCGTACCATTTTCAGAGCAGTTTGTGATTAGAACGGGCTGAGAGGGAATAACGAGGTAGATATGTTGTGTTACTGTAGCAGGTAGGTTTATGTGTAGTGAGATTAGGAACAGATGATGCAGTGAAATAGGTTGATATGGTGTGGCTGGATCACAAAAGGACAAGATATGATTTGATGAAGAAATGCTTCGATTATTAAGTGGAAGGTATAACACCTGGAGGTTTTGGAATGAGGTTGTAGAAATAAATTGCCGACTTGATGGCTGCGTAAGGAAGATGATAATGACTCTAGGAAATGGAGAAAGTTAATTAAAGATGTTGTATAGTAAGAGTAAAGACAGGATGTGAATGAATGAAAGTTTTCTTGCTATCGGCTCACCCAGATTATCCTGTCTGGACAGGCTCTAGGGCTGTAATGTGCCCGATTCATTTGTTGATTTCGGCACTATTTAAGTTGTTTGCTTCATTACTCAACCTCCCTGCTTACTTCCTTTTTCCTTACTTATTTTACCTTTCGTTATTTATCTGCTTCTTTGAGAATTGGCCAATTCCATTTCCAGGCTGACGGTCGTAAGTGCTGACCAAATATGGTTAAAGTTTTTTTCATTTATTTGTGTTATAGTATCTTTGTCACTGGCGAATGGTTGCTTTTGTTATGTTAGATTTAGTTTACTCACAAGATTGGCTGGGCCGAGCATCTCCAAAATGACAAATTTTGTGTTGAGTGGGATGTTAAACCTTAACGTAATAAATTAACTCGGATCATCCTGAATAAAGAGTTGTTAAATGGGTCGTTGTTGTTTGTCGTGATTGAAGTGTTACGACTAATAGTGATAAAAATCTCGTAGATTATGTCTCCTGTTTGTCAGACCCACACGAGTCTACACCCAAATCTGGCTGACAATCGGTTCAGCTGCTTTTGCACAGTAGACCCCTGTGTCCAACACCCAGCCATGCTGCATGTGACATCTGCAGCATTAGCCACATCTACACGCAACACAGCATGCCGGTGAAACGGCCTAATAGTGTGACATGGTGCATGTGTATTTTGGTAATCTGATTCGACTACATGAATTTACACGTCTAACTGTACAAACAAGATATTTATATTCTTTTCTTCGGAGTATGTACATTATTGTTTTGTGATACTGAATTACTGTTTGCGTCAGAAAGTTTGCCGTTGTGTTTAGCTGAGACAATCTGGTTGAATCTGGATCTGATTAAGACTATGATCGGCTTCTGCGAGGAGTTATTTCCAGTGGTCGACTATGCTCAGATTTCTGTTCCTACTTATCCAAGTGGACAAATTGGCTGCCTTATGTGCAGTATTAACCCAGTACGTTTATAATAACGTGTAGTTAGTTGTTTTATGTTGGAAATTGTGCATGCTAGTTGTATTAAGAGTTGTTGATGTTGAGCAATATTTGTTAAAATTATTTGAAAATGTAATGGGGGTCCACTTGGTTTATTTAAGCATGGTATTATTCTTGTAAATGCAGATTATTCCCAAACTTTGTACCCCTAAGCCTCCTGATCAGTCATGTCAGCACGTCACTAGCATTTTAGAGCCAAGCTGCCAAACTTTTTTTATTCGTTACTAAAGATTAAAAAAATGACATTCAAAGAACAAAAATTAAATATTGTGGATTTCCAAATGGATGTACCCAAGTTGTATATTGCAGCTGTATTATTTTGATGTCTGGAGTTGACTAAATGTAGTCTGTTAATTCATGTTTTTACTTTGTCCCCGGGAATGGTGCAAAGTATTGCGCTGAGTATGTCTGTTTGTCTGTCTACTTGCATAACTTGAAAACTACACGGCCAATGTTCACCCCATTTTTTGCATGTTGTCTGTAGTTATGGCTCAGTGCTCCTCTGATGGCGTTGCAGTACATTAAGTACATCCGGTTTTGTGGATGATTCACATCTTCATACCAAGGACGACATTATATTTTGATGAAGCTTGCCAGGTGGCAGCACCAGTTCGACGTCCAGACAACTAGTGTTTGGTCGAGTTTATCAGAATGTGGCACCAGGGCAAAGTCTGCTATCTGTGATTGCTTTATTTATGTGTTACGTAGGATATGAATTTTCGGAAGCCACTAACTCGGTACACAAAGGAGCAGGTCAAGGAAATGGGATGGAAATACTACAGCTCTGAGATACATGAAGCGAGCTTT
>Ga0209782_1002352_pt1 | contig 10523 bp, 10 predicted proteins | sample WorMetmaBAHAMAS1_FD_187390 | JGI IMG/M metagenome (GOLD analysis project Ga0209782, IMG submission 187390) | Marine gutless worms symbiont microbial communities from Max Planck institute for Marine Microbiology, Germany - Inanidrilus... | ecosystem: Host-associated > Annelida > Digestive system...
CTACATATACCCCCCTACCCATACCCCCACCCCCAGCGGCGGTGTGCTGTGCGATCCAGCCTTGAGCTGATTCTAGTTATTTTGTATTGTAATTCTGCAGGTTTACTTATGCATTTTGCGTAATTTAGTTTCTATAGTAGGCTAGGAAGAAAGTTTTCTAAAATGACCTATTTTTATGTCAACTGATGTGTTGCAGTAGTTGTCAGATGTTAGTCTAGATTGTTGTGATTTAGGTTGTCATTTGGCAGTGCTGTTGAGCATTTATCTTGTAAAGACGCGACAGCGTAGTGCAGTGGGTTGGGCATTGAAAATGTGATCAACTGGTTACAGATATAACTCCCAGCTCCATAACTATGCAGTAAGTTATTCACACACCCTCCTACCTCAGTCACCAAGCAGTGTAAGTGGTATTGGTAAATCTGTGATGATACTTCGTGGCTGAGAAGTTAACTGTAGATTTGGCATCGCACTGCCCATGCGTTACAGAGCTCAGTGGTCTAACAACAATCGGCTCAAGTGAGTGAGAGAGAGATTCGTTGTTTTATCTTCACCTGCTCCACAGCATGCACTAATATGTGCATCAGTCGATTGTTGATGACTGCTAGCATACTGAGCCATTATCCGCATGTGTAAAAAGGCTGAAATGAGCAAGCAGAAAGTCGATCCATTGTCTCAGCGAAACAACTCATTTGTGAGCTCACACGATGTGTGGAGATACATCACCGACAGTGGCATAACAACTGTAAGTTGGTGATGATGATGATGTGATATTTCTGAGATCAGTCACTGTAGGTGTGATGAAAGAATCAATAGATTGATTGGTTCGTGTTTTGGAAACTTGTGTTGACAGATGTTTGCTAGTATGTTTTGCTTTACTTTGTAGCTAAATTAGTAAAATTTTTTACAGCTCTTTACAGTTTTACAGTGTAATTACGTGAACTAGGGTTCTTAGCTGCATGACGGAATGCTAGTGCAGGTATTAGCTATGGGCCTGTGTCTCAGTGTGTTTAATTGTAATATCTTATTACACTAATGCAGGGGTCCGGTTTTTGATGCACAGTGTAAAATGACTGCTGTAGAATTAACCTAAGATGGTACTCTATCATATTACATTTTTCAAGCTACACACGTAAACATTGGAGGCTTTTTGTTGATTCTGTCTACCAAAAATTATTGATATTGATCAATATTTCTTGAAATTATTTGAAAATATAGCAGGGGTCCATTTTTTCTGAACCACAGTGTAAGTGCACACTAGTTATTGTTGTTATTTGCTCTACCCTCCCCCGCAGTAGACTGCATCACAGCTAGAACGTATGTCTGAAGGTCAATAGGGAAGATTATCAGAACTGTTCCGTTCTCTGAGTAGTAGCTAGCCATGTGATTGGCTGAGAAGAGTGCGAGCTGTTTTGTTTTGACTGGGAAGACAGTCAAGCTGATGATGTTGTGAATTGGTAGCACCCGCTGACAGTGGAAGACATTGAGTCAATCCTCGACACGCTAGTCTATGATGGCAAGGTGACTGCGGAGACGAGAGTGTCAAGTGATGAGGATGCAGCAAGTCAGGCTCAGTCCATTCACTGCTATCGGTGCCTCTCTGCCTGGTGTCCACCGACTGGAATCACCCGCATGCCATGTGCCATGTGTCCGGTATTTGGCGTCTCTTTACCTAGCAAGCTTCTTATATACTACCTCTGGTTTGGTCAGGAACCCACAAATCAAGCACAAGCCAACTGTTTTGACTGTAGGCAGAATTTTATGCCAGTATGCTGTGATCCGTCCATCTGTGGGGGGGGGCATAATGATTCGTCGAGTGATACCTTGTTTTACACCATTTTGCAGGCCATGTGTTCTTCCTGCTGACCATCTAGTACTTTTATTGCAGTGAATTACACCAATAATGATCATCATTGTAATAATTATTACAGTCAGCACATCTTGATCATGCTGTCACAGTTGTGGCAGCTGCTGTATGACACAACACTTGTTGAAAAACTAAGTTGGAATGTTGCTTTTTATTTAGTCATCAATGATGACTGAGCAGTGGCATCAGTGAAGCGAAAATGAAGCATCATACATTTCCTCATGAGTCAGATGAAAATGAATGAGATCCAATGGGTGATTTGTTTATATTTGGCCTCAGTTAGGGGAAGTTGGGCAATTCAATTTCACCAGGAAAACTGTGTATATACTCACGCTGAGGAATATGCTGATGATGTATGTGATACAGAAAAATTAACTCACTGTTTATTCAACTGATTTTGTCCAGAAATGTAATGTATATAATATCAGTACACTGGCGGCATTGGAAACTGAAGATTATGACAAAACAAACCTTTAGAAAAGTTAATTGTTTAATCGATTATTAATTAACATTGTTTAGAATAACAGAACTCAAACAGACTTTTGGTTGACAGTCAGTATCTGTGTGTGGGTGTTTAGTATATCGGCGAGTGTCACACAGGTGGAGTTATTTCACCAGACACCTGTGAATACATCAAAGACTGGCTGGACACATGACTTGATGGTTGCCATGGATACAGCAGGTGCCTGTGATGTCAGTGATTGACAATCATGTGATACAATGTCAGTTCCGATAGTAACAGTAATGTGGTGATGGTAGGTGCGAGTGATGCTAGACACTGAGGCTTAAGCTACATCAGTACGATTTGTTGTTGATTTGTTGCAAATTTACTTGTGTAATATATCGACAACAAATCAACCAGGTAGAGTTTGAGCAATACCGTTCATATATGTGCTGATAACTGACATCTGTCGATCTGTGTAGCAATTTGCTACCAACTGATGCTCATTGTCCGGTAATTGTACTCGGTATGGTCAATTTTGTGTGAGGCAGCATCATGCGGTCCATCGGTGTTAGCAGATGTACTTGTTATTATTGCCAGCAGCAACGACATCCAGCAAAATATATCGATAATGTCATGACGTTATTGTGCGACAACAATATATAAGTAACTGTTACTGTAAAGATAGGCATCAAGTGACAGTGACATCACTCAGTCACTGGGTGCTCATGTATCACTAATGCGGAGGTGAAAAAGCCAAATGGATTAAGTGATTGGTCCTAGGCTGACTGATTGAAATGCTGCGAAGACTCCTGTAATATTGTTATTTGTGGGTCGTCGTCCCACTTTATAATGCTCATGCCAGTATTGATGTCATCATACGAGTTTGTTTTATGGGTTATTTTTGTCATTTTTGCCATCGTAATGATACGCCTGTCTACGTATGTGACAAAAGATTCCATGGCCTACCAGGACCTAACACGGAGTGGCTGTTAGTTGTTTACATTTTCATGCCATGCCCCCTACTTTCCTCATTAATTAAGTGAGTAGCATCATCATCAACAAAAACAGTCATGTTTAAAGTTGCTTAAACAGCAAAATATTACATGGACCACTGTACTGGGATACGTAATGACTAGGGATAGGTGATGTAATTTAAGTCAGACAGTTTCGAAGGAGTGGCAGAACAAGTACATCTTAAGCCTGTTCTTGAACACCGCCAGCAATGGCGCTAAGCAGGTCATTCCACACCTTCGTGACAGGAAAAGTGCGACCTTCGACTGTTGACCGACGACAGGTGGAATGTAAAGCAGGTCAGTGGAGGCAGACCAGAGTTTACGCCGGTGCAGCATGTCGGCAACAAATGTAAATGACAACGCCAAGTCAGGTGGTGCAGAGCTGTGAAGAAAACAGTAGTACAGTACATCCGCATCGTTACCTTGAATGTGATTTGCTCCAGCAGCATGCGGAGCCAATGGGGACTGTTGAGGGCATTAGTAATGTGATCACAACGTCTAAGGTTAAAGATGAGCCTTTCTGCGGCATTTTGGTCCGAGTGAAGACGCTGGATATAAATGGAGGGCAGATTAATCAGGAGACTATTGCAGTAACGCAATCCAAGCAGCTAAGGGCAGGTGCAGAGACAAGAGACTGAAAGACAGGCGTCGGTGTGTGGTGATGAATGCTCCGCAACTGACAGAAGGTGGCAAAGCAATGAGATGCTGTCCATTGCACATGGGTCTTCATCATCAGATCTTGATCAGTGAAAATGCCAAGATCATGGACAGTAACAGATGGTGAGACTAACGTAGAACGGATCAAAGAACCATAAGTGAGTAGTCGGTGTTGACTTCGAACAGAGGTGAGCGATGTGAACTCAGTCTTATCAGAGTTCCGTAACACCCTGCAGCAGATGGCCAACATTGGATGGGTCACATGCACAGTAAATATGCACCATATGGAATAAAATATGTGACCTGGTATACTAGCCACCTACCAGAACAGAACCTACCAGTGTCTTACTGCGGTAGTCACGTAACTATCATGCTACATACCAAACGCCTACCAGCCACGCCCTGTTAGCTCACGGAAAACTACTAAACTGTTGCATGAAACATTTTGACACATTTTTTTCTGCTTTATAAGCAATTTTCATCAGTCACAAAATCCTGCTGATCTAGTATGCGTGATAACTTTAGTCTTGATATTTTTTAACTTTGTTGCCATTTTCTTTCATAATATTGACTACACAGCATTTTCATTAATTCTTTCTTTCATTTTATGTAGCTTTGAAACACAATTAGTACACTGTGTCTCAAAAAATGACACTTATGTTGCTCACTATAACTTCAGTGCACATCAACCGATTATGGTAATTTTTGGCAGAGATGTTGTTGAGTGAGTATGCTATTGAATGGTGATTTGTTATCTCACCTCTCTTAACTGTCTCGATCTGCACTACCTTGGGAAACAGGAACCCCAGAAATTGGGTCTTTTCAGTCATGCTCGAAAATGACCCTGCTGGCTTGCTATATCTTCAACACTCATCAAACAATTCATATAATATTTTGTAGACAATAATATCGTATTATTAACTACAGTGTGCAGATAATTATTTTTTTCTCGGCCATTTTTGTGTAACACCAGCTCGTCAACAAGATCAATGGGGCGCTGTGTCATCTGCCACTGCCGAAAGGACGGTTGATCAGTACAGTAACCGTAGCTACTGCAACAACTTGTAGATGCTGCTGACATTCCAGCCTTTGTTGGGAAACTCTCTGACTAAATGCTTAGCATTGTAGCCTTTCAACTCAAACAAATTCTTAATCAGAATCGTATCTCCTAGTACAAGTTTACAAACAACTAGTGACGTCATTTCTGCCTTTGTAATCTTGCAGCTAATCAAGACATAATGGCAAATGGACATGACAAATTAAATAGGCTTATGGTAGCTCAAACTCCGTAGCTATTTCCTGCCAAAAATTATTAAAATTGGTTGAGTGTTGAAGACAGCAAGCCAAATCTGTGTCATTTTTGGTATACAGCATGACTGAAGAGACCCAATTTCTAGGGTGGGATAACAAATCACCATTCAGTAGCGTACTTGCTCAGCAACATCTCTGCCAAAAATTACCAAAATCGGTTGATGTGCGTTGAATTTAGTGTGCTACATCAGTGTCGTTTTTTTTGAGACACAGTGTAGATTCTGTTAGTGTGCAGTTGTCCTTTATAGGGTCGATGACTCGATGTGGAATCACATTAGTGGTTTGTAGATGTTTCAGTATCATGAAATATTACGAAATCTGTTCAAAGATGCATCTTTTCCATATTCCTGTACAAAAACCAGAAACAAGTTGACATATTTTCAAATTCACAAGGTAGTGTGGCAACATTGATTTTGCAAGGTGGATACCATAACATATGTGGTTCATTTGTAAATTTAACATTGATTGAAAGCAACACTAACCTCCCTAAAACTGCAGTTAAACTGGCTCCAACTGATCCAGAACTCTCCTGCACTTGCCGTTGTCAGAGTTCCCAAACCCTGTCACATCACTTCGAATCTTCGATCCTTCGCTCTCTTCGCTGGCTTAGGATAACTGAACTGTACTCAGTTGTCCACCTACATCATCTTCTTTTTCGATATGCTTCACCAGGTCTTTGGAAGCAGCTTCCTCTTTCACTGTCTTGGCTGTTAGCTCTTCCAATGTTTATCGGAAAACTGCCTCATTCCACCTCTGACTCTTCTCTTTCTATGTCTATCAGGTATTATAGCCACTTTCTCTATAACGCGTCGCCGATGCGGCTGAAAGGTAAGAAATATAAGTGAAGAGATGTTCCACCACGGCAGTGTCGTGAACAGTTGATGACTTACATGCAACTAGTCCACAAGACCACAACGTCCGAAATCCATTCCAGTACGGTATTGATTTACTTATTTACTAGTCGCACACCTGGGAGGGGCGTGGCCGACAGATTTGTTTACCTTGTTTATGTCAAGATGTTATATTAGATTGTTATAAGAGTTTGTTAGCAAAATGTCGAAAATGTCAGTTTTGGCAGTCTTGTCGCTCGTAATTGTCTTGGCTGATAGCTCTTCTACTGTTTCTCGACAAACTGCCAATAAACCAAATTTTATTATATTTCTGATGGATGATGTACGTATGTCGTTTTAAAACTACATCAAGTGTGCAAAGTAAGTTGGCAAAAGGCCGCGTCGTTAACCCTTGCAGCAGCGAATGGACTTGTCCGCTGCGTGCGATAGCCACGGACGAGCAATGCATAGCGCCCGCAGTAGAAGAGTTAATGCACTCATCGGCAGGTACACTACAGGATGCGCCAATAAAAAACAATCCCCTAGAAAAATGCTGTATTTCAGCCATAGTAGTACGGATTTGAGCCAAACTTTCAGACTTTGTATGTGAGTATTCACACAATGTATTCTGCAAATTTTATTGAAGTAACCAATATAGTTCCTCAGATACAGCAAATTAAACTTTAAAGTTAACTTTTTCAAGTGAACATGCAGATGCGCATTGAATATTCACGAATAAAAAATTAACTTTTTCACAGCTTTTCATCAACAGTTCAAATATTTCAATCATGACTGTCAGATGCCTATAGTTCACTCTGTATTTAAGCAGACTGTTCTCAATGTCAGTGCCCAGCAGTTGTAGCAACACACGATCGAAATATGTTGCAAAATGATGCAATTGCCTTATCAATGAACTCGTGACGCAAATCATTCTGTGTCGTCGACAAAACGGTCTTTTATCTCAGCATTGGGTTGGCCAGCTTTTGTGTGTGTCTTTGATAGTGTTTCAGCACAGTACCTCACACATGATAATCCACTGGCACATCCATATGGTGCACTTTCTGTTATTTATACATTAGAATTGCAGTTTAGTTACTGGTTCACTTAGAAAACTGTATTTTTAAGTTCAAATGGTTGTAATTTCTGAACCATAGTAAATATTGTGACGAAATTTGGTGCATATGTGATGCAAATCCTTCTCTGTGAAAGCTGTAAATTTGGTGAAAAAATCTGTTATAATAACTGAGATAATGAATTTTTCCTAAGGGATTGTTTTTTATTGGTGCACCCTGTATATCCTAGCCAAACAAAAAATTATGTCTTTGTATGTAATGCATGGCTATTATTATGGCTAGCTGCATCCACTCAGCAAAGTCTTTATACTTTACAATGAACTTGCAAATGTCCCCCTCATAAATGCCGTTTTTTGGAGATTTTTTATTTGTGACTTTATGCAATTTTACATGTAGAAGCTGATGCTGTTTGTATTGTAACCCGATTGCTGGTTATGTTAGATGGGGTGGGGAGACCTTGGAGTGTTTGGTGAGCCAAATATGGAAACTCCTTTTCTGGACACAATGGCTGCAGAGGGTCTTATGGTGACTGACATGTATGCTGCAAATCCTCTTTGTTCACCATGTGAGTGTGTACATGAGATTCTGCATTAGCTGTCATCTGCTATTTAGAGGTTAATAATAATACAGTTGGTTATTAATAACATAACAGTTGATATTATAGGTTTAATTTTTGGCAATTATGGCAAAGGCTTTTCTTTTTGTACACTAGCAGATCTTGTCATTCACATGTCACTGAGTTACTGTTAACCTATGGTTAGAAGGTAACTGAGCTTGGAAGTATCAGACCCACAATAATTCTTATCCTGTCTCAAACATGACGATGTTGTTACATGCTAACCACTAACCGAATGGTATACTTTTCGCCGGGATCTTAAAAGATTAAAAAGCAGCGGTTTCAGTGTATGATTGGTGAGTGTGTGGGTAGTGACATCTGGTACACTCTGACAGCTGTTCTTGTTTGATGGTCTGTCTTTGTGCCACCAAATGCCAGCAAAGGCATTTATTGAGCATTTTCTGATATGTTATAAGCAGTTAACTCAGGATAGAAAACTGCTGCTTATTATTAAATGAGCTGACATATAATATTTGATATGCAATATGTGTCGATAATACTTCTGTGCATCCTGTATCAAAGAATATCGTATGATGACACATGTCAAGCAAATGCATTGCAGATTCTCATTGGACTTGTGACAACAGACAGAGTGCCATGTAACAAATAAAACGTTTTTATTTAATTACCAAGAAAGTCAATAGTAATGACATTTGACCTTTGTATTGCAATTTTGTATACTTGTTACTTAGCAAAAAAGTTAACACTCCTACAGTAAAAAGTCCGCAACAAAAACAGTCTGTGACACTAGTGACGTCACATCCGGCTTCCTCAACATAGATAAACGGTAACAGATTTGATAATATGGCTGCAAAAACTGTTAATAGTAAAACATCTGTTTTGCGAAGAAAATATGGCAGTGTATGTAATGTTTATCAATGTTTTACTTTGTGCTATTTTGAAAAATAGCTTTATATGAGTGAAGTGCCCGTTGAAGTAGTAGTCACTGATGGACTAGTGGAGATTAGTCCATCACTCTGCTGTGAAATCGAAATCCATTGAAAAGACTTGCGTGTTTGGATCACTTGGTGGAGAAGGTCTGCATTGCAAGAACCCACAGCCGCAGTGCTGGTCAGCCAGGCGGAAGCCATCGTACGTTCACTGACAAACATGGCCGCCCCTGACTCAAATGGTTATTTAAAATCAAATTATATGCTAAACATCAATAATCGTCGAACTAAACATTACACTTATTCTTACATTCACGTGCGAACTTTTACAAAAACGGAGCCAGTCTCTTTAAGCAATCCCACAATGCAGCCATGTTTGTTGGTGAAGCCAGTCGACGGCTTCAAAGGCTTCTGCTGTTCTCATTGGACATAAGTTGTCTAGTGAATATTTAATAAGTCTATGCAAGAACCCAACTGCCAGGCCTGACAACTGCTTCAGCTGCTACTTGTGTGACTGTGCATGCAGTTCAAGCTGTACTCACACCACACCAGAGAACACATCGATGAGATCTGTTATGTTAGCAACTCATTTTATCACCATGTTTGAGATATTATCAGTTATTTGCCCAAATTTATAGAGTAAATGTGACCCGAACATACCCTTTTTACGACCTGCCGTGCTTGCCCTAGTACATACAGTACTCATCAGTATCAACTGGTGTACCATATTTTAATGCTTATCTTCAGCCATCTCAGAGATGTATTCTTTGAGGTAGTTTCAAACAGTGCAGCTTATCAGCGCCTCTGAAGTTACGACCGTAAGGCGCTAGACAGATATGTGTATTATTATTATTATTATTATTTTGACCCTGGTACTTCATTCCCAGGGTGTGAGATATTAAGCAAAGTGTGTGGTGTCTGGAACGGCTACAATGGGGACTCGGAAATTGTGAAAGTGTTAGACAGGCAGACTGCGTTGAAATGCTGGATTTACGCGGAGATCCGCTGGTACAGGAATGTCATTTCACGAGGGTCAGCGGTGCTCAGAGAAGCTCTCCTGCCAATCTCGGAGATAAACTCGTGTGCCTCGTCTGCGAAGATGCCAAGGGTCTCCACAGCTACAGGGTAGAACATGTGGCTGGCTGCGACATTGCTGTACTTGGCAGACTTTCTTTCTGATGCTGCTGACGCTGCACTATTATTACTATTATTATTATGTAGTTGGTATTGTTTTGAGGCTTCAGTTTTTTTGTTGTTGTTCATCTGTAGCAAGAGCAGCATTGTTGACAGGAAGACTGCCAATTCGAAATGGATTTTATACAACAAATGCACATGCTAGAAACGGTATGTGAAATGACGCGGTATATGTGATGTTAAGTACCTTTATCGTTTTGTGATTATTTTGTCATCATTAATTGCTACTCGTGTATGATACATGCTGCTTGTATATTGGGCATTCAGTAGTAAGGTGGGTTTTAACACTTTAATGTTGTGTCTTACTTTAGTCAAAGAGGAATCTAATTGATTTATTAATTTTCCCCTGGGAGAGATGCAAAGTGTCATGATAAGTATCTAAGCTTGTACAACTCAAAACCAAACTTCACCTAAATTTTTATGCATGATGCCTGTGTCCATGGCTTGGTCTCTGTTCATGATATCATATTTTTAAAATTGGCACTATAGTGTGTCATCTAATTTCAAATGGTAATAGAACATGACAAGCTAGGGTTGCCAGGTCACTTGATCAAAAAAACCGGACAAAATTTTTGCGCACAAATAATGCAAGAAAACACCTACCATAAGTCCATAACTCAAAAAATTTCA
>Ga0209782_1002353_pt1 | contig 10520 bp, 3 predicted proteins | sample WorMetmaBAHAMAS1_FD_187390 | JGI IMG/M metagenome (GOLD analysis project Ga0209782, IMG submission 187390) | Marine gutless worms symbiont microbial communities from Max Planck institute for Marine Microbiology, Germany - Inanidrilus... | ecosystem: Host-associated > Annelida > Digestive system >...
GTTTAACATAATTTTGACCGTTTCAAATGTGGCATGCATAGTTTCAGTCAATTGCTTTTGCAGTTCCAGCGATGGCAGTTTGTACTGATGTGTGAGATTGGGTTGAGGGTTGTAGAAAACATCGAAGCAATTTGTCATACATCTTTAAAAAAGTTTAATATGGTGCTGAAGAAAAAATATTTTTACAAGTTTTAGTCACTATAGATAATAATATTGGTAGTTGTAAGTTAAGTTAAATGGCAAATTCGCCATATCGTATGTTTTGTTGTCATTCTCAGTGTCGACAGCTGCCTCCCACTCTGAGTGGTTTGATGGGTGAAGCAAATATTAAGAGTGCACGAGGTCAATATGATGAAGCTGTCAAAATGTGCGAGTGGATTATCAGAAGTGGTTAGCTGTTGTCACATCACTCTTGTTGCCGTTGTTTTGTACGCTGTCAACCATAAAACTTGTAAATATTGAAACTGCTCAGAAGAACATTCTTTTTTATTGGTAAAGTAATTGTAAAATCCTCTAAAATGCAGGAGTTAATAGTCCGGAATAAAGTTGCACTTTTATTGCTCATGGTGTATAATATTTATGTTGTATTTAGTTACATAATGTTACTGAACTGGTTTCGGTTTTGTGTGTAGTTTAATTGAATGTACGATCCAAAAACTATAGCGACATGGTGACAGCTGTGGTAACAGTAATACTAATGCCACTTTAAGATATTTAGTACTTAGATTTCTATAGTAAATTACAATTTTGCCAACTAAACTTAAATTCTCAGTTACACTAATATTTTACAAGTGCATAAATGAATATAGTTACTACTTATGTAGATAATTTTTTTAATGTATCAATGCACACTTCAGATTATGAGTGTGAACATATGGCACCATTTAATTTTACTGAGTGAAACCATCAAAAAGCGATGTCCAGTGGTAATGTTGCAGTTTTACAGAAAATAGTGAAGTAATGATGAGTTCTGGATGAGTTTTGTGAATTAAGTATGTTCTTAGTAAATATTTAACTGAACAGTTAATTAACAAAGTGCAAAAATCTATCATGTATTGTACTGTAACATATTATTAACATATTATATAGTAAAATATGTGTAACAGCAAGCTGTTTACAGTCTATTAATATTGTGTAAAGTATGTTATAGCAACTGATTTCAAGTCGTATATGTGCATGTAATATATTGATTATCTGTACATAACAATTTAAAACTATTATTTATTTATAATGCATATATTTTGACATTAAATTTGTTGCTACTGTTCTTTCAAACTGCTAACTGCTAGCCATGTTTTTGGTGTTTTTTTTCTGTAGCTCCTCATGTTCCCGACCCTTTCCAGACACTTGCTGATATATATGAGGCTAAAGGAGATACTGATAAAAGAATGCAAGTAGGTTTCTTGTAACTGTTAACTTGCTCGTATTGGATTTTCTTTCAACAATTTAGCATATATTTAAAATTTCAACAGTCCTACAAGCGGCAGTGTTAAATTATTTGTGGCAAAATTAAGTAGGGTTAGAGTTAGGGTTAATAATTAGTATAGATGTATACTGTATACGTTACCATAAACCGGTTTGAATAACTTTAATACTGCTGCTCAAAGTTGAGAGGTGTGTGGGAGAATTTTAGTGTCTTCTCCATAATCAGAGTGCTCTAGTTGCTGTTACCAAGGGCATGTTGGCAGTAAAACTTTGCTTTATTGAAAGCCGTCAGTTCTTAACTGGTGATCCAGCTAACACAAAATTGACCCCTCACCATTCTGCAATGGCTGTAGGATGGTAGTGTGTTGTATATATTTATCCTTTATATTGATCCGGCAACTCTTGCAAAGTTTTAAGATTAAGTCTCAGCTAAATATTTGTGCAAATGATGTTGGTTGCAGTGTCAGCTGATTGTTGCACATCTGAAGCAAACTGACGCTGAAGACTGGTTTGCTCTTGGACAAGAATTTCAGGAAATGAAAAACATAGAGCAAGCACTGTTTTGCTTTGACAGAGGTATCCGTGATCAGTAGCATATGCTTGTAACTTCCGTAACATTGCATTTGTTACATCTTGTACTTCAACAGTGAAAAATTAAGGCGAGTTGTTTATATCATACCTTTGATATATACGTAGTGCATGTTCATTTCGGAATAAAAAGTATTAAGGGTTTTTTAATGCTTCAGAAAAGTCGCACATCAGATGAGTAAAATCATTTTTAGCGTGTGATGTAATATATACATCACGCGCTTATGCTACGATGTCAGTGTTTGTCTGTCTGCCTGTCCGTCTGTCTGTGACGGAAGTGCATTGGCGCATTATAGCTGATTTAGGTTTCAAATTCCGATCCAAATTTACTGCACATTGTGGTCGCGGGGAGGGGTAATCTAAACAACAACATCTCGTGCTATGCTAGCCACTGCTAGGCCCTCTTGTTTAGATTATTGTGTGGTAATTGAAGACCCAGAAGTAGATCATAGAGGAGCCTGGAGAGAGGTTGTGTAAAAAAGATGGTGATGCATGCAAATTGAATGGGAGGATGCTATGGGTTATAGTAGATGAAGGATGTTAATAAAGGATGGTTGATGATCATGATTGGTATGAGTGGGTGAATGTTTCTTCTGGTACTGGTTAGTCCCAGACAAAGGGCCGTAAACTGGTTGTTGTAATTGATGATTGAGTGTATGTGGTGAGCAGTAACAAAGCTTGAGCCTAGAGTGATGGAATACTGGCTGGCCAAGTACAAGCTACTGACGGCGCACGGAACAATGAAGCAGCAGATGGACTGCCGTCTCCACTTGTTGTCTCTGCTGCCAGACAGCGACGTCACTACTTACATGGAGATAGTGCGCGAGCTTATCAAGGTGACTTGTGCTTTGTGGCAGTTACATTTCCAGTGGAGAATTGTAGTTTTTAGATTAGATTTGAGGAGGTTAATGAGAGACGAGGTGACGGCATGGTTATCTATCTAGGGTGAGGTACAAACGATTTGTTTGTAGTTTACCTCATGCCGCTGCCACCTTATATATCTTTTTTCAGTGAAATCTTTTCTGGTGTCGGCTTGGTTGTCGTGGAAAAGAGGCTGTTAAATGAATGTGTGTGTGTTCGAGCAGCATAGTTGCATGTTGTCTGCTGGCTTCATTAGTGTTGTTTTGTTTCCATAGAGGCATGTTATTATGTGTTGGTGAATGTTTAGAATGTTGTTTATATTCTGCTCTGTTTTCACTTACTCATGCCAGTGTACTGGATCGTCTTGCTATAGTTGTGTTTTCCGTGCTGCATCATTACTGATGGTGGTGATGTTAGACAGCCAGCATGAAGTCAGTTATGTTTGTAAATAATTTGCGAACCACCAACTAATTATTAGTTAGTAGTTGACAAAAGGACTTTGTCTGCTAAATATTAACTTTCTTGATGTGAGGAAGGGTGTTTTGCTACAGAAATCTTGTACACTTGTTATTTCTCGGCATCAACCGGCTGACCGAAACTAAACGTGGAAAGTGGCTGTATAATAGGCAGCTGTGTGTTTTGTTTTGCTCATTACTGACCGTGTTGCTTTCAGTGGTATCATGAAAATGGAGATGTTGACAAGGCTATATTAGTAATGATGAAAGCACTGGAGAAGCATTCCAATGCAATAACAGCTGGAGGTTATCTGCTTTATGTCGTATTGTTGTAACATGTACAGTAACTTATCTCTGTCATTCGCAGAAGTCCGTAGTAGCAACTTTCTAACTTAATAATTAAATTAGAAAGTATTGTATTAATGAAATGTTGGTGTTATTTTGACGTTGATGATCGAAGCTTGAATAATTGAACACTATTTGTGTTTTGATGTGATCTTGTTAAAATGTTAGTGATGATGGTTTGAAGTGCTTAGATCTTACTGGATTTTGACTGATACATTGTTATTTATCATGATTAACTGTATTTGTCATTTTAGACATAAATTTCTTGTTAGACTTACACTTTACCAAAGCTGAGTATGACAAATCTCTTCTGGTAAGCGGCTTGCTTATAGTTATATGCACATGTTTGTTCTGCCGTGATGTCGTCTGTGGTTTTTGTTCGGCATTGTTTGTACAGTGGTTGGTAGAAGGGCTTCGTGGTACGCGTTTTCTCGATCAACAAAGTTACTCCATGTCGGGCCCGGTTATTACTGAGATGGGTGACCATCTTCATTGGACATACCATCTTGATATCTTATTCCACCGTCGCACTCGTGCTTCCTATGTCTACGACGTATGTCTGGCATGGTATAACGTAGTGTTAACTCCACGGATCCACTCAAGCGTGAAATTCGTAGGCCTATACCGCTGGCGACTCGTGCGACTGTGGAATAAGTGTGTTATACAACTGTCTATCGTGGTATAAATTCGTTAACACTCACTTATACCACTCGAGACAGTTGTATAACATACATTTAACTAGCTATCCAGTCCAACTCAGCCTCCTACCCTCAGTGGACTTGAAAATGAGTACCGGCCAAAGGGCGGTGATGTTTTGTGGCTGGGGAGTAAAGACACATATATAGCTAATTCCATATGTGGTTAAACATGCCGTTGGCTGGTGAAACTGAGTTGTCCGTTGTTATTATTTGCCATACCTGAGTGTGCTCTAGAGTTAAATCATGATAAAACATTGTACAAATCTATGTTTACTTCACTTTACTTTACAGTATTTTATATATAAAACCAAATGTGTGTGTGTATGTATTGTTCTGTATAAGCAGCCACATTTTTAGCAGATCTTAACCAAATAGACTCATAGCGTTATACTTGAAAAATGTTGTGTTGCCATTGAGTAATTTCTAATCAAATTATTCTGGCTGCTGTTACACTACAGGTTTTAATTCAGTTTTGTGGAGTGTGCTTGTTTTATGCTGATGAAACATTTCTCGTGTCAAATACCGAACATCCAGTGTCGTCTCTACCAAGTTGTAAGCCTGTCAGGTGTGTGTTACGTTATTGTTGAACTCTATTTGTGTAACTCAAAGTATGTGTGTTAACTCAGCACGAATACAGTTTAGCCGACACCATTGAGGTGAACTCTAGTGTCTCGATACTGACGCGATAGTCTAGTGGCTAAGGCATCGGACTAGTGACTCAGTGGTCACGAGTTTGAGCCCCAGCTGCCGAGTAACAACCTAGGGCAAGTTGTTCACACCCATATGCCTCTATCACCAAGCAGTATAACTTGGTACCAGTGAAAGCTGTGGCATAAACAAGCACACCGTGCAGTGCACTGGTCCTGTGTCCGTGGTCCTGCGGTGTAAACCGGTGTCTGGCTGAGGGCTACAGAAATGGAGATCAGTGCTGCCATTAATCTCTATTAAATCTTTAATATTTACAATACAGTTTTTACCTCAAAGGCACGATATGACCTAAATTGTGTTAAAAGCGTCATTAAACCCCAATCAACCAACCAATCTGCCACATGGGCCCACGTGGCTTGGGAAGCACTTTTATCACTGGCGTCTTCCCCTATTTATATGTGCTAGTTGCCGCCGCAGGTGTATCTGAGCAGCAAGACATTCTGTGGATTCCAGCTGGAACAGTTGACCTACACGGTGGCGATAAAACAGTTATGTATGTAGAATTGTACTGTGTAATATTCTGCAGTGTCCAGTTTAGTGGTTTAAATGTATAAGATCCTAAGTGTTGTTTGGGGCACTGGTGAAGTTTTGGTGTTGTGTCCTTCTGAATGCTACCAGTGTTACATCGTCTTCTTAACAGGAATGGATTCCACATACCTTCAGTGAGCCTCAGCTACTGAGTTAGTGATGAGCATACACACATCTGTCTTACAGCCATTATGTGTAGGCTACACTACTGTCTGGAGTGGGATATGCAAGTGTAATGAGCATATGCAACTCCAGACAGTAGTGTAACCTGACTCACATACTAGGTCTCTGGTAGGCCAGTGTCTGTGACAAACTTTGTGCGTAGGCCTCTGTATAGGCCTAGCCTACAGGCCACAGTCAGTCTACTGTACTAGTATCAGGCTGCAAGTGCACCTGTGTGGTGGAGAAAACTTCTGTCAGTGTAGATTTTAGTGTATATTTGGACATTTCAGATGCAGAGACTTTGGACATGGCAATAATCAATGCAGTGTTGTGTTTAGTCAGCGACATAATGTTCACTTTGGAGTGTTTCGAGTGGAATAGCAGGTTGTATCCACAGTATGCAGACAGTGGTGATTGACAGTTGTCGTAAACATGATGGCACGGTTCACTGAACATCGCCAACACAGTTCAGTGAATATCGCCAAGACCCGACACATGTTTGCGACAGTAGCCAGTCACTGTTGTCTGGAGTGGTATATGACCCCTTAGGCCACTCTAGACACAATGGTAGAGATAGAACCGAGAAAGTGGAATAAAAGGTGATTCTGTGCCATCTAGCTAAACACTGAAGGATTTTGTTACAGCAGAGTTTTACTGCTGTGTGCTGTTCATTGCAACTGGCACATTTGGATTGTGTGTGTGGGGGGGGGTGAGAAAATGCTAGAGTTCCTTTTATTGGTGTTGTGTTTGCCATCTTCATGCCATATCAACTATGACGAAAATTATTAGCATATTGTTACTGTGCATTCTGTTTGTTTGTCAGTTTATTTAGCAGTTATGAATAAATCGTATTGACATTTTTACAGCTTAACTGTGTCTGAAGATATGAAAATTGACCTGAAGGCAAAGTTGATTGTTTCGCTGATTCACATGGGCTATCTTGATTGTTTTGCGGTATGTCTTACTGCAGTTCTTTTCATGTGATTTCATCCTTTGAATTCTAATGTTCCAAGGTCTATATAGATTAATGTATAGATATAGTTTGTATAGGTAGATGTTTTAACCTTTACAAACAAGAGGGCCTAGCAGTGGCTAGCATAGTGCGAGATAATCCCTCCACTCTTCAAGGCGATGATCCTTTCACACGCGACCGCATGCACCGCGACCGCAATGCGCGGTAAATTGGGATCAGAATTTGAAACCTAAATTAGTTATAATGCGCTAATGCACTTCCGTTACAGACAGACTGATGGACAGACAGACAGACAGTCACTGACATCGTGCTAAAAACTGACTTCTCCAATCATGGTTTCTGTGATTCAGCATATGGAACTCACAGATAGGACAATACTGAAAAGCTCCTTATTAATGGTGTTCAAATCCTAGCTTATAACTTGCCACACCACTCCGTTTCCAGGCCGGATGTTGTATAAGACGACTAAACCTGGATTGTAATTTGTCTCAGTTTAATTTATGTTGTAGTTTTTTGTGTGTTTGATGATTTGTATTTCGTCGATTTGGTGCATATATGTTTAGTTTTGTGTTTGCCTAGGTTTATTATAGTGTTATGCTTTTTTCTCCTGGCTTTAGTTCTGATTTTATCAGTACTAGTCGAGAGATTGCCTGGGAAGAGCATCTCCGATATGACTTATTTAGTGTCAAGTGGGACGCTAAACCTTAGTCAATCAATCAATTAATTATGACTTACCATTTTGATTGGGCCTGCAGTCTAGAACAGTAAGTGGTTGTCATACTACGGGCCGGTTGCACCAACCTCACTTAAATCGTCACTTAGTTAATGGCCACTTAACTTTAAGTAGTTATTAAATCGCCGATTATATCTCCACTCAATTAGCAGTTAAGCGGCGATGGTGCAACGCATTTTATACTAATCTCCACTTAAGTCAAGAGTTAATTGGAGATTTAAGGACTACTTAACAGCAAATTAGTATGGACATGTTCTATGAAAAAGTAAGGAATGATTGTATGAAAAAATGTGTGGATTGTGAAATTCTAGAGGCAAACCAAAGAAAACCTGATAAAGGTTGTGAAAAAAGACTGTCATATGCAGCAATTAAACAAGGAGGATGCTATAAACTGAAGTAAATGCTCAATGCTGACAGTTATAATTTTGTTGTTTGTTTAGGAATTACTGAATGAGATATGTTCAGAAAACCCAGATGCTGTTGGTGACTTGTACTTGGACATTGCAGAAGCATACATGAACGTGGGATTGTATACATCTGCAAAGCCAATCCTTTACAGCTTAGTCACGTCGGCAAAGTATAACATGGTTCGTTTATTAGTTTTGCGTTACTTGGAAAATATCTGAGAGATTAATGTTTTGGTTTCGCCTCTCCATAATGCATTCTGTAATCTGTAAACTGTTCTAGAGACTTTTGTTGTTAGCTTGCCATTGACATTATTGGACAATTGCATTTAACAAATTTTATATATTAAAGTTTTACCATCCATACGTATACTGTTGTTCTCAATAAAAAAGTTTCTCATGAGTTACCTCTTCGTTAATCTGCCAGGATGACAATTTCTCTAGAACACCAGGAAATATGATGTTTGTTAGAGAATGCCTCGGAATTTTCAGGGAAAAATCATGCCAGAGAAAAGCGACTATCGCTAACTTGTTCTTAAAATTATTGTGAACGAACATTACTGTCATGCATACTAATTTTTAGGTATAATTTGCATTTATTATTATTCAGTTGTGGTCTAACAGTTGCTGTCGTACAAATATGTTATGCTAGACTGACATTCTTTTTATTGGTTAAGTAGTTGTAAAATCCTCTAAAATGCAGGAGTTAATAATCCGGAATAAAGTTGCACTTTTATTGCTCATGTGCTGGTGTTGACAATAATGTGTGGATCCGTGAGTAATGCAGCATGGGTTGCGAATAGCCAGTGACATGTTGGGTAATTTTATTGTGCCCGAAGAATGAACACCTTAATGATTAATGATGATTGATAACATTTGTGTGTACTGAGAGGCTGCCGGCCGTTCTGTTGTAGCCTGCCGTATGGCTGCGCTATGCCGAGTGTCTGAATGCGCTGGAACACAAACTCGATGCTGTCGCTGCGTATGAGAAAGTCATCGAGCTGGTTCCGAATCATTTCTCGGCCCGCGTTTCACTCTCCGCTCTGCATCAGCAGCTTGGTTGTCCTGATGATGCTCTCAGAGCACTGCTGCCTCGACCACTAGGTTTGTTTGTCAAACTTTCTTTCAGTCGAGAAAATTGGAGGTGAATACTTTTAAAAATGGCATAATGTTAGAGTTGATTCTTCAGTTCACAGATAGAAGCAGTAGTTTGGTATAGTCACAGCCTAGTACAGATTCATATAGTATCATTTGCAGTTTCGGTTTCAAGAGATTTTGCTTTCTCGGTTCATATAATGCCCACTGTCGTTGTGAGTTGATTCTGCCTTGCGTTTATTGATGCTGTAACATTTGTGTATAATGTGTATTTGTTTCATCAGGAACTGAAGAATCTGAAGTTGTAAGTTGACAATTCATGACTGTCATGTTTAGCTGTCATTTTTTAATGATTACAGAACGTCTTTTGTCTTAGTATACTTGAAAACACTCTTGCATGCTAGTTTGTTTCTGCAGTTCTCGTCAGTAGATTTCAGTTTCTTTCTACTAGTGAAAGTGTTATCTTTTTTATTACTGAGTTTCTTTTGTGCTACTTTAATGCACGTTTATATCTCCGAACCGCTTCATTTTGTGATGTGTCGAGTTACGTGCTGCATTGCTAGGATGTTCGGCTGCTGATGCCCAGTTGTAGTCTGCTATACAGTCAGCAACGCTTTGACGATTTTATTGTTTGTGCCAAACATGTTCTGTTCAGTTCGTGTGGTGATCTCGCCGAAAAGTCTGTCATGAGAGGTAGAGTTTATCATTGTGCTCTGTCTGCTGCTCTGCTATTAACTTGAGATTGTTACAGTATAGGTTTTTTGTTGTTATGGAATTAATTTAATTTTTACAAATTACTTGTGATGAAACAGCAAGTATATCAGCTCACACAGATGGGACCGACACGATGGTACCTCATGCCCATTCGACCATCGCACAGTACACAGAGCTGAACACCGAGTGTGATCAGCGACAGCTGGCGATCTTTTTGACTTAAGATTGCACTTACCGCCATGGCCGTTGGCACTGTTAACAGCAGACCAACCATTGTCGCTGTTTATAGCATACTCACCCTGGATGCCAAGTCGAGAGTTAGGAACAAAGTTCCAGGGGGAAGTACACTTAGCTTTGAAGATACTCTAATTTCCTTAAAACTCAGTGTAGCGAGGGAGACCTGTACGCAAAAAAATCATCTCGATTTGTGCAGCCGTTTCAATACAACACTGGTATGTGACAGACACACAGACAGACACACGACAACAGCTAATATCTGTGCTAGCATAGTGTCACGTGGGTAAAAATTAGCTGTTGGCAATAATGAATTATTATTGGTATGTACCGTTTGATTATTACATTTTGAAACACTTTGTCTAATATTGCTTTAATTTAGAAATTGTGATAGATTTGTTGCTCTTCTGCATTCCACCATCTTTGCTGAAACCACTGTTTTAGTTGATCTTGGATAAGCCAATTTTTATTTTCACAGTTATTCTTGAAGAAAACCTTTGGAGGTGAGAAACATAGATTTTTCAGATAATTATGCATAAAATGTGCAAAAATAAAAAAAATTATACTATATAAAATTTAGAAATTAAGTTAGTAAGT
>Ga0209782_1002354_pt1 | contig 10519 bp, 7 predicted proteins | sample WorMetmaBAHAMAS1_FD_187390 | JGI IMG/M metagenome (GOLD analysis project Ga0209782, IMG submission 187390) | Marine gutless worms symbiont microbial communities from Max Planck institute for Marine Microbiology, Germany - Inanidrilus... | ecosystem: Host-associated > Annelida > Digestive system >...
GTTTAGCGGTTTTGATACAATACCGGAGTGTGACAAACACACACACACACACAGACAGACAGACAGACAGACAGACAGACAGACACACGACGACGGCATATACCGCGCTTAGCAAGGCGTCGCGCGGTAAAAATTGACAGCTCTAGCTTCAGCCATTCCTGAGATATGGATGGGATACCCAAAATTTTAAACGTGTCACGTGACGTAACCACACCCCTTTCAGGGATGGTTTATCGTCCGTCGGCTGAGACTAGCTATGATCAACCTGTACACCAAATATGAAGTCTCTTGTTTACACACTATGGAGATATGAAAGGCGACGAAAAATGCAAAAATTGTGGTGGTTTGGGGGGTTAGGGGTCACCCAAGGTCATCGGAAACATCGCAATTTGATAGAGCACATGACTTCCTATTCGACTTTAATAGAAACTATACGTCTATCTTGTACCGTTTTCGAGTTATAGCATGTTTTTCGTCGAAAGTGACCAATTTTAACCCACCCCACCTGCATTTGTGGCCCCCGTAGGGATTGATCCCGTTCGAATTTCGCCATGAACTTTTGTGTGAGAAAACTAGAATCAAGGGGCTATTGTGTGGCATTATTTGCGTGAATCTATGTTTAGCCGTTTTGATACAATACCGGAGTGTGACAGACACATACACACACACACACACACACACACACACAGACAGACACACGACGACGGCATATACCGCACTTAGCATAGCTTCGCGCGGTAAAAACAGCTAAAGTGTATGTTTTATGATATATCGTATATGATATGTGATTAAAAACTGTACCGTAAGTGGGTTTGGTCATGGTCACATGACATCTTTAAATTTGGGGAAATAAGCGATAGTAACTCAAAAACGATACAAGATAGACGCATAAGTTTCTATTAAAGTCAAATAGGAAATCATATGCGCTCCATCGAATGGCTATGTTGCCGTTGACCTTGAGTGATTCCTAACCCCAAACCACCCCAATTTCTGCATTTTTCGTTGCCTTTCATATCTTCGTAGTGGGTGAGTGTAGAGATTTCTAATTTAGTACACAGCTTGATCGTAGCTAATTCCAGCTCACTGATGACAAACTGTTCCTGAAATGGGCGTGGTTATGGCCACATAACCCATTTAAATTCTCAGTCACCTCTAAAATATCTCCAGAATGGATAAAGCTAGAGACTTCAAGTTTTGTACACTGGTTCGCCATGTGATGATTTAGCATTGGGAGTATAGACTGGCTCTTCAGTGGGCATAATCACAGTCACGGGAAGTCTTTAAGATTTGGAAAATAAGCGGTAATATGTCAGAACGATGCAAGATAGACACAGTTACAACGGAAGACAAATAGGAAATCATGTATACCTATCGAATGGCATGACTGCCATTGACCTTGAGTGAGTTAGAAGGTCACTTTTGCTGTTTGAAGCCTTTATAATATGTATAACTCATAAACAAAGCGCGATTCAACTACGATATATTTACAGATAAATTACAAAGCACACATGGCTTGTGATTTAAGCTTCACTGTCAAAAATGAATAAGTTCTCAAGGTCACAGGCAGTCACTTTCACTTCAAAAGTGGTAGTATGTAAAAACGGTGCTAGACAGAGACATTGTAACAACAAATCATTAACAGGAAGTGATATATGGCTTATCTAAAAGCAGCAATTGTGGTGATCTTGGGTGTATACTTTAAGGTCATTTGTCGATTGCAATCTTTTGCAAACGGGATGATTAGTAGTTGCAAGATTTTTGGGGTAGTTTGGGAGGTTAGAGGTCACCAAGGTCATCGGCAACACAGCCATTCGATAGAGCTCATATGACATCTTATTCAACTTTAACATCAAAATAATTGCTAAATTTTAATCACAAAACACGTGCTGCTTTTTACATTCACATCTGGTGATTGACAGATTTAAATCATATTAAATGTAACAGTACATGTGCTTTGTGATTATAATTTAGCAATTATTTTGATTTTTGCTGTTTTATAACTATGACTGCAGTTGCTCTTACACCTGGTTTAAAACTGGGAAAACCATAAATTATATGTATGTACATTACTATACAAAAGAAATAAAAATTTTCAGATAACTCCAGAAACTATCAAACAATATGTGCTGGATCACACAGTCTGTCTGGTAACAAGTGAAGTGATAATATAATCAGAATAATGACAATAAACTGTTAGTCATATAACACTGACACTTGCCTGCAGACTTCTTGCCATCTGATCAACTGTCATATTATCATTCAGCTTTATACCAGAGAAGGGGCAGACTATTTGCTGGTGTTTGCTGCACTTCTTTTCCATTCTAAACCAACATAATTACACACATACGTTAATGCATAATTGTCTTGAGATATCTAAGTCGTCCAAAATATCTAAGTCATCCACCCATAGATCAGACAACAGACATGTAACTATTAAAAGTTTGAAATTTGGATTCATTTTTTAAGAACAACAGCTCACAGCCTTTGATATAAGATTCTTTTCCTGGCACAATAATATCAATGGCCTAGTTGGAAATGGCACGACATTCCTGCAACAATTTCAGTTACCATTCCAAATTCTTTTCCACTATTAAAGACCATATGAATGATCACAATCCTGTTCGAATCTCTAATTCCATAGCTTTAAATATTATTAGCAAACACAGACATCATTGAAGTATTGTCAAATTTTAGTAAGATTGCTACTTGAGGTCTACTCGTTGTTAATAAACACTGCTTCAGCTGTCAATGTATGACAAATAGTAATTAACAAAGCTGGCAGCAGCCGATGTAGATGTGTGGATGTAGGGTGATCAGTTGTGCCTGTGCATTTTGTGTGTCGGCCAAAACAGTTTTTAATTACTAACACTAATCCAGTTCACTCCGATGCATTAGGAAGTAAATGGTGATTAAAAAACAGCTAGACTATTCTTGACAAGGTTTCGTGAGCTTAAAACTCATGTTCAGAGTCTTTCATGCAGAACTACATTGTGATCTTTCATCTACCGCATGCTTTACAACTGACATATTTTCGCAGCCACAGCAAAATGTTTCACCTTAAACGCCCCTACACAAAGTGCCAAAGCAGTTTGAGCAGCCAGACCAGTGCATTTAACCTGAATTATAAGTACCGACCCAAGGCGCCGGAGCAGTCAGTGACGGAACAGTGCTGGAGCAGTACCGGAGCCGGCTGGAGAGGTGTTCAGTCATACCCGAGGTCAACCGAAGTTCGGGTTTGGTGCCAAATGCTATGAATTTAACTTTAAGACAACATTCAGCTTTAGTCGAATAGATTTTTAACTTATGGCTTAACTTCAAGATGAAATCAAACTAGAAAGTCTTGCAGATAAAAGAAAGCAATTAAGACTCACTTTACTATTCAAGACAGTCTACAATTGAGTTGACATTCCACGTGATCAGCTGTTCACCACAGCATAACAAAAGACAAGAGGTAGCCACATGACAATTTCTACACAATCAGATGCTTTAAAATACTTATTTTTTTCAAGAACTGTTATAGACTGGAATCATCTTAATAGAGACATTATCTTAGTACTATCAGTCCATTCATTCAATGAGAGTCTCGAAAATCATCACCACTGACTGCTCAATTAATCACTACCATTCAGCGTCAATGCCTCAATAAGGCTCTGCCGGAGTATTCATGTTAACGTTTAAGTTCAGATATGGCCTTCTTGAGAGTTACACATAAGTGCCAAACAGCAGCAGTTCTAGCACCTCCACTTTGTGGGGGAGGGAGTGGGAGGAGCCAGGGTTCTCTGAAGGGGGGCAGTCACAGGAAAAATTTTGTTGGTCATATATACAAATATGCAGTTTTTGACATAAAACCTACATATAATAACTAATTTTCATCCCAGGTATCCAGTTACACTTACCGAAAAGGCGAAAATTTCACTTGGAGGCAGAGGGGGACCACACCTCTAACTGAGGGGCATGGACCCCCTTGGACCTCCCGTAGAACCCCCTCCCCTCTGCTGCCAAATGTAAGCTTATATGTGAACATAAATGTGACAGACAGAACATAATGTCAATGCAGCAGCTGATGATAGGCAGGCCTATGAATCTGATAAATTATTGGTTGAATGGCAATATGGTACTGTATTGTCTTTGCTTTGAAGCCTTTTTACTGTCTTGGTTATTACCTTAGTCACGAGACATCATGAGACAGTATTTTCACTGTTTTGGTCTCGTCTTGGTCATGGGACCCAGTGTCTTAGTCTCAGTCTTACATTTACTGTCAAGGTCCCATCACTGATCCTGAGATGTAGTCTGCAGACTTTGTGTCTTGGTCTTTTATGAGGTCTTGATCTTAAAGAAAGGCTTGACATTTTCAAGATGTTGATAAATGATAATACAAACCTTATTATAATTGATTTGTAACTGTAAAACTTTAATTTTTTTACTTGAATTTCACTATAATTTCTGTGACTCTTTGTCAAACCAATGCTTGCATGCAACTTTATTTGGTTTGTCAGAGCATTTTAATGTGCTGATGGCAGACAAGCAATACCAGCTTTAGTGTAGCCATACAGTGACAGTCACTGCTATTACTGTATTTAAACTCACACTTTTCAATATCGAAGATACGCACAAATGTAACTGTGTATGACAGACTGAAAGTGAATCGGTGTCACTCACTGACTCAAGACTAAAAGTCTTCGTTTTGGAAAATACATCTAAAACTACAATAACAAAAATCATGAAATCTGAACAAGACTATTCATTCACAAAATACTACTGCATACTGGTTTGTATGTTCATTTAAAAATACCTTATAGCTGATACTTTTGACAATATGCCGCTATTATCGATTTTAATGTTTTCACTTCATTAGGCCTAGGCCTACTTTATTTAGCCAGGTGCATTGTTTGTAGTCTTTGACAAAATGAGCTTACAGCACATAAAAGTCTTGGTTTTGGAAAATTTCTGAAGTCTAGGTCTTGAAAAAAGTCTATCTTTGCACTGATCTTCTAGGCCTATAGTTCCCGGATTCACAGGTGCTTGGAAGCATGCTTCTGTTTTTTTGTTTCATATTTTTTTCTGCATGCCGGCTATAGTCAGTGAGTTAATGGCGGAGAGGGTTGGTTAGTGGTAGTTCAACAGCAGTTTGCAGTTTACTTACGTTTTAGTTAGGCTTTTTGGTTGGCCTACGGATTACCAAATCACCATTGACGGCTCTGCAAATCACAATCGTGTGCCTTCCAACACCATACCGAAACACACGCTATCTCACTGTCCTTAGTATCATATGTATTCCGACATAACTAAACGTAAATTAAATTAATTCGACTTTAATGCTAAATTTCTTACTCTTAAGCAGACGTAAAGACGTAAACGCGCTAGAAGCAAAACATTAAGTAAGTAACAAAACTAGTTTCGAATATTTTAGAACTGCAAAAATAAGATGTCTGTATCCACAGTCTGTATCATTCAATCACTGCCCTGTTTGCGTAAAACAGTGACGGTAGAACAGTAAGAGGAAACATTTATACCGGCGGCATAAAGTAAACCTATTACGGATTCAGGATTTAGGCAATGCCACTGACGACAATGCGAGTAAGTGACGACTGACGAGGCACCGAGTCACCCAACTACTCGACCAGCTTATTTTTTCTACGCGCATTTAAAGCTGTTATGTATTGTATCATAGCATCCATCATTCGTATCCACCGCTGACGATCAATGCCGTTTGGTGTAGCACGTAGGGCTAATCTTCCGGGACTACCGTTTCGCTGCCTCTGCCTAGTGCCTACCGGCAAGCGCGGTGTGAAAACTATCCGGCGTAGCGTGTTGTCGGGCTGGCAGCCAGCGAGCACCTGCGGCATTGACCAATCACATTAACGATTTCAGTTCCGGGTCGGGTCGCGTTTGTTGACGTCGTGGCTCGTACTATCTCGTAGCAGCGTAGGCCTTCGCAGAAGAGTTTTAGAAGATTGATTACTGTATAAAGAGTGATTTTATGCGAGTTTAGCGTCCGAAGTTATGTCAGAATATGGATACCGATGTGCACTTTGAGGCACTGTAGACTTGTAACTTTGCAATGGAGACATTTCTAAACTTAGTGTTGTCACCGACGCTTGTTTGTGTCTGTGGCGGTTCTGGTCATTGATTTAGCGGATTATTATGCCCCGCCCTGTGGCACGAAGTCATAAAATGCTGTGATCAATCTGTCTGTATGTCTGTCTGTATGTCCCATGTTCTTAGCTCGAAAACTGCATTTTAGGGCTATGGTTACTATAAGCTTAATACACTAACAGGAAACCGGAAAGCTCGTTATTGTGCAGTATGGCTAAGAATTTTTTTTTCAGAAGTAGGCCTAGTGTTGTTGATAAACTACTGTTATCACTTCCTGTTATTGGTCTGTAGTAACTATGTCTCGGTCACTGTCACTGCGTCACAGTCAGTGAATTGTTCTGTTTCGAGGTTAATACAGTGTGTCCAACCATTCTGCAGTTATTTGTAAAACTTTGCTATAAAATCAGTCAGTATGCCAGATTTGAACCATTATAAAGGACAGTTTAATAGAGCTTTATAACAGTCATCTTTGAGGTTCTGTGCCTGTGGTATGGCACGTGTTATCAAGATATCACATAACTATACCTGTTACCCCAACATGTATCCAGAAATGGAATGATTCTTTACTTTCCAGCTACAGAGCATCACAGTATTTTGTCATTTCTTATTCCACTGAGTGTATGAGGCTGAGTTGGTGTGGGTACTAAAGTGATTAAGCCAAAGAGATGGTCACTAATCCCAGCACTAACCCGGCCAAACATCATGACTGCTAAACCAAAACACCACCTAACCAAATTTAGAAAAATTGCCAGTGTGGGAGCACTCAAAGTCATCGACACATTTGACAGAGTACATTGTATCGTGAACATTTTGTAGTTAGAAACTTTATCCATATCTGAGTTATTTTAGAGATGTAGTGAGGTATTATTAATCAACAAGAGGGCCTAGCAGTGGCTAGCATAGCACAAGATGTTGTTGTTGAGATGACCCCTCCCCGCGACGACAATGCGTGGTAAATTTGGATTGGAATTTGAAACCTAAATTAGCTATAATGCACTAATTCACTTCGCTCACAGACAGACAGATGGACACTGACATCGTAGTGTAATGTATATATTACATCTCGCGCTAAAAATCCCAAATTGTACTTACCTCTCAAGTAGTTAGTGCCAATGTCGGCAGTGACCCATTCAGTTTTCAACAAGATCTTTGATGTGCACACTGAAGTCCATGATTTGCCAATCGGCACTGATTGTCAGTTATTGAATGCAAGACACAATGCAGAATTCTTGCTTAGCAGTTATATTTTGTTACAAATAAATATTGCAACTTATTGTCATGTAAATGTAACATGTAAGCAATTTTCTTCAGTGACTGCATTGCATACTAGTATGCCATATCCAAAATTTACAAAAATTGGCAGTGTGGGAGCACTTGAGGTCATCAACAGTGTCACCATTTGACAGATCACATTGTTTTGTTAGCATTATGTAGTTTTTAACTTTGAATTTACTTGATGCTTATGTAGTTGTGTATGTTAATGTTTACGTTAACATTATTTTTGAGTGCACATCATAATGAGTGAGATGATATTGTTGTTTGTTTGAAATGTGTTTAGCTGCTATTACTAAGACATTTGTGTGGGCAGCAGCAGACTTGCATCAGTCACTTTGTTGAGTACCGTTAACATCGCAGAGAATGGCAGCTCCGCTTATAGCTGATGGTGGAACTGGTGATCAGAAACAGGCAGTAGACTGTGTGTCCAAACTCTGCGGCTTGTTGTTGCCAACCGACTCTCATCCAAACATTCATGCTTCATCAAATGTTGTCGATTACAGAGTTGATGTTGAGACGGGGTTTTGTGATCGCAATGCATTTGTGGCTGCCATGGCCAAGTATCTGGAAGAAGCAGCTGAACAAGCAAAGATGGTATTGTTGATCAGTTAGATTAGACATAAATTATGATATTTTCGAACATTTGTTAACTATTTATACTGTAAGATATCCACTGACTAGTAAGTAGTTAGTGAAATGTTATCAGCTAGTGATGGCATTTCAGATTACAGATTTGGATTTTGGACTGATTACCGGGCATTTTTAGAAAATAATAGAAGTTTTCTAAGTCATTAAAGTAGTAGTACTGTCATATCTAATCACCTAGACAAAACAGATTGCACTGTCATGGCCATGCAGAAAGCCTCAAAAGATGACATCCAATGATATTGTGAATACTGGATAATTGGACATGTGTATGCACACCGGCCGAGCGAAACTGGGTTAGCCAGTTGTCCCATTAATCCTGAGGGGTGATTGGTGCAAAATTTTGGTGTCGCCAGATGCCATTTCTGATGCTGTCACACTCACACTGGACCTTATGCAATTTATTGCACAAACTGACTCGGAGAGAAGGACCTTACTGCCTGCCTCGCCATTGGCTGTGCAATGCCTATGTATGTTTTATGTATTAGAAATCCTAATAAACTTTAATAAGTTTTTCATTTAGCATTGATCATATGAGAAAGTGAGTCTGGCCAAATTAATGCTCCTATCTGCCAAAAATGTCTCTTCTTGCATATGTTTGTTTGAATCCTTATTTGCTGGAGTATGTGGCATTGAAATGCATCGTTTAGTTAATAATTGATAAATTAGTCACAACATTCATGCACTAGTCTAGATTATACATTTAAATCTGGAGATTGACATATTTAGATGTGATAGTGGATGTGTTCTGTTATTATAATTTTGTAATCATTTTTATTTTTGCTACTTTAGAGACTTGGCTTATGCAACACTGGATAAACTGTGAACAGTTTTTTTTTTCTTATAGTTGTACATTCAATGGCAGGTTTGATTCTGTGTGTGATTGTTCTGTATCTGGTTACATAGTAAATAGTCTGATGTAAATAATGCTGCAGAAAGAACAGATGGAAGTTGGACAGCAGTATGCTTGCATGCTCTACACATGGAGAAGTTGCTCAATGGCTATTGGGCAGGTTCGCTGTTTCTTTAAGAAAACTTTTGTAATTATGATCTGATCAACTTTTACATTTCAGTGTGCAGTGTAGAGTTAGACAGTCACACTCAGGGTCAAAATATAAGTCCAGCCTGTAAGTTGCTGCATGACCTTGCTGTTAGTGACACTGCAGTGAATGTCTCTGGTTTCTTGTCAGTGACAGTTTTATTTCTGCTTTACTTCTGATTACTTCTTTATTTTGCTGGCAGTTGAGATGCTTTTCTTTTCTCCTCTCATCTGCCAGGTGACCTATTATGTGTCGAGAGGGGAGTTAAACTCTATGCTTATGTGCTCACTAGCTTGACAACAAGTAGCTCCAAAAAACTAAAAATACGACTCAGAATGTAACAAAACCCACCATTTTGAGTGGAGAAAGGGGCACCCCCTCCCCACACCCTACTCCCTTTGGCACCTCAATCCTCATGCCTAAGGCACTTGACCTCAGTGCCTCGGCTACACTGCTTACCTTTATTTTTAGCACTACACCACTGATTTTCTCAGCCGCATGGCTCACTCCCTCCTCCGGCAGACTTCATTTTCCATCCAGTGGTCTGGGGGCTGGATAAAACACTGTTCATTTGACAGCTGGACATATACGACTCATGAAATTACAACTAATGGATATAATGTGTTGTCAAGCAGATAAAGGATGTGAACAACAACATGGCTGAAATGCAGCTGAAAGTTTTAGAAATCCTGCAACCTGAAATACAGAAGCTTAAAAACTTCATGGCTTTTCAGGCACGTTTTTTGCTAATTCGCTGTTATTACTATAGTTATTGTTTTTGTTCTCTGATGCAATATGGTTGGCATTTTTCGTATAGATTTGAGTCAGTGACATTCATTAATTTGTTTTTCTCAAGACTGTTTTGCTTATTTTATTCTCCAGAGATAAATGTCGATGTTTGGTTGGTCATGCTCAAGCAGCATGTTTTTGTTGACAGAAATATATTGGTTAAGTTTATATTTCTGTTGCCATGGACTCAACACACTCTCTTGGCTTTGTTTAACTGCTCGGCTGCTTCGTTGTGCAGTTGATTACATGATTACACCATGTCCCAAGTTGTCTTTATGGGGAAACTGTGAGTTGCTACAGGAGTTGCAGGAGCAGTGTATTTTTGTGGCTTGGATGCTTTCTCAGATGTCCAGTCAACAGTCTAAAGGTAAAAATAAAGGTACCCATTTAATGACTCTGTATATGTAAAGAAGACTGTCAGCAGTGAGGCAAGTAGTCATGAGCAACTTGCCCAGATTCATTACACAGTTGTGCCTCGACCGGGCATCGAACTCACGACCTGTTGATCGGAAGTACGATGCCCTACCATTGTGCCACAATGGTGCAGTGATGGCGTCTTGAGATAGAGGTATGTCTTAAAGCAATAAATGATGGTGCAGTGATGGCACCATCACATTGTGCATTCTGTTTTGACGTCCACAGCATGATTGGTTGATGACAGAAATCTGCAACAG
>Ga0209782_1002355_pt1 | contig 10518 bp, 4 predicted proteins | sample WorMetmaBAHAMAS1_FD_187390 | JGI IMG/M metagenome (GOLD analysis project Ga0209782, IMG submission 187390) | Marine gutless worms symbiont microbial communities from Max Planck institute for Marine Microbiology, Germany - Inanidrilus... | ecosystem: Host-associated > Annelida > Digestive system >...
CTAGTCGCACGCCGCCTGCGCTATAGCTATAGCTGGCGTGCGACTAGCGACACCTGGTGACTGGCAATGTAACGGCGGCTCGCAGTAGCGAATGAACCCAACATTTTTGAAATGCTTCTTGTTTTGAAAAGCAATAATTAAACTTTCAGTTTTTATAATGACGTCTATTGAATTTTGTTTCATTATTACTACATGGAGCTCTGCTATTGTATGCTACTGCAGACGGACCGCGAAACGCAGTTGTCAGTATAAATCTTACAACTACAAATCATCCTGAAAAAGATTACAATCGATAAATGACCTTTAAGTATATACACCCAAGGTCATCGCAATTGCTGCTTTCAGACAGGCCACTTCCATGTTAGTGGCCTGCTGTTACCATGTTTCGATCAAGCATCGTTTTTACCGCGCGACGCTGTGCTAAGCGCGGTATATGCCGTCCTCGTGTGTCTGTCTGTCTGTCTGTCTGTCACACTCCGGTATTGTATCAAAACAGCTAAACGTAGGATCACGCAAATAATGCCACGCGATAGCCCCGGGACCCTAGTTTTCTGACACCAAAGTTCACGGAGAAATTCGAACGGGATCACCCCCTACGCGGGCGACAAATGCATATGGGGTGGGTTAAAATTTGCCACTTTCGACGAAAAAAGCACTATAACTCGAAATCGGTACAAGATAGACGCACAGTTTCTATTAAAGTTGAATAGAAAGTCGTATATGCTCTATCAAATGGTTATGTTGCTGATAACCTTGGGCTAAATCTAGAGATTTCAAATTATGTACAGTGGTTCGCCAGGTGGCAGTTTAGCATTGGGATTACAAACTGTCCCTTGAATGGGCATGGTCACGGTCACGTGACGTCTTTAAATTTTAGGAAATAAGCGATAATATCTCGGAAACAGCGCAAGATAGAGAAATAGTTACAATGGAAGACAAATAGAAAATCATATATGGGCTATCGAATGGCATGATTGTCAATGACCCTGAGTGAGTGTGAAGGTCACTTTTGCTGTCTGATACCTTTGTAATGGCTATAACTCATAAATATAGTGTGATTTAACTACAATATGTTTACACATAAATTAGAAAGCGCATGTGGCTTGTAATTTAAGCTTCGTTATCACATATAAAGGAGGAGTTCTCAAGGTCACAGGCAGTCACGTTCACTTCAAAAGTGGTAGTGTCTTGAAAACGGTCCTAGATAAAGACGTTGAAACAACAGTCGACAAACAGTAAGTGATATGTCGTACGACCATTTAATAACAGCAACTGTGATGACCTTGGGTGTATTTCAAGGTCATTCATCGATTGCAAGTTTTTTTCTATACTGACAAGCGAGTCGCGCAGTCCCGCTGCCATAGCAGAGCTTCTTGTTTAGATACAAACACTTCTGAAGTGAACATGACTGCCTGTGACCTTGAGGGCTCATACAGTTTTGACAGTGATGCTTAAATCACAAGCCATGTGTGCTTTTTAATTTACATGTAAACATATCGTAGTTGAATCGCGCTTCATTTAGCCTATGAGTTATAGGTAATACAAAGGTTTCAAACAGCAAAAGTGACCTTCAAACTCACTCAAGTTCACGGCAATCATGCCATTCTATAGACCATACATGATTTCCTATTTGTCTTCTATTGTAACTATGTCTCTATCTTGCACCGTTTCCGAGATATTATCGCTTACTTACTAAATTTAAAGACGTCACGTGACTGACTACGCCTACGCAAGGGACAGTTTGCAATCCCAATGTTACATCATCACATGGTGAACCAGTGTACAAAATCTGAAGTCTCTAGCTTTAGCCATTCTGGAGATATTCAGGGGGGATGAGAATTTAAATGGGCCACGTAACCATAACCACGCCCCTTTCAGGGACAGTTTGTTGTCGATGGGCTGTGACTAGCTATATTGAATGTATATGACTATATCATATGACTATGTCATATGTATATGACTTCCAATGACTTCCAATGCATCTATCTTGTACCGTTTTTGAGTTATTATTGCTTATTTCCCAAAATTTAAAGACGTCACGTGACTGTGACCACGCCCACTCAAGTGACAGTTTTTAATCCCAATGATAAAACAATGCATGGTGAACAACAAAAATTGAAGTCCTTCGTGTTAGCCATTCCGGAGATATTTTAGTGGCGACTAAGAATTTAAATGAGTCATGTGACCATAACCACTCCCCTTTTGGGGGGTGCTTTTTCATTTGTTTGGTAAGACTTGATATAGCCTACCTGTGTACTAAATTTGACAGCTCTATCTTAAGCCATTCCTTAGATATGGATGGGGGATCCGAAATTTAAAATGGGCCACGTGACGTATAACCATGCTCCTTTCAGGGGCGGTTTATTATTATTATTATTATTGTTATTATTAAGCACATTTATAGAGCGCACTTTGTCCTCAGTTGGCTAGGATCAGCTACGTGGACCAAATCTGATATCTCTACGTTCACCCAGTTGTACAGATTTTCAAGAAGCAATTGAGAAACATCTCTAAAACACAAGCTTCTCTCACTATACTTGCTGCTTGGAATACTTCACCTGAGTACACGCTGCAGGCTAAAAAGACGTGTACATCTAGCGGCGTTTTTTACCGCCGAGAGAGAGAGAACGAATGCAGCAACTACTGTAATGACGCAAACCGCAGAGTGCCAGTGTAAAGAGATAAAACACTGCAATTCAGACACACACAACTCTCCCTCTCTCTCGCTCTCTCTCGGGCGCAATAGAATCAACCCGGCGTCTACCCAAGAAAAACCTCAGCAATGACGGGACAGCAGTAAACATCATTACATGTCCGTATGGCTTGCTCTGTATACTGCAGCAGAGCAAGTCAGTCACAATCGACTATATATGTACTAGGGGCGATTATAAGGGGTGGGAAGCGTACCCCCAGTGGGAGATCTGCCCCCACTGACCCTCCCGCAAAACGAAATTTTTGACGAGTTTAACTGGGCATCTGAGATGAGTAAAAATTTAGTGATTATATGTCGATTTTACGTCAAAAACTGCATACATTTTTCCGGTAACCAACCCCTTTGGAGATCCCTGATGGCCTCCTGAGTGGACGTGCTAGAGCCGCCCCTGGAAACACCATGACGACACCTCTATAATCCACGTTCTGCAGCTTCGTAAATGACGGTGACTTCACGCAAAGCATTTAATCGCTAATGCTGAGCAGAATCGTTAGAATTACGCAGTTGAGATTCGACGCAGTGAACATTGGTGTCGGATTTTATACGTCGCTAGACGTTTTTAGAACCGGCAACTTGTTAGCTCGAGATGTATGCGCGAGATGTAATATATACATCTCGCGCTTATGCCATGATGCCAGTCCGTCCGTCTGTCTGTGACGGAAGTGCATTGGCGCATTATAGCTAATTTAGGTTTTAAATTCCGATCGCACTTTACCGCGCACTGGCCGCCGTGCTGCTTGCGGGCGAATCATCTCGCGCTATGTTAGCCAGTGCTAGACTCTCTTGTTTTAATTTTGTTAGAGAATGTTGTGTACATCAGCGAGATTGTCATAGATCAAAGTGTTACTCACAACACAGCAACTATAGACGCAGCACTCAACTCCCCACACATTTCGCTGATCCTAATCCTGACCTTCCAAATTTAAGCATCTCTTCTCCAGTTCATAATCAACCTAATCCCCAAATTTACCAAAAATTCACTCATATCTTTTCGAGTTATGGCGTTCACCAAAAAAGAGACAAACCTACAAACAAACGGCGGTCAGAACATTACCCTCGCCAACCTGTGGTGGAGATAACGAAGCAATCCAGTACATCTACATCAATGGCGCCCATGCAGCGAGCACTCACTAGACATGCAATAGACCCATCTCTGTTCCAGCTGAATTCGAAGAAGTCTAGACTAAACAGCCGTGATTACAGCATGAGATACTGTACACAGGAAGGCCGCTAGCGCCTGCATGGAAAGGCTGATAACTCACGCAACCAATGGCAGGAATCTGAGGACTTGACGTTCGAACAGCAGAAACCAGAAAAGCACTTGACAGACCGCAAACACACACGGACAGAGAGACAGACAAGCAGGCAGAGAGAGAGAGACAGAGACGAATAGAAATGCAGTTCCAAGAGACATCATCGTGCTCTAGACGGCCGTGGCTCTGGGTACACGACCGCCACAAAGTTGCTACTTTTTATCACAACTTGTATTGTCATAAATCATCACATGAAGCAGAACTCACGCATCAGCGCTGCCGCTAATTTCGTGACAACGAAACACAGAAATAGCAACCGAATGATCGAACACCTACCTATACAACAGCGGCCGCCAACGAGCAAATAAAACACGGCCGTAAAAGGCACTTAAACACCATGTCCGTTTCTTAACGCGCGACGCTATATCGTAACAGCATGGTATGTACTCATCAACTCTCCAATGTAGAACTTGTGAACTCTGCTGAAACATCTTTCGAACAATATGCAACTGTTCACATCGTTCATATGGTATAATTTCATCCTTTCCTAGACTATCCACTTCCCATCTTCACTAATATACGATACGATATTAAAATAATATTTACCGTGCGCTCGAAACCTGACGCAGAATCCAGCTTTATATACCGCAATAGCTCAGAAGTAGCAAAAAGCCAACTATGGAGTCAATCCTGGGGGGGGGAGAAAAAAAGAGTCCACGGTGTGAAGGATTTGTGAAAGGTTTAAGCTGTAGGGAATGAAAGAGAAGGAATATGGGTCATGTCTGATGAGAAAGGAGATTCAACAGGAGGTAAAGTGATGTAAGCAGGAAGACGAATCAGAGTTGGGATGAGGTTGACAGAGTGAAGGACGGAGCTGACCAGTTCCTGAGTTACAATGTAGCATATCGAACTGAACGGTCAGTTAAGGATGACAAGAAGCATTCGAAAAATGTTGGGCCCATTCTCCACTGCGAGCCGCCTCACGCCCATTCACCAGGTGTCGCTAGCGGTACTGTCGCGCGCCGCCTGCGCATCGATGTCCACGACGACAACGACAACGACGACAACAACGACAACGCGTAACAGAGGGGACCGCTATGGCTTCATGGAATGGGCCCAATAAAGGTATACAGACACGTGAGAGTGACAGCAGATGAAGAGCAGGTGTTACGGTGCGAGGAAGCTGAACCACTAGTGATGTGGTGATATGCAGATATGATATGAAGGTTGGGTGGTTGTGAGAACTTTGCAGGCGACATAAGAACTTGTCTACCTACAAACCGGTCAGTTTATATATAGAGAGAGAGCACAGCAACATGGAATGCTGCGCATGCGTACTGCGCATAGTTGGCAAGTCTGTGCACTAGACCAATCCGTCACTCATGCCGGATCTATTCCACCAATCCCAGGAAAGCATTCGTGGCCAGGTGTCATCACAGGATGTTCTCTATTCATCTTCACACGGCCATACAGCTGCACCCGAGATCCGGCCCAACGTCCAGTATGCGCCGCAAGAAAGAACCACGGAACCACAGCAGCATACCTGTATGTGGTGTACACGTGACAACTGCAAGGTATCAGAGCATTCACACAGACAGACAGCTACTTTTGGCATCAATTACCCTCACTTTCAACATATTGAACTGACCTGCCTTGAATCCAGACGTGACCAACTCTCAAGGCCATTCTTTCAACAGATCTGTCAGCCTTACTCTTGCCTCTATCATTTACTCCCCCCTCAACGTGATACATCTGTCCTGTCTCGGCTCAGAACAGCCACACGAACTATTTCACGAACCGAAAAATATTGCTCATTTATTAATTTCACTTTAAATTACTACCACACTACAGCTCTTACGTATACTAGCAGTCGACATCTTTTTTCCAGACTGAGTTTTGTCTTGTATATAGATTTATTGTGTGCGTTATTTGCTGCTTCACTTGTTTTATTAAATTACTCGGCTTTACGATGCAAGAATGTCAATAACTATCTGTATATAACATCTCAGCGATGATGACTGACCAGGATAACAAGTGTGCTATACTGTACTGTTTACGAATGCTGTGTGCACACACACACACACACACACACACACAGCTGACTTGGTTTAGGACTTCTAGGTTTACACCATGCCCAACGGCTGTGGATAAATAGCAACTAGTTGTTGAACATAATGTCCACATCCTGATAGACTAAAAACGTGGGAGGAACAAAATTAAAATAACGTTTAAATACATGATCAAAACATTTATCAAATCCCAACGTGTGGAGATGATTGACAAAGGCATTAAGTTACTAAAATAATTAACAGTTACTTCCTGCATACTGTATTACTGTCTGTTCTTCCTGTATTATATTTTTGCCATGCTGCATTGCTTGTCTATTTTAAATGTGTGATTAAAAGGCAAAGAAACGTAGTAAATAATACAGAATATCAATAAATACTATTTTGAGTTACAGAGGATGCTAAAGTTTGTATAACAAAAAACTACTGAAAATTTAAGACATTACAAAAACGTAAAAATCGCGACAAGAATAAAAAAACGTAAAGATGTTTTTTTTTACATCTATGCTGTTCATGTACAGACAAACATTTTACAGCCCTCAGAGCTTTGACAGTGTTGGTTAGGCATCAGAAAGAGTAAAGTGCCGATCACACATACGCTGCAGTGGGTATGTGTGAATGCCCTTTTAGGCCACGTACGATGAACGCCAACGTAGACTGATGAGATGCCAGCATTCCAAAGCGAGGTGGGGGTCAGCTAGATTTAAAGCAAAACGTTGAAGAAAAAAATTAAAAACTTTAAAATCGCGATAAAAAATGTACACCTAATCCAAAGAAGTGGAGACACTGTGCGGGTGACTCATGAAAGAGGGACTAAAGTAATTCCTGCATACTGCATCACTGTCTGTGTTTCTGTCATTTTAATTTCAGCACTCTGCATTGCACCTACTCGACGGTAAAGGGTGTTGGTAACTATCAACTGGCGAGAATGCTGAAGAAAATGACGGCGCTGAAGCAGATGATAGAACTGTTTGTAGTCACTGGGCGAGTTGCTGCTGCTAGCGGCGGCACAGCCCGCCAGGTGTGACATTCATCAAGCAACCAGTTACCTGGTAGTGTCAGCTACACATCGTTATACGCGTAGGATGAACGCCAGACATAAGAATTCGTTCCGTAAATGCCAGTAACGTTATTTCCTCGATAGGCTATGCATCCTACGAAGACTATTGGCAATTTGGCCCATTCCATGAACCAGTACGAACGCAAGCGGTACGTGTGCCAAGTTCCGTTGTTATGCCACATTAAATACGATTGTATTGCAGAGTGAATAGACCACTGCACACCGTACACCGTGCTTTGTGGCATTAATTCATTAATGAACATACGACTAACTGATAAAATACAGGTTAAATTTTCAATCTCTATTGTCAAGATGTAACCAACAAAGCCACTCTGGCATGTTTACGCTAAAAACTTTAAAGTTCGCTTGTGGATTTTTTCAACTGTTTTGCAACTTTGCCATTAATTTCTAACTCCTCTGGGCATTTGTCACTGTTCACCATTGTTACTTGCCCAAACCCTACCAAATGTGGTGTCTAATCAGTGACTGATGGTAACTTGTTTGAACCAATTTTTGATATTCCTTATCACTGTGAAATAGGTGAGCTGCCATTTGAGATTCCTACTGAAAACTGTTCCTTGCCTATCACACTCCGAATAAAATATTAAGGGGTTCCCTCAAAACAATGCCAGTGTCAGAAAACAGCATGCCATCCGTGTAACAAACATGGACAACAGTTGCACTGATTATTGTTAGCGCATCTCTGAGATTAGAGTCGCATGAAAGGAAGACAATGAGCATGGAGCTTACAACGCCAATTGGCCATTTTACACACGACCAACAAGTGCGTTATTGGCAAAATAATCAGCTTCAGGGTCTATGTGCGCAAAGTGTTGTCTGCTTCTCAACACAAATTAGACTATTTTAGAGAGATTAGCAATCAGCACGGCACTGCTATTGGCAACCACTCACGCCATCAAGAACAAGTATAATCTTCTAACGCCGATGGACCGCGCGACGCTACTTCACGCAAAATCGACCATATCGCTCTGCCCATCGAGTATAATTACCAAGAAACAAGAGTTGGTCAATAGCAAATTGCTACCCAGACCGAGAAATGTTGGTTATTAGCACATATTTGAACAATGCTAAAACTCCACTTGGTCGATTTGTTGTCGGGTGATATATTATACAATCAAGTTTGCAACAAATATACTGACAAATCGAACTGATGGAGCTTAAGCCTTAAGCCTTGTATAGCGCAATAAACAACAGTCCGTCGTCGACAACATAGTTGATCTCACTTAACAGCGTGTCGTGGCGGTTGTTCTAAGTCCACAGTTGCGCATGCAAAAATGGGTCACGTGAGCCACACCACGCCCCTTTCAGGAACGTTTGGTCGTCCGTAGGCTGGATCAATGTGTATACCGAATTTGAAGTCCCTGTGTTAACTCACAATGAAGATATGAAAGGCGACGAAAAATGGAGAAATTTGGGTGGTTTGGAGGGTTAGGGGTCACCCAAAGTCATCAGCAACACAACCATTCGATAGAGCACATATGACTTCCTATTTGACTTTAATAGAACTATGCGTCTATCTTGTACCGTTTTCGAGTTGTAGCGCGTTTTTCGTCGAAAGTGGCCGATTTTAACCCACTCCACTTGCATTTGTCGCCCCCGCAGGGGGTGATCCAGTTCAAATTTCGTCGTGATCTTTGGCATCAGAAAACTAGAGGCATTATTTGCATGATCCTACATTTAGCCGTTTTGATACCATACCGGAGTGTGACAGACAGACACACGACGACGGCATATACCACGCTAGCATACCGTCGCGTGGTAAAAACTACAGCAAAACACGACACAATAACTAACCATAATACAAACAAAATGGCTGTAGTTAAAGCAACACACAAAAAACTTTAAAGAAACAGACATGTGAAAAAACTGCTACAACTGTGTGAATCATGAATATCACTGTGCACAAAATGGTACATAGTACACTACAGAACAGTTCTGATTATCTAGTCTTCCCTCATATCCTCGATAGCACGGAATGTTGTTTACTGAACTAGACTACACAAGTAACAAGAAATTGCATGAACATATTATATTACAATTTTTGTATCACTGTTTCCAATATAACTATCAACCACTTATAGTCCAGGTAGAGCAGTCAATTTGGTGCTTGTATGTCCAGACAATAACTTTAGAACTAACTCTCTAATTTAGATATCTGGCATGCTGGTAAGATCATGAGGATCACATAAGAAAAATGATCTCAGCAATTAGCAGCTAGTCTGACAAGATGAGAAGCAAATCTGAACTGGAAACTGTAAATAAACAGCCACTTTAAAATTCATGGTCAACGGAGATTGATTTTTTAGCTTAATGATCATTCCAACTTTATTTGAAGTGACAGATTCCTTATATAAACAATTATTAAAATTAGTAAACATATTAAACATAAAAGATGGTTAATACATTTACATACTGGTGGTATGAATACTCACTGATCTCTTGGTTCATCAGTCCATGGAACAAATGACCAATCTTTGTCTTTATTATAATCCCTGAGAAGACAAGACTGAACTGCACCTGACATTGGTGGCTCCTCTACGCTGTATGGTAAATGTCTAACAGTGTGACTGCTTAGCTGATGAGGCAGCGTTTTACTTCGTTCTGGACTAGACTGGCTATTCACTGTCAAACCTATGTCACACGCAGATGCCTCATCCAACAGCTGCTCACTGGAACCACCAAGTTTGCTAATACCTTGTGTTTTACTACTGTCTGTCTTGCTCAAGAACTGGTCAGACTTGGCTTTGTCACGAAAGCTCCATGTCTGACTGCGGTTAACAGTGACAGCACGGTGATGACGGGGCATTGCATTTGGACCCCTGACAACAGACATGGCTGCATGTTCTTTGGTTACGCACTGTTCACGTTCAACAGACACAATTCTTTGTTGAGCAACATGCTCCTCACAGACACGAAATGAATGTTCATTGGCTGCAGCGCCTAAAGAGTCATCAGATGAGGCATACTGCTGTGGTGTCGCTTCTGCTTCTGAACTGCGATTACTGTCACCAACAGCAACAACAGAGGCCACATTCTGTGGAGTAATAAATCCTTCTCTCATTCTAGAATGTGAACCCTGCTGCAGCACACTTTCCAGTACTTGAAATTTTGAGTAATCTGTGACCTCAAATGATGCTGATTGGTCAACATCAACTACTGTTTCCAACAACGAATCGTGTGACAGAAGTGGAGATGTGGGTATCTCATCAAGACTAATCTTCTTAGGACTATGAGAAAAGACATATACTGGGTTATTTTTATCACCTGGTGTAGTTTTCAAGGTCTGATCTTGACCAGGGACAACAAGGTATGTACCTACTGAACCCAAATCAATATCCGTTTGCACATCATCTGAAATTTCTGTAGGTTGAACGAACTGAGGTTCTACGGATTTGCCACGTTCAT
>Ga0209782_1002356_pt1 | contig 10516 bp, 4 predicted proteins | sample WorMetmaBAHAMAS1_FD_187390 | JGI IMG/M metagenome (GOLD analysis project Ga0209782, IMG submission 187390) | Marine gutless worms symbiont microbial communities from Max Planck institute for Marine Microbiology, Germany - Inanidrilus... | ecosystem: Host-associated > Annelida > Digestive system >...
CCAATAGGAATGGCCGTTACATACCGATCTGCTAATCAATGCTTAAATCTCTACTTAGCTAATCTGTTCTTATTTTTTGCTGGTGCAACGCTTCTAACTTAAGTGAAGATTTAATTGGCGATTTAATTGCTGCTTAAGGTTAAGTGGCCATTAGCTAAGTGACGATTTAAGTATGGATGGTGCAACCGGCCCTTACTTACTTACTTACGTATACGGAACGCGGCTCGGTCGAAGTATGGAAAACTCGCCACAAAATATCCGTCGACATACGGATATTTTTTTCTATAGTGTATACGACGCTATAGAGAAATTCGCACGTATATATCGGCGAACTGTTCGGCGGCTACACGTCGACGACGGGTTCGAAGTGGCTGTTGGAGTTCTGCAGGTAGATGAGGTGGTCGTGGTTGGCCGGGCCGGCGGCGGCGTCGTCGGCTCGTTCCAGCGGCCGGAAGACCTGCCAGAGGTACTGGCGGTCGCCGAACGCCGAGTAGACGGCGATCGGCGTGCGCAGGACGGTCGCGGCGACGAAGATCTCGACGTCCGAGCCCCAGACGCCCTCGCTGTCGATCCGGCTCTCGTCGACGTAGTCAGGCGGCGCGATCGACTCGTACAGCCGGCTGCCGTCGCGTCGAAGCTCGTCGGCGATCAGCTGTCGCACCTGCCTCCGCCCCCGACATTCGCCGTGCACACGACACACGATATACATACGACATCTGCGACCTACACATCTGCATTCGTCATGCTGACATTCAGAAACGCCATGGAGCATTGGAACGCTGATGGGCGCATTAACAGCGGCAGTGATCAGGCTATACTCGATATAAATTTGGTGGGTTTCTGATCAGTATATCCAGACTTCACGCGAATCAACTATGTACAACAGGCGTCAATCAGCACTTGGGTTAGTCTATCTACGTTTGCTAGGTGTGTTTCGCTACTACCTGCTAGGGGGCGACACTGCGGCGCCGAGCGGGCTTTAAGCTAGGCTTTGCCACGCATTTCTAGTTTATTTTATTTTATTTTTTTATAATTTGCCATGAAGAGCATATCACACACACGTACATTAAACAGTATGCAAAGACCGAACGTAGATTGGAAGAAATGGCAACGTTCAGAGTTCGTGCGTATGCTCCACATTGCATATAGTCAAATTCTGGGAGGAAAATAGTCTCAACTGCCCTAAACCGCTTAATAAACATATACACACTGCAAAGCATCGTGCTCACGTAACGCGCTCTCTTTCCAGGCTTCAACCGACCACTGCAACAAGTCACGTGACTGTAAATCTACATGAGAAGCTCCGCCTCCTTCGATAGCGTTACAGCGTCCAGCAAATCATATAGTAGTAAAGATTCTCTTTTGTAAAGACTTAAATTTTATATTGGCAAGTACGTCTGAGTATGGCTGAATACACTCGGGGTGTCATTCACTAATACTCGGTGGCGGCGGCACTGCCAGGCCGGGCGGGCTGCACGCTAGGCTTTGCCGCGCATTTTTGGGCCCATTCCATGGGGCCATAGCGGTCCCCTCTGTCACGCGTTGTCGTTGTTGTCGTTGTCGTCGTGGACATCGATGCGCAGGCGACGCGCGACAGTACCGGTAGCGACACTAGCGGTAGTGGGCGTGAGGCGGCTCGCAGTCGCGAATGGGCCCAACATTTTTCAAATGCTTCTTGTTCTATATAGTTTCGACTGAGCTCGGACGGCGGCGCGACCTCGAGGTGTTGTTCCTCGGAGCCGGTGATCCACCAGCTGAGCGCCCTGAAGAGGCAGTTGCCGTCGCCGGCGACCGGGCGGCAGCGCCTCGGCGGCACGTTGGCGGCGAACGAGCTGACGTTGCCGGGACTGGGCGGCGACGGCAGCGGACTGTCGACGGCCAGCCGGAGACTGGCGGCCTGGGCGCGCTGCCAGTCGACGCCCGGCGGGTTGAAGACGATCGGCGGGCCGAGCGCCGCGCCACTGACCGACCCCATCGCCGACGCGCCCGGCGGCAGCTCCTGCGGCGGCGGCTGATGCTGCTGCTGCTGCTGCTGCAGCTGTTCGTAGTGCAGGTGACCGTGACGACACTCCGTCAACCTCCTAGTAGACAGCGTATATATGCGCGTAGTATAACTTAAATTCCACGGAAGCAGTTTGAGTCTATTTTGCAAGACGGAATGCCGCAGTCCATCATTATGTTGTCATCAGACGCGTATACGAGCCTAAGTTTCACGGCAGTAGTTTCCTCGTGACTTCCTCGTAGCAAATGTTACGGAAAATGCAAATTTTTGCACTTCGTAAAATTGTGGATTCGAATCGGCTTCCGCATGCAGGTAGCCATGACACCGACCTATCCAATCATGTGCCGATCACCGCCTTTTGTTGCAATATGTGATCACAATCCACAAACGTTACATACAGACAGACAGACGTCATGCCTATAGGCATAGCATAAGTACGACATGCATGTGTTGTATGTCGCAGTCACAGTACCGTATTGAATATCAACTCAACTCAACAGGAAATCGCGGACGCATGTGTCAAGCACCTCTAACTCCGCATCAATATTATCTAACAATAAAGAAACTAGCAAATAAAGCTGTTAGTAATTTGCTGAGCCAGTTCTATAACAGTTGTGTTTGATAATGCTTAATATTGTATTGCTCAGTATTTCTCTGTCTGTGTCTGCCTGATTGGCGAATAAATGTGTTCATAAGTAAGTAAGTAAGTAATCAACTTATATAGCGCTTAAATCAAAAAAAAAGAATCACGGCGCGTAAAACAAGAATCATGTGACGATATTACGACGCAAGTCGCGCGTACCGAGCTCGCCGGACGATGCAGGTGGCTGGCGGGTTGACGGCCGTGTCGTGGCAGACGACGACGGCGACGTCTTCCGGTACTTGTTCGAGGGACGACGAGCTGCGGCTGAACCGCGCCGCCGCCGGCCGCACCAGCTGCATCTCTCCGCCGAGGTCGCCGGCGCCCGGACTCTGCCACCGCGGCTCAGCGCTCGCGCCAGCTTCCTGCCCGTCGGCGTCGCCGCCGCGAGTGTGCTGGCGCGACCTCGAGGACGCCGGCGCCGGCGGCGGCGGCGGCGACGCCGTGTCGGGCCCCGGCCACCGGTGCATGTCGACCCGGCGCCGCCGTCGCTCCGCCGCCGCGCTGCACCGCTGCCCGTGCTGATGGCGCTTCCGGGACGCACCTGCTTCCGGAAACCATCCCTCGGACAGCGTCGCCAGCACCATCGGTCGACAAACGTCCCTCCTCTAGCCGGTCGGTAGACTGAAAATCAACACAAGCAGACGCCGTCGACGCGTCGCCGTCTACGAAGGTTGGTACTTTCGGACAAACGTTTCAGCATGCTATCTGTGTGTCGGATAGCCCGGCGTATAACCCCAACCTTCCGTAACCCTAGGGATGTATCCCTAACCCTGCTAACCCTAACCCTGTTTGAAGACTTGGCCAAAAATTTCTGTCGTTAACGAACGTGTCATACGAGAAAAGTAAAACGGCTACGAAAGCATGATTTCGGGCACGTCACGGTGATCGCAGCAGCACGCCGATGATTGCGACTGACTGGCAAATTATGACTTACTATTAGTGTACATTCTAGTGATCTTAGATCTAGTTATAAGCAATTAACGTCAGCAGAACCATAATCCCAACAACCAGAAGAAGAACGTCGCGGAGTATTTATAGAACTGGAGGCTTTATAGCCACAACACACCAACGTCACACCCACACAGACACACAACCTGAAGGACAAGCCAAACCGTTACATTTTTGCATTATAATTATCGTATATACACATGGATGAAGACTAGTTTTAAATTGATCGGCTTGCAGCGCGATATGGTCGATTTTGCGTGATGCAGGGTCGAGCGATCCATCGGCGTTAGCAGATATACTTGTTAAGATATGCATGGATGAAAACCACTTTTAGACTATTGAAAACACATCAGACTGAAAGCTGTTCGCCAACGTTGGGCTGCTGATTGCCTGCTATCGAATTATGAAACCTTTCGCTCTTATCAGGTACTGAGAACTTAAATCGTATAACATTCGAGTATTCGACATGGCACATATTGTTCGAGTGAGATGACAGCTGGTCTGCACTCACCGGTCCCACGACTTGGTCGACATAATTACGGCATTACGAATTAATTAATTAATCAATCCTAGTGCGGCATGTTGTTACAGTAGATGACGATGTTTACTTCGATGGACTGCATTACTACACGACGTAATACACGTAGGTCGGTGACGTCATCGACAATGTTGTATTACTATTTATGTCGTACTGCGACTCGATGAACATTGGATTAATCGAGAGGTTCTTTTCAATTTTAACGCCGACCTATAACCGGATCAGGAAGTCTACCAGTTTGTATGTGAACGTGATTTCACTCAAGATGCATGCAGGCAAAGAGGACTCTCACTCTACCTATACGCCCGTCTGAACTCATTCCATTGGATTGGGTTGGATTTTGTAATCGGTACCGGTAAGAAAGGCAAGGAACCGTGTGTTAGATGAGAGTCCATATCCCCACGGCAAAAGCCAATTTTGGAGAAATGGGGCGAATTTGGCATCTGTCATGCAAAAACGGCTGAACCGATCGAGCTGACGTCTGGGAATGTGGTGGGCACAGGCAATAGTGTATTGTATTGAATTTTATCGATCAGGACCTCTTTTTGCGATTCAACAATGGACTTGATATGGCAAACAATTTTTGACAAATTTGGCAAACTGACTTTCATTCAACACGCTGGCGTTCCAAAATGGGTTCGATTATCGCAATTCCGATTAAAAATATTTAATGGCAATATCTTTTATATATACTATGCAAATTTGATCAAGATTGGTCCAGTAACCCCAGCGATTACAAGGGCAAAAACTACATTTTTGGACAAGATGGCAAAAATCGGCATTTCGTACCAAATATCTCAGCAAGTACGGGACTGATCGTCACCACAATTTCAGCACTGATAGATACTAGAGTCTAGATAGATGTATGAGGATTATAAAGCTGACATAAGTTTTGTGGTAGCTCACGGGACGTTGATGGTAACCAATTAATTTGTTTGGCTAAATTACGACTCGAGAGAATGGGCTTTTACATGGACTTCAGTCTGCACAGCCCTCTGGCTGGATCAAGTGCTTCACTTGGTGCAACCGCACCAGATACATCATACAGGACTACAGGTATGAGATTGCCAGACAACTGTTATCAAGTTTAGTGGTGCATGTGCACAATTAGATGGACCGGAACTAGTTTATGGTAAATAACGTAAACATTGTGGTTGTAAACATCGTAAATGTTGGGCAAAGTCTTTTAAAAGTGTTTATGTGTTATTTGCAGTAGTAATTTAGTGGCTTTCGTGATTGCATTTTCCAGCACTTAGGTGAGATCAACGAAACGAATTGATATAACAGGAGAATAAACACATCCGTGCTTTGTTGGCTGTTGTCATTTTGTCGTGTATTGTCGCTGCCTGTCATTTCTCTCTTGCAGTCTTAAATGGTGAAAAAACAGATGGTGAACATTCCCGTTACTGAGATTGAGAGAGCCGGTCAGGGTGCTAGTCTAGTTTTGCATGTCACAACGTTAACCCTATCGCTAATCCTAATGATTCATTGCCACTACAAGCTTCGCTAAATTTCCTGATAGTTTTTTTTTAGCACAGTGCTGGTTAAATACCACTAACTATTCACCTATAATATCTGTTACACTACCAGTGGTCATTATGTTTCATGTGAAAGTCAACGGAAAACCTGGCTGCAACAGGTTGAAGCTGACCAGGGTGTGGACGCCGACATGAGCTGGTCTCGTGCCCAGGATCTCGAGATGTGGAGATCACTATTACCCTCATTGGTTAGGTGCAGCAGTGAGTGAGTAAGTGTGTGATTAGGCAATACACGTACAGAAATTCGGCTTTAATTGCAAGCATTAAGACACTGTTTTAATTTAGCATCTTGGTTTCTTTGTTATAATGCTGCCACGTAATCTACTTTGATTGTTTTTGTTTTAATGTTAATCACATTTATTGTTTTTTTTATAAATGCAGAATGGCTGTGGCACGCGATTTAATTGAAAACAACTGTGGAGGTGCCAACTCACTGATAAAGTTTACATCCCATTTCACTCATGATAATGCTCGCAGACAGGTTACAGTGTTTACTGTATACTACGGACTGTTGTGTTTTCATACAGTGCTTTCATCGTAAATAACATGCTAAAGTACTAACGATAGTCTGAGAACCGAATCATCTGAGACAGTTTATATCATAACTGCCCCGGCATGGCACCCTAGGTGTAGATTTTAGTGCTATGTTGTTTGTGTGTTTGTTTTCTTTATCACTTGCTTTCTTATGGTTCTTGTAACTTGCTTTCTTTTTCTGTTGCTTATATTTTGCTTTCTTAATTACTTCTCCTTTATCTTTTCTTTTGAGAATTGGCCCAGTCCATTTCCATGCTGGATGTTGTAAGAGGCAACTAGTTACTAGACCTGAGTTATAATTTGTCTAGGTTTATTTTATTTTCTAATTTTTGTTTGATGATTTGTATTTCATCGATTTAGTGTTTATATATTTAGTTTTGTGTTAGCATAGGTTTATAATATTGTTATGGGTTTTTCTCCTGGATTTAATTTGATTTTCTCAGTACTAGCCAAGAGATTGGCTGGGAAGAGCATCTCTGATATCACCTATTTAGTGTTGAATGGGACGTTAAATCTTACTCAGTCAATCAGTTACCATCGTAACTGTTTTTCCAATATATCTGTTTGATACATTAGTCCTACAACAAGAAAAGTACTATTTAGTCCTATGTTTGTAAGATTCCTGATCACCATACTGATGTTAGTAAAATGGTCATGATGTGATGCTGTTATTGGCATGCTGACATGCCTTAAATAAAGCTGTTATATAACTTCCTATATCAGAAGTTGAATTTTGCTCATTACCAGTGTTATATCCATCAGCAGTAATCGAGTTTGTTTTCTGTTATTTCAGGATGGTATTCAAGTAACAAGACCTGTTGTTGATGTGAGTAATCTTGTCATCATTGTAGCATTTGGATGTAAGATATTTATTCCGCCATATTAGTCAGTGCGTGCAACAGTATCATAGAAATTATGGAACCAGTTATGTTAGTTGTTGTAATACATTAAAGTTTGAAATAGTCAATCAGGATATTATGTTTGAGCTTGTACCCTGATTTTGTCATTAAACTAGAAAATCAGTCGAAAGTTTGTTACTGGTTTAAATTTGGATGTTACGTGTTACAGTATTGGGAATGGTTTGGTGTCATTTTTGTAGCTGTTTATTTGTGAACTGTGTAGTAAGTGAGTTTTTATAACAAATGAATTGTTAATTTGCTGTACACTTCAGGTTGCACCACTGCCCCGAGAAGATGAGGTTTGCAGATTTTTATCCTTATATTTTCTAGATTTATTTGTGTAATTTATGTTCTCTTGCACCATGCACCTTGACAGCAATATTACATAACTGAACTTCTTTGACTGGAGAACTTCTGGCCAATACAATGGCAGTATTCAATGCAGTGTTAATTGGGCGATAGGAAAGGCAGCCGCCTGCAGTAAATCCTACTACCTAATACTTTTACTAGTTTTTGGTTAACTGATTTCCGCTTCATTGTACCAAGTTTAGTTGATTTTAACTTTAACCGTTGTTTTATTCCATTTAATATTAAATAGGTGATAATCAAATATTAGAAGTGAGAACTACAACACTGTTAGCCATTATTCTTGTTGTTATTCATTATGTTTAACTTTTTATCACCATTGCTGAATTTTGTACAGATATCTACATCATAGTCTGTGTTGAAGCAAGCCAATTGAAACTTTTGAGAGAATCCTATGACATCTGAGTTTGCCTATATGCCAGTATAGGCCTAGTCTTGCAATGTAGAATTTGGTTACCAGCTGCTGTGTAAATTGCAATCTTCTGGCAACAGCTGCCAGTTTTAGCCACACAATAGATTTTTGCCTGCTCCAGAAGATAACCTTTTGCTTTTGGAATATGTGGTACAGGCTTTTTATGGGCTGGATATTTTTGCTGTCACCCGCTTTTAAAACTGTCAAAGCACTTATGGATACCTGCTCCGACGAAACTTTTATCTTTTCTACATCTCTCGCGACTTTACCAAAATCTGAATAAAAAGAGATGTTGCTCCATTTACACTGGTTTTGTGATGCCAGTATTTTGACTGGGCAGACAGAGTGGAAGATAAGATGTTGTCATGAATGACTGCCGCAGCTTGTTAGTGAATTCCTGGCTGATCGTCCGATGCCCGTGGCTCCGGGGACTTTTGCAATGGGTGCATTACTGAACGAACTGAATGGAGTCACAGTTGTCTCTCAACCACATGGTACGCGGTGGTTTGCTGTGTATTTTTAAAGTGGATGTGCTGGCCGTTTGTAAAGTGTAGGGACTATGACTATGCAGTGTGGATGTGGATTGTTTGAACTTATCTGTAGCGGGTGCTATGCATTGTTTGCCTGTTGTTAAAACCACGTAAAATAAAATAAATACTCCAAAAATTTGCAAAAGTTTGCAAAAACGTTTGCGAACTTGCAGCACATACCCTGCAGCAATATGTTAACACTAAAATTTTTGCAAAGCTTGCAAGTTTTTGCAGCATTTATTTTATTTTATTTTACAAGCGAGCGGCATAATGTGTGCAGTAGATGAGTCTATTCACTGCTGGGAGGGGTGGTGATTCAGCCTTTTGCCAAATTACTTTTGACACTTTTTGTTATTATTAAAGATGTATTGAATAGAGGTAAAAGGTAAACATGTATAGCAGTTCACAGCATGCCTCACCGCTATGAGAACTCATGAGTGACACTGTTGTGAATATGCCGGTATTGCTGGAGCACTTTACATTTTGAAAGCATAGAATAGGGCACGTCAGTTATATAAGAGTATCTCTATGTTATTTCTGTTTCCGGTGAAAGACGGTAAGCTTAGTACAGGCGTCAATGCAACATTTGATGCATCATGTTACGGTTAGTCTTCAACCATCTAAAATTACCTTACAAAACAATTGCATAAATAATAACTCGATAACTCAGCCCACTTTGTCCTTTTATTTGTGACTAAAAATGTAGAATTTACAACTTTCACGCAAACTGTTATGATTAGAACCGTATTGCTCAACACCGGAAGTTCACAAATATCGAGTAAAGCTAGATCTGGGATAAATATTCTTTATTTACTATTAGACGGCTGCTTTTTAACGACTGCACGTGACGTAATTGTCTCACAAAAGCACAGGACTCGCATGCTGGCATCGTCCTAAGGCCCCTTTTACATTCGAAATTAATTTCGAAATTGTATTTTGAAATAAAAACTTGGAAATTTTTCTTTCGAAAGTAAGCACTTTCACATTTGAAAATAAACTTTCGAAAGCCAACATCGACTGACCAATCGCAGCGCTCCATTAGTGATTTTTTTCTGCAAAATTTCGCAAAATAGAACATGTTCTAAATTGCAAAATAAAATTTCGAAATTAATTTCTTTTGAAAGTTGACTGTTCACACTAGAAATTTTCTTGTGAAAGGAACTATAATTAACGTAAATCTCAAAATTAAATTAATTAATTAAAATTAATTTCGAAATTAATTTCCAATATGAAAGGGGCCTTATAGGTAGTGATAGGCATACGTTGCTGAGAGCGATTATTGACAACAGTTCACACTAGATAACTGCCCTCGATTGATGATCGAGGCCCCACCGACCGCGTTTCGAACTTAGACCCTAAACCTAACCCTCCTTATCCTCGGATTCGATAAAGAAGTACATTCTATCAACGAATTAGAATCCGGATACAGATTCGGTGAATCCTGCTTGAATCCCGTTTCACTTGCAACGTGACGTCGGCGATGAGTGCTAACGATTATAAATGATTTAAGAAAGACATCTATAGCAACAACTGTGGCAAACAGATAGGATTTTGCTAGTGAATAGTTGATCTGTGTAAAATAGGACCGAAGACAACATAAACAAACAACAGTGACTGTCATTTTACGTCAATGCTGTATACGATTTGCCAAATGAATCCGAATCTAGATTCACTATGAATCCGAATCCGAATTCGGATTCATAATCGAATATCCCCTTACTGAGAAAACGGCCAGTGCTTGCCACACACATGGCGGCTACACAGGTGTCTTAGATATTGTAACAACGAAATGGCGTTGCTCTGTGAATTCCACGGGACCGTTATCCGCGTAGCATCCTCGTGACATCCTTGCGATGATGTCCGCAACAAGTAGTGCGTGTCGGGCGACTTCCCTGTCCAGCTTTCCACGCGCTTACCTGATTGGTCGGCCGGCGGTCTGCTGCGGTGTATTGCTGCCCGTTTGTCCGTGTGTCGTGTCGTTCTCCAAACTCCACGAGCACGACACGCACCACGACTTGTTGCGGACATCCTCGCGAGGATCTCACGAGGATGCTACGAGGTAAACTGCTTCCGTGGAATTTCGGCTGTGTGCATAGACGGTGTGGG
>Ga0209782_1002357_pt1 | contig 10515 bp, 5 predicted proteins | sample WorMetmaBAHAMAS1_FD_187390 | JGI IMG/M metagenome (GOLD analysis project Ga0209782, IMG submission 187390) | Marine gutless worms symbiont microbial communities from Max Planck institute for Marine Microbiology, Germany - Inanidrilus... | ecosystem: Host-associated > Annelida > Digestive system >...
AGCAAGAGTAGCACGGATTTGAGCCAGACTTTCAGAATTTGAATTTGAGTGTTCACACAACATATCCTGCAAATCTTATTGAAATAACTGATATGGTTCGACAGATATGACAGTTTAAAGTTTAATTTTTAGCTCTGAGCCCTTCAAGCCTACAATAATAATAATAATAATAGTCTTTAATATAGCCAAGTCACAACGCTCAAAGACCGACGTTCTACCACTGAGCCAACGCCACCAACCATAACAATAACGGAATAGATTAAACATCCATGCAGACCTTCATTGCATCAGATGAAACACACTCGAGCAGCTGCTTGGAATGACGAGATCTTTCAGCAATTCTGTACAGACAGACAGACACAACAGTCAACACAACAAACCAAAGTGAAAAATAACACGGACTCACTGTTTCATAATTCATCATCAAAGATCACTCGTGTCTGACAGATTGGAGTTCTTCCCTTCAAACTAGGTCTGTGTCTTAGCCTCAGTTATCTAAGAGTGAGATCAATCAGTTAATTACTTAACTATGATTAATTTTTTAGGTGCAACATGTGCACGGACGTTAACTTAATCTTAGTGTTTTAGAGCTTACTGAATGCCGACAAAACTGGTAAATAAACCAAACATTTTAGGCATTAATAAAGCTGCCGGTATAACTAAACTGTTGTGGTATTAGATACTGACTTACTTACTTACTGGTCAACTCAAGACACATGTTTAGTGGACCTGGTGGTAGCTCACTGCTATATAGGCCACTTTAAAAAATTACGCATAATAATAATAATAATAACATGACCAAACAGTTTGAGCCCTCTGAGTTTTACAAGTGTTGCAACCGGTGGCTGGCCAGTTGTTGCACGCACTTCAGAATTACTAACAAGGGCTATGTACGGGGTAATCACGGGCTTTGCAATTTTTTCATTACATTATATCACACACCTTTAATATCGTCTGCAGTCAATTAACTAATGCTGCAGAAGGATTGAAGCAAGATTCTATGTTGATCATAGCGGCCTCTTAGTATCGCACCATTACACATCACACATATCTGGCCAACAGATATAAAGAAAAATTTTATAGTCAAAAAATTCATCTTTTTGAGACACACACTATATCTTCCTAAAGCCTCCCCTTTACATCAGCCTTTCCACTCTATCCACATGGACTTATAGAGCAGATAATTAGAAGCTGCAAGCAATGCCACATAACTGCAAAACCACGAGGATATCTGCACACCCTAAATTGGAATACTTGTATCTCCCGCACCCAAACCCATTCACCTAGCAGCAATACTGCACGCATCGTGTGCCTTTTTATGCCAAATTTCATATTAAGTGGTACATTATGTCACCCCCGCACGGTCATAAACTGCAAAGTTAACTAAATTCAAAATATTTCAAAGATATCAAACCAACCATTTCACCGATCAGGGGGAAATTCGGTGTGTGAGGGTAAACATATGGTTTGCTCTTCCGTACCAAATTTCACCTGTATCAGTTACATCGTGACAACATCCAGACTTCACTCTGAACAAAGGTGTCTCAAGCCGCCAACTTACGCCTGTTTGACGTGTTCGGGATACGATGGACTGTAGTTTGATTCAACGTCGCTAGCTTCTACCACTTCGTCGCCTGCGTCGGCCACCGTCGTCACTGACGATGTCACCGTGATGACGTCACTGCCGACAGTTGCTAACGACGACACTGCTGCTGTACTCACATCAGGCTCCGTCTTCTCCGGTGTAACAGCAGCTGAACATCCAGCAAACATAATCACCGAGCTGACGAGGGTAAAATACGAATTTCATTCCAGGTACAAAACTGACTGTCAGCATCTGAAGAAACCTGCAGAGAATGCTCCAGTAAACTCAAAACAACCATGCTATGGCCATTAATCTGTCTTAGCTGGCACCCGTCCCTCAAACGCTACCCCACCTAAGAAATCAAAAATTTTAAACAAAGTTTTACTCCCATCACGCCCTTGCCGAAGGCAAATAGTGCACTCAGATTACAGAGAAAATGGTACTACACTATAGTTAAAAAAACCTGGACCTGTTATATTTTCAAATAAATTCAATGAATATTTGTCAATATTAACAATTTTTGTACAGTGAATCTGCATCTGCAAAAAGTCTTCAGTCTTCAGGTAGGTTACCGATGAGTGTTTTTTTCTTTATTTCCACGACAGCAATCGACATCGGTCGATACTAATCAAGGAAATGTGTCTGTGCAAAGATAATCATCTTTTATTTGTTGAAATGTGTATGTAGCTATCAGGCTGGTGAAAGATTTGCAACAACAGGATATAAGACCACTTTGAATGACTTTTTAAACATTTGAAAGAACACAGCAGTGTTTGAGCGCGATCTTTTCTGGCATACAGTTGTCAATGATGCGACTGACAAATAGATATATGTTTCTCAGCTTGTGTCTATGCAAAGGGATACCATTTTGAACATTTGTTGCAAAAACAGATAAAATATATGTCCTCTTATTACATTTTCATGTTGAATGGCTAACATTTCATCATTTATTTAATATCTTGTTACAGTAACGAAGGCGTTGGGTGTTTGAGACAAAGTGCAAAATGGAAGCTACTATGAGTTTGTCAAAATTTTCAACCTACATGTAAACACTGAAGACTTTGCAGATTTGGTGTACCATAAATTATTGATATTGATCACTATTTTGTGAAATTATTTGAAGCTACAGCAAAAATCCAGTTTTTCAAACCACAGTGTAGTTCACCTCAGTGGCACTACATACATCATCGCGAAAAATTAAAAAAAAACAAATGGGGGTTCATTCATTCATCAGGGGCGGCAGTTGGCCGTTGGCAGTCTTTCGACGTGCCTTTCAGCCTACCACCAGCGCTGAGGCCTAGACATGGCCCAGTGCGCAATTCCCCTCTAACCCTGGGGCTTCTACTATATGTTTATAGAGCCTAGCTTAGCCGGCGGGTTTCTCTGGCAGGATACCGATACGCAGTCTTCCTATAAGACTGCTGACCCCTACCATCTGTTATCCACACCGGCGACTCTCACCACACACCAGACGCCCCCGATCCAGGTGTGATGGCCTGTCACAGTTTAAAGAGGACACAGGAGAACAATCTGTACCTGCCCGAGAATTTAATCTCATAGCATGCAAAACCTGACTTGACATGCTTGCAGGGGTGGAAGACGAACCCACGCCCTGCCGAACAGTCAGCCAGGCTCACTGCACTGCAGCTCCAACAGCCCTAATCCTCTGAGCCACTGAAGCAGGTACAAATGTGGGTTAGTTTTATTTAAAAATTTCATACATCCATTTAAACTTGAAGTTTATCAGGAATGGGATGCAATGCTGGAACGCTATCACTCAGAGATACACACCTAAGCTGGAAACACTGCTGAGCTAAACACTGTTTTTTTGAAACTATGGAATGATTTGCCGCAAGAGTTTATTGATATTACAGCAATCGTATTATTTCACAACAGACTTCGATCTTATATTGCTGGAGCTGTACACTTTCTTTAAATACTGAGTGAGCTGTAGGCAACTGACAATTATCACTAAAAAGTTTAAACTGCTCATTAAAACCTGTACAAAGTGTGATTTGTTCTACATGAATATGTTCAATGTGTAACTGCATGTTAACTTAAAAAATTAAACTTTAAATTTTAAACTGCCACATCTGTTGAACCATATCAGTTATTTCAATAAGATTTGCAGGATATGTTGTGTGAACACTCGAATACAAATTCTGAAAGTTTGGCTCAAATCCGTGCTACACTTGCAAAACTACAGTATTTTTTCTATGGTATTGTTTTTTATTGGAGCACCCTACAGAAATCTTGCAATAAAGAAATATCCCATTTGAAAAAGCTTACAATCGATGAATGACCTTGAGATACACCAAGGTCATCGCAATTGCTGCTATTAAATAAGCCGTGTATCATCACCTGTTTGTGGACTGTTGTTTCAACATCTCTATCTAGCACCGTTTTTGAGATACTACCACTTTTGAAATGAATGCGACCGCATATGACCTTGAGAACTCCTTTGCTTTTGACACTAAGATTAAATTGCAGGCCATGTGTGCTTTCTAATTTATTTGTAAGCATATCATAGTTGAATCATGCTTTATTTATGAGTTATAGGTATTACAAAGGTTCAGAAATGAAAGTGACCTTCAAACTCACTCAAGGTCACTGGCAATTATTATTATTATTATTATTAAGGACATTTATATAGCGCAAAATTGCCGAGGGCCACTAATGCGCTGTCCGGCAGACAAATAACAATGTCTTCAGTTGTGTCCTAAATGTTGCAAGAGTACAGTCAAATTAGCCATTTGTTAGACTATATATGATTACCTATAAGTCTTCCATTGTAACAATGTCTCTATCTCGTACCATTTCCGAGATATCACTACTTACTGTGCAAAATTTAAAGAAGTCACATGACTATGACCAAGCCCACTCGAGGGACAATTTTTAACTCCTATGCTAAACCGTCACATGGCGAACCAGTGTACAAAATGTGAAGTCTCTAGCTTTAGCAACTCCGGAGACATTTTAGGGAGACTAAAAATTTTAATGGGTCACGTGACGATAACCACACCCCTTTTGGGGATGATTTATCATACTTTTTGTCAAGATCTGATATAGTCTCCCTGTCTACAAAATTTGACAGCTCTAGCTTCAGCCATTCCAGATATATGGACTGGGTTTCCAAAATTTAAATGAGTTACGTGACGTAACCATGCCCCTTTGGTTTGTCATCCGTAGGCTCGAACAACTAGCTAAGTTCAACTGTATATCATATCAAATTTGAAGTCCCTACATTCACCCACAACGAAGATAGAAAATGTGACAAAAAACGCAGAATTTTGGGTGGTTTGGAGGATATTGGCATCATAGCTATTCGATAGAGCCCATATGACTTCCTATGTGACTTTAATAACAAGAGAGCCTAGCACTGGCTAGCATGGCGCGAGATGATCCGCCCACATGCAAGCAGCACGGCGCCCGCAATGCGTGGTAAAGTGGGATCAGAATTTGAAACCTAAATTAGCTATAATGTGCCAATGCACTTCCGTCACAGACAGACGGACAGACAAATGGACACTGACATCGTAGCATAAGCGTGAGATGTATATATTACATCTTGCGCTAAAAACTATGCATCTATCTTGCACCATTTTCGAGTTATATTGAGTTATTTGGAGCCCCCATAGGGGGTGATCCCATTCGAATTTTGCCGAGGTCTTTGGAATCAGAAAACTATAGAGTCTCTGTGCTATTTTATGGCATTGTTTGTGTGATCCTAAGTTTAGCCGTTTTGATACAATATCGGCGTGTGGCAGACAGACAGACACACGCCAACAGTATATACTGCACTAGCATAGCACTGCGTGGTAAAAATGCACTCTCCTCTCAGTGCCTGACAGAATTCACTCACGCGGCATAGAAAATCCGAAGAATTCCAACATGAGTTTCAGTTTGTAGGCAGTGTCACATTCCGGTGGCACTAGGGGGCAGTCGTCAACTTTCGCAATTGCAAGCTGGAAATCACTCGACGAACAGGATGCAAGGCCTTCCGCCTGCCATACAACATGTACAGAGATTAGATTGAATCCCCTGTCAAATTATGAATCAACCTGTAACCATATCTACAGTGACGTGACACGATAAGCTACAACGCGGTTTGTCAGATAAAGACAAAGAGTACCGTACCCAATGAGGAGTGTTGCAGTGCTTATTTAGTTAGGCCTTGAGCCATAGGTGCACAAACCATCGATGTCTGTGACTCATAGCCAGTGAAAAACATCGCTACCCCATGACTACCCCGCCGCTGGTACCAAGTTATACTGCTTGGTGAGAGAGGCATTGTGCGTGAACGACTTGCCCCAGGTCACTACCTAGCAGTGAAATGAACGGGAGTCAAACTTGTGACCTCTCGAGTCACACGGCAACGCTCAAACCATTACACCATACAGGCCACACAGCCGCCAGATGACTACATGGCATAGAATTCTTAAAATTTTTATTTTAAGGAGTCTTTGCTACATGGAAATGCAAAACCATTAAATTGTGCCACTCGTCTGTTGTTGTTGTTGTCATGAAGAGCATGGAAAATACTATTGCCAGTTATGTAACAATTATGTGTAGTTATTGCACAGGTTAACTGAAGGCCCTACGTGACTGCAAAAGAAACCAAATACCCCGACAACTTTTTATTCTAAACTGCTTCACAACCATACGAAAAATAACAGCAACACTATTTCTTGGAGATTTTATAAGTCAGTCAGTCTTTGCCAGAACCACTGGCTAAAAAGTGAATAATTTTGTTAGAACTCATTTAAATTACTATCTGTATTCCCTTGCTGCCAGCAACCAGTGCATTCAGAGTAGGGATGAAATGCATATGCTTTCCCGGTGCTATTATTTACACAGCTGCTGTACAGCAAACTAAGCTGTTTTATAGATAAGTCTACATGGTGGAATGTATTATCTGCTGCAAGTCAACAATACTAGTCAATTAAGTGCCGACAACCAAAACTAGCAATTCAGAGATCCAGAAAAAAAGCAATATACTTCAATAAATCATGCTTGAGTAACAAAAACGATGGATGCATTGCATTGTAAGTAAACAGCCATAGTCGCATCATCTAAATTACTTTAATCTGCAGTTTACTTTTAACTACATGTAAACCATGTCCCCCAAAAGTTCACACATTTGGCTAGCTGTAACTTTTGACATACATGAGCCAATTTTGATAATTTTGGCAGAAATGTTACTAAGAAAGTAACCAATCAAAAGATGCTTGCAACACAGTGCAGTTACCGTTCCTTTGTATCAGTTTTCTAGATGGTGGAACACAGACTAACATATCACACACATACACACAATTTTTACTCGATTAGCTCCAACACTTATTTGTACTATTGATATATTTAATAATAGCCACCGCATATACCTTCAACTTTTTGTAGTCTTTGCAGATTGCAAACATTTTCTGCGAGTGGAAAGGCTGTTCTAAGTACCTGCAAAAATGTGTAACTAATTATCCTGATAATAATAAATAATCAAATACCCAGCAAAATTATTACTATTCTAGACAGATAAACTTCTACTGGTAATTTTTACATAGCAGTTAAACAATTTCACCCACTATATACCCCTACAGCACTACGAATGACAGTTTAATTGACAAACTGCCGGTGGAAAAATGACATCTGAGTAAATTGATCATTATCTGCCGGATTTAATGCCGGATTAAATTAACGGGAGATTAATTTGCTGTGGAAAAACCGGACATGAGTCTGTATTTCATGATTCCTCCTTCGTCATTCACACAACCTTGCCCACGTGCCCGTTGTTGTGCCTTCTAAAAATCACAAGTTTTAACGACAATGGCACTGTGTCAGACATATTAGAAGTCAAAGCAGTGTCGTTTTTGGTATACAGCATGACTGAAAAGACCCAATTTCCGGGGTTCGTGTTTCCCCAGGTATTGCTAAGACATTAGTTAGTACCGGTGGAATAACAAATCACTGTTCAATAGTATACTCTCTCAGCAACATCTCTGCCAAAAATTACCAAAATCGGTTGATGTGCGTTAGTTATAGTGTACAGCATCAGCGTAGTTTTTGACACAGTGTATATTCTGACATATAACAAAAAACAGTGCACTGGGCAAAAACGTTAAGAAACATTGCACTCAGACACCTAAACTGATGACATTTAACAAAAAAAAACAAACAAAAATATCACTTGCCTGTTATTTCGTACTGTGCCATCTTCGTTATACCAGATGAAGTTGTATCTGACTCGTCGTTTCGATTTAGCGTTGGTGCACTTCAGAACCTAATATTAACCAATGGCAACATCAGTCCATGTAAGTTCACACAGCAGAATTTCAAAATAACACATACTAGAGATTCCTCAAAATAAGTGCCACAGTAGCTTAGTCAACTGTTAGTATTGACAGGTTGGCAAAGTAAGCAATCCACTTCCTCCATTCTAATGGATGTCTTTCAGATAAACCAGGGTTAGCTAGTTAGCCAACTCTTCTGTTGTCTTCATCCACTTATTATTTCAAAAGAGATCCACACAGCTACATCTACCATGGCAATTTACCGATATGCAGCCCATAAAATTCGGTTGATAATGTCATGCCATTGTCAACCTCATTTTGAAGAAATCTACAACCAGAAGTGACTATTTTTAAGTAGGAGCCCTTTCTAATTTGCTACTGTGCACTGTTACCAGTCCTTGCCATTGTTTTATCCGGCTAGTTTTCGAGGTAAACAAGAGTGAAAAATTCCTAAAAAAAGCATGCAGATAGCCTTCCTGTCTCTCAACAAACACTTCTGAAGCTGTGAAAGGAGCAGCAGAACACTGAAAAAACATGATGATCGATAGGTCAATTACATTTTGAAAACTACTGCAAAAGGAATGATATTCAAATCCGAACTGAACCTAGCAGGCTAATTAATTAATCAATCAATCAATCAATCAATCCTAGTAATCAAGTAATCAATACACTGTACTATAAAAACTGCTAACCTAAACTGTCAGTGAATAATTGTTATTCACAATGAGTGAAATAGTAAAAATAAAGAAATAAAAGTGGACAAAAATAATTCTGAAATAATTTTGTGTCATTGGCCTTGCAGAAAATTTCTTGGCATTGGCCTTGGAAGGTGACATAAATAATCCTTGATAGCAACACTAGAGAAAATGAATTGCCTACAACATGCCTACTACTAATAGCCATGTATCTGCTTGTAAAAAATTTGAAAAGTTAACAGTTTGTTGGCTACAATGCACTTGACATTTTAAATCGCCAAAACACTTTCCGAGAAGCATCTTAAAACATTCTTGAGCTTCAGTTTCTGCAGGAGTTTTCCCCTCCTTCCGGCAATTCCTGGATCTGCCATTGTTAGCAGCAACCACATTTTCACCATCAACATCACTGTTAATCAGCCAGTCAAAGAAACAATGGCAACTCACCGCAAATAAGTCAAACAGAGCCTCGAATTTATGACTCTATTTTGTATTTAATCCAGACAATAAACGCAAAATCATATTGAATGGCACCTTGACTAAAAGACGGAAAAAATTTTGATCTGTTTATTGAAATGTGGCAGCCAAGAACACATTTCTTTACTCACTAATGTTTTGTTTTCAATCATTCTGTTCTTCATCGTGCAGTTCAAATGACATACGTTCTGTTTCTCGTTTATGACCAGCCATTTTGGCATGCGTGCACACTACGAGCAAACTTATTACTTTGCAGTTTAATTCTTGGCTTAGGTATTCACTTAGTCAAAAGAAACGATGGCAACTGACCAGAGCCGGCCAGAACGGATACTGTCGAAACTTGACCCAGATGAGGTCGCCGACTGTAAACGAGCTGCTGACTTTATCGAACGCCGGCAGTTCATCGTCGTCAAACATAAACTGTGCGGTCTCTGTCCAGGTATTGGTCCAAGGCACTGGACCACTGTCCCCAGACACACCTGGAATCGACGAGCCTTGGTCATCAGAATCGGCAATGTCCGTCTTGGCTTTCAACGCTCGTCGCCGACGACCTTTCGTCGTTGAAGTACCAGCTGCAGTATTATCCTGCATGTGAAAAGCCTTCGCGTTCTCCACGCTGCTTTCAGCATCGCTCATCGATGTGTGTTGGCGGCAACGTTTCACCTGAGGTGATGAGGTCGACAAAACCAGAGACCTGCGTGCTCGAGCCTTCGTCTTTTTCTGTCCTTGGTCTCTGTGCATCAGACATATTATCTACCTCATCAGTCCATCATCAATAAATCGGAAAACTAACAACCCGCCTATTATGCCAAAACAATAACCTGATATTAAAATATGTAGGCTAAAAAGTACATATTTTAACTGTTCGTGATATAGTACAATATTAAAACCTGTTTACTACAGCTATTTATAGAAATAATATAACACTTTATTACAGCTGGCAACTTCATCGTAACAATTTATGTATCAGTCATTTGAATTAGTAGTATCCATATGATATTCCACTTCACAACCCGGGTTCAAAAAACCCGTTTTTTTAAACTTCAACCAAACTGTTTTTTTTGGATTTAATTGAGTTACTGGCTTTTGGGATTTTTCCCATGGTCAAATGGGTCGCACCAAGTATAGACAGTCTTGACAGGATGTAATTAATTGCACTTTTGATAAGTTTTGATCGTACATTTTTGTCGTTTAACTTCTTTACAGAATTGTGTTATTTTTAGAATACAGTTACAGGACACAGATTTATCATATTATAGAATATAATCGTTTATTATGTCAAGTGGCAGCAGAACACACGATCAATATAGCAAATACATAACAAATCACACTGATTATCGAGTCTAAAACTGCACTAAGTATTTTAAGCTATAAGTTGCTTACAGTGATAAATTCCAACATTAGGCCTACTTCATTAAATTTGAGATTCTGTGCGAGTTGGTGACTGACATAGAACATTTACATGACCCATTTTAAATTC
>Ga0209782_1002358_pt1 | contig 10514 bp, 7 predicted proteins | sample WorMetmaBAHAMAS1_FD_187390 | JGI IMG/M metagenome (GOLD analysis project Ga0209782, IMG submission 187390) | Marine gutless worms symbiont microbial communities from Max Planck institute for Marine Microbiology, Germany - Inanidrilus... | ecosystem: Host-associated > Annelida > Digestive system >...
CCAAAGTCAGTCAAGAGCTGACAATAGCTCACATCTAGCACAAGAGCTGGCTATGCAGGCTAAGCACTTTGAACAAAGTCACCTTGTAGATAATGTTTATCCAACTCCGTAATGAAATGGCTTCGTTTGGAACACTGCTATGCTAAATAATTTTACATTTTTGTCAGGAATTTGGAAAGAATACACAAATTACACAAGAACGTATACACTTTTGCGGTTTCATATTACTTAAATTTTTATTATTATCTGATAATTTACTTACTGACAATACTTTCAGTGACAGCTTTTTAACTAAAAATAAACAGTTGAATGAGTGACAGATAAGCATACTGCTGATGGAGCTTTGCTGCGAGAAGGCATCATATCGATCACGTGATCACTTGAAGCCTCCTTGCTGTCGCCAGCTTCTGGTGTAAAAACGTAACAATATTGTTTCAGAAAACTGTAAATAATTGTACTGTCTACTGCTGTAGAATAACAGTATAAGTAAATCAACATGTAAGTAGTAATGTTACGGGGTTGGGGCTGACCTTCATGAGACGAACTATGTTTTGCACCCTGTAATAAAATCTGTCCGTCTGTCCCATCCTTTTCTCCTAACATTAATGTGGACAGCTGCTGTGGTGTCATCACCATGCTGCACGGTATTGATTTTTTCTTAGGTGCATACGTTAAAACTGACTCACCAGGGGGCAACACCAACGTGGCAGCAAACACTATCGTCTTGAGGTATGAAGGTCGTCACAGACTCAGTTATTTAAGAGCAAGGCAGAGTACAACAGAAGCAGTACTGACCGTCTGCAGTTGTGAGTGGCTGATCAGTGTCCAGCTGAGCGTCGGTGACGGCCGGTTGACATCGATAGAGCTGCAGTGACTTGACCGTGTGAACTCCGACGACCGGCTTGCGACCAAACTGACGGTTATCACGCACACAGATGTTGATGGGCGGCGCATAGAGCTCCTCCAGTGGCAACAACTGTACAGCACATGCACACAACAGATATTTTTTGTTCACACATATCAGCTAATAAATTTACTGAAATTTAAAACAATTAAAAACAAAATTGGAAATGATGGAATAAATGTCTAGTTTCCATGTTCAGTTTCATTAACTATAAATAGTTAAATATTAACTGTAAACGGCCTACAACAAAACTATAAGTACAATCAGCATCAGTGACCAATCAGTGGCAAGATTCAACTGAATAACTCTTCACTTGACCAGAATGTTAACTGTACTGCAAATCATCGGTCTGTTGTTTAGGATGTCACCTACCAGGGCTGCATGCCCCAAAGTAACAAAGGTCAACCCCATCAGTTCTATTGTAGTACATAGCCAGTGTAATGCCAGATCTATGGTTACCTTTCCAGCCACACAGCATAGTCATTACAAGTTAAACCCGTAATAGAACATTCTGTAGACAATCAAGCCAATTTCTCAGTTTCTAGCTTGTTCATCTTTCTTCTGCTTTGTTCATCTCCAGTAAATAACTACCTTCACGGTCACCAGCATTTTCACTACATCACAGTAAATATCTTACACATAAACAAATAAATAAAATAGATAACTACAAATGAATACGCAAAAAGACACTTACAATATCGAAGAATAACACGGGATCATCAAAGTTTGGATTGCGGGCAACATTTTTTATGACCTTTGAGCGAACTACTTGACCTCCGACCTCGATCTCAACGCTGGGTGAAACGACATTGGACAGCTGGAACTTCCTCATGCTCCTGACGCCCCAGCACATAACCTTCATAACAACATCACACAACATACGTCAAACACCACTGAAGACACTTATATCAGCATTAACATTCAGCTCATACACATGTATAGCAGATACACATCTTCAAATCTTCCAGTGACGTGCACGATGCTGTCTTCAAGAGAGTATCTCAGATCTTTAAGATACTTCTAAAACATATTTCTTGCACATAACTGCATACCATAGTTGTTCCAAGTGTTTGAATGGTAAAAATACATTAAAATCCGCATTATTTCACACAGATAAAATTTTTAAAAGTCAAAAGCATTGTCCTAAGTATAAATGCTTAAAATGGGTATTTTTTCCTCCAATATAAAATATGTTTTAAATGGTCAGTACAACTATGCTGTAAATATGGCATATAAAAATCACACGTAAAAAATGTAGGCACCACGTCATATGTCATTAAGCAACCAATTCAAGGCAGATGATAAAGAAAACGTATACATGACAGAACGTTGTTAAATTTCCTGAATGAGCAATCAACCTCAATGGCAGTACGTTGCAGCTGAGGTCGCACACCGTCTGGCACCATCATCAGCTGTCCTCGCTTTGGTGGCAATGCTGGTGGACTCTTTCCTTCTGTCTGCATACAAAATAGTATTGAACTAGAAATGTGTGGCAAAGCCTAGTGTACAGCCCACCTGGCCAAGCAGTAAACACTAAAAAGCCTATGTCTGAAACAGATTAAGCTATAATTTAGTTTTGAGATATACAACTGTCCATAGATGATTTTGTCTGTAGCCTGTGCTGTACTCTAGCAAATGCTCATCAAACTGCTGGGTCTGTTCAGTATTTTGACAATTTGTTGCTATTTTTTACAATTTAACTTCACAAACTCTGGAGTTACTGGACTGAAACTTACCAAATGTCTACACGATTAGAAAAATCATCGCCCCTGGTAATGGACCATCCACATTGCAATATCCCAATTTGTTGTGGAAAGCTAGCACAATGCAATGCAATGCTCCGCAACCAGTGTAAATAAAAAACATAAGACAAACAGACAGATGCATCTATAAAGCTTTATACTGCACTCAGATACAACGCTGCAGTGAATAAAACTTAAACGAACCAGAAAGAGTTCAAAGGCAGCAAGGAGCTCTCCTCGTGGTGATCCACGCTTAGTTATTGGCAGCCACTGCAGGACAGCAGGACGGTACTTTGATGTGTCTAACTTAACGATCGGTTTTGTCTCTGTTCTGCCCAGGAACTCAGAATCACCCTAAAAACGACACAGATACCACAGCCACACTATGCTAAAAGCAATCTAATACTGTAATAATAAACACCACAATATTGTTAACAAAGATTTTAGTGGTCCAGGTAGAGCAATCAGTCACGTTTATTTATGTATGCATGTCCAAACAATAAATTGGGCTAGATGTCTGGCATATCTAGGTAAAGTTCAGTAGTCAAGAATTATAGGTCACCGTTTGTGGGAAAAAGAGAACAGCTGAAAAAATTCATGGTCGGCTAAAAATGTTGCAACAGTACAGTTGGTGCAACCTCCAATGACAGCTCCTAATGCTATGTACAACGTTTTTGGAATAAATTTCACTGACATGTGAAAATGATGTAATGATGTAATATGCGTATATTCTGCAGCTTGTGTTTAATGATCTGTGCTAACTGCCAATAAGATTGATTTTGGTCACATGACTAGGCCTATATAGCACACAAAACCCATTATACACGTGGCCAGAATGGCAAACTCTCTTCAGTGTCAATCATCAAATCTGGCATAGGCAAATTTTGGATAAAGTAAAACTGACTTACAAATGAATCGTAGTCGAATATTTCCACGATTACTTTCGGTGGATTGTTGGCAACGCTCTGCGGATCTCCGTGGATCTCGACCGTCTCAAAGATGAGGGTCTGATCCCACCTTGGGCAGATTGTTTTCTTCAAGCTCTCAGTTGCTTGACTGTGGTTGAGAAACACCACTCGAGTAAACGGATCTGCAGGCATGCACAGTCACTTGGCATTTACATCTCTTTCGGCATCGATTCTACTCATACCAACAGAAATACTTACTGGAGGTCGCATTGACCATTTTAGCAACATTTAACTTCAGCTGGCTGCTACTTCAGTCTAATTTTTATCCATAATCCTGCAATGTGATCCCGACTAAATTTTACTTTCGTACTATAACCCTAACTTTGACCAACGACCTTGACCTTCCAACTTGGGTCAAGAGGAACCAGCATACCAAAAAGTTATTTTATTTATACGTGACTGTCAGTAAATATTTACTAAGAGATATTATAGCAGTGAACGATTAAATGCTAAAAACAGCAAAATTATTAGATGTGTTATATGAATACAGCCTACACTAACAGATCAGACAGCAAAAGAAATTTCACGTGTCATAAAGACTGTGATAATTGTCATGAACATGATCAGATATTAAAGAATGTAATGAATGTAGAACCATACTGGCAGCAAAGTGTTAGAGAACAGTTACCTGAAAGGCCACTGCTGTCACCAGATAACAAATCACGTCCTTGGTAAATGTAAGCTCGAAGCTGGTAGCGACATGGTTCTGCAATAACGTTCACAGTTTTATTTTTAAAATTTTGCTGTGGTCCTACAACTTCTTGCTGACATTAGCTATTTTTACAGAGAAGAATTCTTTAACTACTGCATAGTTTTACCAACTGCAATTGCACAGTATATGCATTTGCTAAACGTGACGAATAAACATTTGCTTGTAAACAATTTCATACCTACATGTAATGTTTATTATAAAAGTCAACACTGTTCAGGAAAATGAAACTAACATAATATATATCTTTATTCGCAACGAGTGCAGAAATATAGACAGTAAATAGTAAATAGTAAGTAAAAAAAGAAAAAAAACAACTAGCACATACTTTCACAGTGACTAAAAATACAAGCCGTTACCGAACCACCAATATTACTATCATTGTACTTATCAATGATATACAACAATTCATGAAATTCTTAATGTGAAGCGTAATGTGCAAGTACATAGAAGAAAACAGAACTCACTTCCGCATACAAGAAACATGCGCGGAGTGGTTGTTACAGGAGACTCGTCACTTTCCTTATCCTTCTACAAACAACAACAACATGATATAGGACAGTTTTGTACAGTTATTGTTTTACAACAACTCGGAAAAATGTTATCAAAAAACTCACATGACATGCAACCACTAGTAGTTCATCATTTTTAGGCTGATCTGTGCAACTTGGAATTACACAGCACATCAAGCGAATGCTGCTGCACACGGACTGAACAAATTTAATGTCAGTGCTATTAACTAGTGTTTTTTTGCGACATCTGAGAAACAGTGGACAAAAGCAAACAACAGAACCTTCTTGGAAGCGATGCGGAATACACATCTTGACCCGGCAGTGACATCTTCAGCAACAGCAACCATCTTGCGGTGCCATCTACGTCTTCGGACGAGATCGATGCGTCGCTCTTTGAAGTGAAACTTCATTGTGAACAACGGTGCATATTCCCAGCCTTCAGACTCAGCAGCTTTCCTTATCTGAAGCAAAATAACAAATCAGTACATTACTCGCTTCACATATCAGTGGCGGATCCAGACATTTCATTTGGGGAGGGGAGGGGAGCCACGAGATGCAGAAGTCGCCAAGGTCGAGCACTGAACGCGTGTGGACCAAGGCGCTGAAGGCACCAGGAGGGGTGGAATGTGGGAAGGGGTGTCACCTCCCCACTGGGGGTGGGGTCTATGCCCCCTCCACAAAAAATTTTTTCAGTCCAGAATTTGGGAAAAAGTTCCAGATGGAAGTAACCAAGATTATTGTCACAGACAGGCCTAAAAGAATTTCTATAAAATGCAGTGTAGGAGAAATCGAGGAAAGCCTCTCTTCCAGAAACAGCTGGATCCATTCAGCCGTTTCAATAGAATACGACTTAAGATAGACACAGACATTATACGCTAGCTCACAGCTTAAAATGTGCTAGCATACAATATTGCACAAATAAAAATTCACAAAATGAAACTTGTCTTGACAAACAATACCTTTGCCTCGCTGTCAACTTTTGCCTTTGATGGTGCGACGAGTTGACGCAGTCGAACCATGCGTCGACGCCGACATAGATGATATGCCTTCTCAACAGCACCGTAGCCACCCAGCGTCGCCTCCACTGAGTACTCCCAACCTGCATCGAGTCACAGCTGTATGCAGATCTACACTGTGTCTCAAAAAAACAACACTGATGTAACACATGATAACTTCAACGAACAATAACCGATTTTGGTAATTTTTTTAGCAGAGATGTTGCTGAGTGAGTACGCTATTAAATGGTGGTTTGTTATCCCACCTCCCCTTGCTAGTGTCTCTGCACTACTTGGGAAAACATGAACCCCAGAAATTTAGTCTTTTCAGTCATGCTGTATACCAAAACTAACACTGATTTAGCTTGCTAAATCTTCCACATTCATCAACCAATTTCAATAATTTTTGGCACAAAATAGTAGTTATGCTTGACGTATCATTAGCCTATTTAATTTATCATGTCAGTTTGCTATTATGTCCTTAATTGGCTGCAAAATTACGTAGGCAAAAATTACACATTTTCAACATCAATGGTTGTTTGTAAACATACTAAAGAAGATAAGATTCTGATAAAAATTTGTTTGAGTTGAAAGGCTACAATGCTAGGCATTTAGTCAGAGAGTTTCCCAGAAAAAGCTAAAATGTCAGCAGTGTCTACAAGTTGTTGCAATAGCTATGAGTTACTGGTTGGTTGACCCTCGTCCCGGCAGTGGCAGATGACGCAGCGCCCGCATTGATGTTGTTGAAAAACTGGTGTTACACAAAAATGGCTTGTCGAGAAATAATAATTATTTGCATACTGTACTTAATAGTATGATCTTATTATGTACAAAATATTATCAAAATTGGTCGATGAGTGTTGAAGATATAGCAAGCCAAAGCAGTGTTATTTTTGAGCATGACTGAAAAGACCCATTTCGGGGATTCCTGATTCCCAAGGTAGTGCAGAGAGATTAGTTAGGAGAGGTGGGAAAACAAATTACCATTTAATAGCATATTCTTTTAGCAATATCTCTGCCAAAAATTACCAAAATCGGTTGATGTGCATTGAAGTTATAGTGTGCAACGTCAGTGTCGTTTTTTTTGAGACACAGTGCATATATATATACATATATACAGGGTGCACCAATAAAATCAATCCCCTAGCAAAAATGCTGTATTTGAGCCATGGTAGTACGAATTTTCGCCAAACTTTCAGACTTTGTATGCGAATATTCACGCAACATATCCTGCATATTTTATTGAAATAACTGATATAGTTCCTCAGATACAGCAGTTTAAACTTTAAAGTTCACTTTTTCAAGTGAACATGCAGTTGCCTATGGAATATGCACGAATAACAAATCAATTTTTCATAGCTTTTCATCAACAGTTCAAATGTTTTAATCATGAATGTCAGATGGCCATAGCTCACTCTGTATTTAAACAGACTGTTCTCAATGTCAATGCCCCACCAGTTGCAGCAACACACGATCAAAGTCTGTTGCAAAATGATACAATTGCCTTGTCAGTGAACTTGTGAAGCAGATCATTCTGTATCGTCGACAAAACGGTCTTTTTTCTCGGCCTTATACGTTGGCCAGCTTTGGCATGTGTCTATGATAGTGTCCCAGCATAGTACCTCACATGATAATCTTTTGGCACATCCATATGTTGCACTTTCTGTTATTTTTTTACATCAGAATTGCAGTTTAGTTACTGATTCGCTTACAAAACTGTACTTTTAAGCTAAAATGGTTGTAATTTCTAAACCACAGCAAATATTGTAACGAAATTTGCTGTGTATACGGCAAGAATCCTCCTCTGTAAAAGCTGTAAATTTGGTGAAAAAATCTGTTACAGTAACTGAGATAATGAATTTTTCCTAAGGGATTGTTTTTTATTGGCGCACCCTGTACATACATGAGCCGCCTGATATACAAAAAAGTAGTCCTCTTGTAACTTCTGTTAATATCTCGGTTGTCCATCATAATTTGTACACGAAACTTCACAGGCTAGGCACACTTGAAACTCGCATACACACAGAATTGCCTAGCTTTGTTCAGCTACCATAAAATCTGACAATATGTCATGACTTCAAACATAAAAAATTCACAAAAATAATGTGTTAAAAACATCAGCACAGCAGAATAATGCCACTGGAATCCAACTTGTGAAACGAAATGAAAGAAGACAGTTCACTCCAGTCCCAGTCCAATGAAACTAGACAAAACGAAGCAAAATGTTTAGTTGTGTAACACAATAATTACAGAGAAGTTAAAAGAACACATTTTGTTAACACAGCAGTTGACTTTAAGAAAAATTGCAGTAGCTGAGTCATAGCAAAGCTGTAATACTATGTGAAGTATAAAAAATAGTCACAATAATGACGCCTAAATGCAGATGGCACTATGCAGTCTGTACTGCATTACTGTTCAGAAATCTTACCATATTCATCAACTGCTCTGTTCAGATCAACTTGCCAGTCTTCCTTCCATTCCCATCCAGATGGCAATTCGACATCATCCTTTGCTGTTGCCGCATCACCTTTCTATCACCATACGCAAAAAAACTATCAGCACACATTGGCCAACATTAAGTCACTTAGCTGAATAAAGGATGTACACAAAAATTTATTTAGGCTTATTCAGTCTTCTTAACATCATATTCAACTAGTTCCATATTTCAGATTTTTTTCGTCGCACAACAAACAATGACAATCAACCTACCATAGCTAACTAGGAATGCATGGCAAAGCCTAGCATATATCCCACTCATGTCGTAGTAATGCCCCCTAACAAAAACTTATGAAATACACCCCAAATTACTGATTATTGCAGTGCCTAACAGCCCCACCCCCAAGCAAACATAGCTGAACTAAGCGTATGGTATAATTATTGATGCAGGTCGCACAACTTATGTCTTAAACTCCGAGGTCATTGAAATGAATCTTACAAAAACCACTACACCATGTACAAAAATGATTGCCGATTAACAAGCTATAATGGAAACTGTGATATTCCAATCCATTTCAGAATGCCAGCGTGCCAAATGATGGATGATCATAAAATGTCAGCCAAGTCGTGGCACAATTTTCTACCCCACTGTAACTCAAAAACTACTGGACTGAATTTCACAAACTTTTTGCACGATGTAGAGGCATTAGTGGAGCTATTAATGTGCACACATACATGATACTCCATTCCATTTCTGAATGCCAGAACAAAGAGTGAAGGCGGCGAATGTAGCTGAACTCAGCAGGGCCATCTTTAGCTTTAACTTGCCCTAGGCAAGTTAACAAATTTGTGTCCCCCTAAAAACAAAATAAATTACCTAAAATTTTACAACTAAGTGAAGCAGCCAACAAATTGAAGTACATGTATGTGTGTTATTTTACTTCACGGTCAGTTGACTCAAGTTGGTGAAAAAATGCTCCAAAGCTATGCATCCCTAAAACCACTGCGCCTTTAGGCCCGGGCCTAGTTCGCCTAAGGAAAAAGGTGACTCTGAAACCAAGCGTGGTAAAATTATTGACGCTGGTCGCACAACTTCTTAAACTCTGAGGTCCCTAAACTAAATTTCACAAAACTTCTACAACATGTACAGAAATGATTGCCGATAAACGTGCTGAAATCAAAATTGCGATATACTAATCTGTTTTGAACCTCAAGCATGCCAAAGAAACAACAATCGTCAAAGTTTAGCCAAGTTGTAGCACAATTTTCACATTCTACCCTACTTTAACCCAAAAACATCTGGACAGATTTTCACTAACTTTTTACACAATATATAGGCATTAGTGGAGCTATTAATGCGTGCACGTACAAGGCGATATTGCATTCCATTCCATTTTGAAACGCCAGAGCAAAGAGTGAAGGTGGTCAATTTTGACATCTGCAAAAAGCCCAAGAATTAATTGGTTCCCATAGCAATGTCCCTTGGGCTACCGCGAAACATATCTCAGTTTTATAGTCCCCATATATACGTCTACTAAAGTTGAAAGCTTGGTGTAGATCGGTCTAGTAGTTACTGAGATATTTGGTGGGATATACTGATTTTTGACGTCTCATCCAAAAAGGTGCATTTGTTACCCTCGTAATATCTAGTTTCTGGACCGATCTTCATCAAACTTGCACAGGATGTAACTAATATATTGCCACTGAATATTTTTGTAAGCCACTTTCAAACCCAGCTTAGCTGAATGAACGTATATACCCAAATTTTGCCATATAATTGGTTGCCATGGCAACGTCCATTGAGGAGTCGGAAAATGAGGTCCGGATCAATCACACTCATGCAAATACCTACCATTTGGTAAAAAAATTGTGAAGATCCCGTCCATTAGATCCTGAGATAATTTGGCTTCATTTTAAAAAAAAATATAAAAAAGAAAGAAATTATGGAAGGTAAAATATATAGCCCAGTTGGCAAGTTTGTCGAGAAGGCTAAATAAATGCTTGACTTCGTTTACAGCACTTGACTGCTTCATGTCACAGAGCATCAATTCTAACATCGTAACAGTGCTCATATGATTGATGAATACCAGCCAAGAGATTTGCTGGTAATTGTGTCTTCAAAATAACCTATTTCATGTCAAGTGGGACATAATCATAACCTCATCAATCAGTCAATTATATGGTCGAACCATACTGAGTTTTACACATATCTGACACTGAATATGGCATAGTGGTGCACAGTAAATGC
>Ga0209782_1002359_pt1 | contig 10510 bp, 8 predicted proteins | sample WorMetmaBAHAMAS1_FD_187390 | JGI IMG/M metagenome (GOLD analysis project Ga0209782, IMG submission 187390) | Marine gutless worms symbiont microbial communities from Max Planck institute for Marine Microbiology, Germany - Inanidrilus... | ecosystem: Host-associated > Annelida > Digestive system >...
TAAAGGCGGGAATGTCACCTCTGCCGGGTGGCAGGTAACACTGTGTGATCCCATATGGCACGTGAGTTCCCGTAGCGGTGCGGTGCTTGTAGCACAAACTGCTATACGCTTCCTTATCTTACCTTACTTAGATTAAGCTGACTACCTGTCAGCTCTGTGTGGTGTGCCTATTATTGTGAATACATTGGGTGAGGTCAACTTTGGCTAAGTCTAAAGGCTAAGACTAAAGGCTTAGACCAAAAGTTGCACATTTAACACAGGGAATTCCCAAGTTAAGACTGTTTGGTTTAGCTTAGCCTTTAGACTTAGCCAAAGTTGACCTCACTCATTGTCTGATCAGAATGAGTTAGATTGCTGTGTTGGTCGATGGACATTAACACTACCATTGTCAGACATCCAGGCATGCTGTGTAAGCCCCGAGGCTGATGTGAAGCCGTGCTATCTTGTTGATGGCGTGCCTGACACAGTGACGGCTTTCTACCGAGTCAACGATGTGGCACGGTTTCGTCTCGACCGGCCTTTCTACTCCGGCGACAAGTCAGATGGCGACGTCAAGGTACCACCTTGGACAGTCATACTAACGGCGGATACTGGATCTCGCCTTCATTAATCAAACAGTCAAACAGTAGAAAAAAAATTTACTTGGCTTTAGCATAACGTGAAATAAACAAATACAGAAAACTGCACAAAGTCTATAATAAAAAACACTTTAGTAAAATGAAGAGTAAACTGTTTTTAATCAGAAACTCCAACAGCTAAGTGAGGAAGGTCGTGAGTATGCAAACAGAAAAGTTGTTCTCGTAACGTCTGTAATGAGGGTAACAATGCATTGTAGTGCAGTGGACTGTCAAAGATATCTTTTTTTTCACGTATGTAGCAATACAACTCCTTAATTATTTGTCATGCGGCTCATTAAAATGAAAGAAATGTGGAGTTGCTTGCCACAATTGCTTATTATACACGGCAGCGGTGCCTAAGCCATGGATAGGGTGATCAATGGCATTTGTGGATGTCTGTCTCTCTATCTGTGTGTCTATGCTGTAAAAGGAAAAAGGCTTGAGCTATCAACTCCAAACTTGGTAGACATACAGAGCACGGCAGTCGCTCAGCATGCATTGAGCGTGAGGTGATAAGGTCAAAGTTCAAGGTCACGTGGTTATCAGTTGCACTGCCAGCATGGTATGCATGCTGAATAAGACTGCATAGGTTTTTAGTTTTTACTTGCATTCTTTCTGAGTGTTGACATGAGAAAGCCTGTGTAAAAGTTCATGATGTCTTTCACCCACGAGTGAATGAAGAATTTGTACCGAGGAATGATTCCAGAATGGCCGTGCAGACATCTTGCACTGATCATCCCTCATGATGCAAGGAATCATACGGATTCACCTCGATTATGGCAATTAAACCAATGTGTAAATAAATAAGTAAATAACTTAGAGAGTCTTGACACATGTATTGTGGTTCCAGAATCAAAGAGACACCTCAGTGGTGCTGAATAGTTTTTTTTGGCCTGAAGAGATAAGTTTTTAGTTTCTTTTTGAAAGTCTTTAGTGATGGACATTCAGGGCATGTATGTATGCACGTGTGTGCACTCTTTCTGTTTATATTCCAGCACATAGTGTGGGTTGTGTGAAGACGATGCACATAGAACGGACAATGCTGAACTTGGACGAGGGCGTCACTCTTCCAGGCATTGTCCGCTGCTTCGAGGTGCAGTCGCAGTCACGGCGTACAGTCGTTCTGAGTCCCATCGAGGTTGCCGTTGACATGCTGCGCCGTAAGAACGCTGATCTGCAGTCGCTGATTCGTCGCTACACGGACATGCTCGGCCGCGAGATCCCCGTCGTTCAGCATTCTCTCAACCCGCTGACGATGGCGCTCAAGGGTGTTGTCGATCCGGCTGTCATGGGCGGCATCGTCAAATATCAGGAGGTCAGTTGTTGTTCATTGTCAGGACCTATCATAATGTTGCAACAGCAGAATAACATTGCAGCAGTTGAAATAGCAAAAATTTAGTGGAAAAATCGCTGTAGTAGAGCTGCCTGTTAAGTTATGAAATAACTCATTACACTCATTATGCTGCATTGACTGTAAACTCAGCATAAAAGTGGACAAATTTAAAACTAGCGTACATCATATTAAATATGTTAAATCAATTTTTTTTGTCGCTCAGTTTTTATAATTGTTGTCTAATTTGTTTAGGTTCTTTTTTGGAAATTATAGCATATCAAACTTCGGGTGCTGATCAAAGCACACTGCTTATGCTGTATTGTACATAAATCTGCAGTAAACTTGATTATGGCTCTGTTCTTTACGGTAATGCCTGTAAAATTGTATTTAAAGATTCTAGCACCTGGTTAGTGATGTAATCTCTATGGTGCGATATTGCCATGTTTGTGTGAAAGTGTTGTTAAACTCCAACCAACCAAACTAATGTTTTTTCCTTATTATGATTGTTCACTTTTCTATTTCAGCAAAACGATAAGTGGCAGAAACACAAAAATGAAAATTTGTGGCATTTTATGAGCAAAAATCAAGAGTATTATAGGCAGAATGTGGTCATAGCTGAATGTCTGCTTGTAAACTTTTATTTTGTGCTGTCAGGCATTTTTAACCGAGGAGTTCAGTGCAGCTAATTCGGATAAAGAAAGTATTCAGAATAGCATCACAGAACTGAAGTCACTTATTAGAGAACAGGTTTGCATTACATCGCATTACGATAGTACTGCTTAGGGCCGGTTTCACTAACATGAGTTAACTCTAACTGTAGTTTATCTCCGCACATAATCTCCGTTCACCGACAAATCCGTTTCACCAACGCTAGATGGGAACTCACCTTTAACCGAGGAACACTCGCCGGTAAAATGACGGGTTAAAAAGAGAAACAGCTGACGAAGGTAATTAGCAAGGTACACGTTAAAAAAAATTGATCGATAACTCAATTATTGTTAAAAATATCAGAATAGCCTTGCAATCCGATAAGAAAAAAAAGAAAATTCACAAATTCACAACCACTTCTACACTACCAACGTCATCAATGACAACAGCAGCTCTCAGCCGATAGCAGCGTCGGAAAGTGGGTTAGCTGCTCAGTCGACTAGCTAGAGTTGGGCAGTGTTGGTGAAACGCAAATCTGATTTAACTGTCGGCTAAAAATAACCTGAGTTCAGTTGACTGGCGATTTGACCTACGTTGGTGAAACTGGCCCTTAGAGTGGCATACATAACAGGATCGTAAGTGGTGATTGTCAGCCAGTTACTGTAAGATAGCAGCTTGGTGTGATTGTCCGAATGAGTGTATAAATGGTTGCAGTCGGTTTGTCTATGTGACTGTTGTTACCACATTTGCGCATCAGCAAAAAACTAATAAACTAATCACGTTGCATAGCATCTTTCAGTAGTATGTGGATTTTCATATCTACATTTTTTAGAGTTCAGTTGTACTTGTACAACAACTATTGCTGTAACATAACTCATTTTATCGTTGATATTTGAGAACAGCTTGAATTTAGCCAGTTAAAGATTCATTGCACAAGTCACTTATTGTCACCACTAGTAGTCTGGTTATCATTTACTGCAAACCGTTGCTGCTTTCTTACTCTAAACTCAGATTTCTCCATTTTTTGCATCAACCATTTATTTCTATGACATCTTCGGTTTTTTTGGTCTTATCTATGTTCTGATCACTGATGTGCCTCTACTGAGAAAATTACTTGGACATTTGATTAACAGAGTTTTTCTAATGATTGGTCACTGTCACTGCCTCTGAAATTATGACTTCAAGTATATTTATTTATGTATTTATTTATAGTTTCTACATCTTTTCACTCAGTAATTCCCATTCCTTCAACTGCCCATTATGTTATCGATGAATAACAATAACGTCCATTTTGTGGTCTTATGTCAGCCGGAGTAAGCTGGCAGCAGAAATGCAAAAAACAGTCTGGATTTTAATGAAGCAAGAGATAATGGGGTGGCAGTGGCATCAATGAGTCCATAATACAAAGCAGTTGTACTTTGCTCGAGACAGACAACCATGCCAGCATCTCAGCGCTCAATTTTTACACGCCGGATGCACTTCCTGGTGCTCAGCCAACAGTGTCAAATCACAATGTGAGCCGTATAATCTGCATTCTAATCAAAACATCCGGTAGTTTATCTTTGGGCCATAAAACTTGCTCATTTGTTTGTTTATTAATGTGAAACACAGGTGAAAATACTGGAAAAAGGCCTCGACGTTCATCACACGCTTGCGTCGACCGAGATCCGGCCACTTCACCAGCTGATGGAGGACATGTTCATCAAGATGGTGGATTCTGTCAAGAATATGGTTCTCTCCGTTGTCTGTCATCACTTATATTTTACATATTGACCTCGTATATTAATAGTAATTTGTAAACATATTAGTAATAATTTTATTAAACTCTTTATAATAAGTAAGTAATAGTATTGGATTAAGCGCCGTAATCGTTAAGTGGAATGAATCAGAAGGGCTGGACTAGTCGCTAGGGGCTATTAAACGCAGACTGAAACAGGTGGGTTTTAAGATGGCTTTGGAAAGTATTTAAGGTTAGAGATGAACGGAATGGTGGAAGGGAGAGAATTCCAGACCATTGGAGCTGCATTGTGAAATGAGCATAAACCGAAATGGAGATTAGTGCAAGTTGGCGGAAGAAGATGATCGCAAAGTGTGAAGAGGAATGTATAGGGACGAAGGCATTCAGAGAGATATGATGGAGTACTAACTTTATAGTTGAGGGAAGCCAGTGTAAACTGTATTCGCCATTTGGTGGCAGAACATCTCTGAAATGACCTACTTACTGTGTGTCATTTATCTGGTCCATATCCTGATCATCTATTTTATGACACAACTAAATCGTGGTTCATTTTTGTCGTAGTGATTTTTGTTGTGTTTGGTAGTCCTTATTACCTTCATTACTATCACAAACAACTCAATACGCATTCTTGCTTTGACATTGTGAGCATAGGTCAACTCATCCTACCATCCCTACAGAGTCGTTAAATCGAGTACCACCCTTTATTAGCTTGGGTTAAGGCGGGAGTGTTACCTCTGCTATGTGATCGCATGTGAATTTTTGTATCAGTGGGACATGTTTGCAAACTGCTATAGTCTGTTTATACTTTACTTTGCTTTACTTTACTTTAGATGTCTTCTTGGCCAACCTGTGTAGTGTTTGTGTGACCGTGTGGGATTTTGTACGTCACTGTAAACATCGTCTGAATGTTCACCGAGATTTTCACATATCCGTCATCACTGCTGTGCTTTTAGGATCCGGGAAATTCAAAAGGCAGATCTGGTCTTGACTCAAACATGTAAGCATTGTTGTTTATTTTTGCATAGTAATGTTGCTTAGCGAGAACTGCTGATGCAGAGTGATCGTGTGTGGTATCCCACTTTCTCATGCAGTGAATGGCCAGTAGGTGTAACGTGGTCGGTTTGGCATTGGACTGGAGATTTAGAGTTCACTGGTTTGATAACCTGAAATCACCCGTGGTGAGTCCCAACACGCCCAATGGGTAGGCTTATTAAGTTATTTAGTGGCGGCCTACACTCGCCACGTCAAGGCTCTATCGTGGGCAAATGAGGATTTTTCATGGCAGCAGCCTGCGCCACCAGACTGCGGCATCGTCATTCTGGTAGAACCGTCGCTGTTGGTCCATGACTTCTTATTTGTCAGCAAATACCCTGCTTATATCGCAGCAAACATTTCTGTCTAGAGGCCGTTCCACTGTCCGCTGCCTGTGGCCGTGGGTGGTAGCAGTTACAGTTCTGCCCTACGAAGAGCATACTATACAGCCTGAAAAAAACTAAGTGTGTCATTATTTACGCATATAGCTGCCATAGGGAATGGCCAGTTGGCTGCAGATCGTATCATTTTGACTGTGTAAAATGTGTAAGCTTCATCTCTTGTCCACATGAGAACATTCTAGCCTGGCGACATTTGTCAATTGTTTGCATGGCTGTTGCTTTGATTAATTGGTTGATAATGTGTACAGCTCTAGTAGGCCGATGTCGTCTTCGTCCGGTGACAGTCGATTCTCTGACTCGGCATTTGGCACTGAAGACGCATCGCCTGCAGAGGTTTGAACATTTTTGATTCAATGTGTGGTCTGATGCTGCTGGCCAGATGATATGAAGCGTAGTAATGTGGAAAAACATGCTCCACAAATCCCAGAGTCACTTTTGGGCGATCCAGGTGTGGAATGCATATTGAAAGCAACATCAAGAGGTAAAATAGCCAAACTAACATGGCCAACTTTGAGTCATCGAGTATGGTCTTAATTTTATGTTGTCATTAAAACTGATATTTTACATACTGCCTTCATGGAACTAGTGTAAAAGAAGCTACATTTTTTCCTCCAAAGCCCACTGGTGGATGCAAAAAGGAGGAGATGGGTTGATGATATTTATTGGTTGGGGTCACTACTTTGACACTGTTGGATTGGTCACAGCATCAGCATTCAGTCTGTAAATATACTAGAGCCAGTTGTCCCGAGAGGTTCTCTTTGAGAACAGGGCAGGAGGAAAACTGAATGGAAACTGGCTAAACTCACGTTCATTAGTATACTTTGACATTCGCTCGACGTCTGAAGGCCCACTTGTTCGGCTGACTGAGGACTATTCTGAGTTATGTCATACTCTACAAATCCACTCATCATTATCGTCATCATCATCATCATTATTGGTGATTAAACTGAAGTCTGTCATGTGTAATCTGTCTGTGTCAAGCAGGCCGCAGTGGATGCAAGTCCCGGCATTAGTCTGTCGTCCGTGCTAAGTAAGATGTTTGCGAAACGTTCCGCCGCGTCGTCTCCTTCGCGCTGGTACACCCCGCATGACGATGCGTCAGAAGTCAGCAGCTTGGTGAGCATTTTGCTACTACCGTGTTACAACTGTGCATGTTATGAAAGAGCTTCCTCTGTTAATAGTGATTTAAGGTTCTGTGTCTCATTCGACATAGAATTGGTCATTTTGGATACGTTCTTCACACGAATCTCTTGGCTTGGTACTGAAGATACTAAGTATAACTACAAAAGCAGACATTCAGCAGTAACACAAAGATTCTATAACAAAATAAAACAAAACTACAGCCAATTTTGTCGCCTCTTATGACCTCTGGCCTGGAAATGAAGTATTCTGTGTTAGTACAGCCTCAGAGCACAGGGCAGCTTTCTACGGTACATGCAACCATTTTAATGGCCATATTGCTAGGATGTTCTGTCTGATATCATAACCAGAGCAGTCAGTTGCCTCATATTACCGGATAAACTAGTAAACTGTGGTGTGTTAGGCATGTTAAATGGCACACTTTTTCTAGTTGAACTGAGTAGACTGGCGATCTGTATAAAAATTGCTGGTATTGCTCGAGGAGTATTATTTCCCAGTGGCATTCATTTCTGATGCCTGGGTAACACTCTCAAAGTGCTGGATATTGTTTTTCTCTATATTTATATCGAGTGGAAACAGTAGAACAGGGTCCTTTGATTTCGTAGATTGAGCTTTATGGTGCATGTTAAACATATCTTATTGTATTGTATAACCTTTTCCGTTGCTGAAGTTGCTGGTTTGGTACTGTGGTGATGATGTCAATTATTATTAATAGGCCGCATCACCTGCATGCCGTGCATAGATGCGGCCTGTTGCTACCAATCTCACACATACTGTGATCTATGTGTCCTCCTGTGTTTTGAGCTCATGGGTGTGCTGTGCAAAAATGGCTGATCTAATCATGAGCCAGTTTGGGATGTAGACTTATGTGGGCCCAAGGAATCATGCATTTGATAGGATCCATATCGTTTCTCATGGGAAGGGACACTTTTGAGGACATAAAGTTGAAATTTTCCCACGTGTTTCCAACCAGCATTCTGACTGATCGGCCACTGGCCACCAGTGCTGGGATTTTCCCACTGATTTGGTGGATGGCGGAGATGCTGCCTATTGCCAGATTACTTTATCTGCTTGTTGTTATTATTATGGTAGAATAAATGTGCTTTCGTTGATCTGCATGTGACGTTTTAGCCTCGTAGAAAGCTGCTGACACAGATGTCAACTTCTGCACTAGAGACAATGTCAGGTGAGTAACTTGTCAGCATTTCACAAAAACACGCACCTCACTCCACTGTGCCATGCCGGTGGAGAACTAGAATAACAGTAGCATACCTACTGATTTTGAGAATTCAAACAAAATTAATTAACAGTTGCATTACTCAAGTTAATTTTTTCTTGGGCCACCTGAAAGGCAGCTTGGTGCACTATCGAAACGTCAAACTGTACCTGGAGAAGTTACAGTCCCTGTTTTTAGCATTACGTCCGAATAACTTCATTTTTTCTTGTTCCACCTGAAAGGCGGTTTGGTGCGCAGTGGAAATACCAAACTGCAGTTGGAGCAGCACACAAAAGAAGTTAAAATCCCTGTTGCCACACATACGTAAGCTGTGGTCGATTGATTGAGTTGAGATTTAACGTCCCACTCGACACAAACAAGGTCATTTTAGAGATGCTGTTCTCAGCCAGTCTCTTGTCTGTTACTGAGGAACATAAGCTGTGGTCAGAGTTAGCGATACAGTTGATAATTGAACTGTGTCGTGTTTATCGTAGTCAAGAGCAAATCAGCGACACTGGCGCATAGTTCATCTTCAGCTGCCTACTTCTCCAGAAAAGTAAGTTATTTGCTCGTTACCACATCAGTCGTCCAGATAGAGCAACTGGCCTAACTAGTTATGTGTATATTTGCATCCAGGTGATAACGTAGAACGAAATTACCTTTGACGTAGATATTTTGCATGGTGATTCAATTTGACCCTGCTTGGTTAGGGTTGCCAGCAACTGAATATGAAAATACTGGACTGTAGAAGTGCAGGCATACTCGGTGTTGAATGCAATCATCCTCAATGCCATAGACATTGACAGAGAAGTGCTGAAGGTGTTGATGGGGGTGAGAATGGGGAGGGGTGTATCCCCTCCCCAGCTGACTATGGGGGTTTGGGAAATTGTCGTAAGCTCTCCCAGTCAGGTCTGCAGAGAGCCCGGCTGAAATTGAATTTTGTAAAATCTGAATGCCAAAAAAGCCAGCTTATAACGCGTGTGTCACTTAATTTTCTGTCACAATTCTAAAGTGGTAGTGTAGACGATTATGAATCAGTTCCAGGGAGAGGCTGTGGCAGTACGGGCTCACATTGAAATGGACCATGCGAGGTGCAGTTGGCAATGATATTTCATAACTACAAAAGACTGAACATATTGAAGTAGTCCTACATAATGCTATCATACATACGGCCTTTAAGAGTCGTGACATAACGAGGTAGTTACCTATGCTAATTGTGGTCATATGTATATATTACCCCTCCCCGTGACCACAATGCGCGGTAAATTTGGATCGGAATTTGAAACCTAAATTAGCTATAATGTGCCAATGCACTTCCGTCACAGACAGACGGACAGATATACAGACAGACGGACACTGACATCGTAGCATAAGCGCTAAAAATGATATTGAAGTAGACTACATAGCCGAATTTAAAAAAATAAATCTGGCTAAACAAAAAATATGGCTGATATTTGGATTAGCCACATTTTGTCGCAGATTTCGACTTTCGGCTGAACTACGCCTAACTTTGTAATTTTTCAGCTGAAATTTACAATGGTGTAATCACACAGTGTCAGTGGTTGAAGATGTACTGAAGCAACTAAGCACAAATTACCCAGACGACTGATTACTTTGTCAGTTATGATTATTACTAATTAATTACTGGGTTTGTGGTAAGCAGTTTAATGACTCCACTACTCTGGATTTGCACCTTAGGGTTATTTTTTGCCCAGAATTTGCAGTTGGTGAAAATTGTTATTGAACTGGCTCGCTTTCTAGTTTTGTTGGCTGTGGTGCTCATTTAAAGGTCGTGTGATGATTGGGAGGAGGTGGTGCAAGCATGAAGTTGGTTCAGTAATATGGAGAAAAAATGTCTTGTACTGAATAAGCAATTTTTTTCAGTGCCTTGTCACTTTTGGTTGGGTGATCAAAAGGTATTCCACCCTGTCGAAAGCCTGTGCCCCAATGGCTCTAATGCGGAACGAGCTGAGGATGAAGATGGCAGGTATAAACTGGCTAACCCTGGGATTTTTTACCATGTCCGCAGTCGGTTGTATATTTCTTGTTGTTTATGGTTGTGTTTCAGCCTTCGTCTTTAACTCCTTCAGATACTTCTAGTTCTGCCAGCGTCCGAGGACCTTCATTACACCACGTCTCACTGGTGGCCGAAAAAGAATCTCCTGATCGAAACTCTGTCAGCTCGGACTCTCTACCTCCGAAAAACTCCAGTCCGACAACGCCAAAGGTATCTGATGATGAAACGTCTACCAGTCTGACAGGCATGCAAGGGTCTTCTGCTCATCATTTCTCGGTGGTGGTTGAAGATGAATCGACCACTCCGAACTCTGCATCTGTGGACGTTTCTCCAGTCTTGCCACCGAAAAGCTTGAAGCTGTCGAAATC
>Ga0209782_1002360_pt1 | contig 10505 bp, 3 predicted proteins | sample WorMetmaBAHAMAS1_FD_187390 | JGI IMG/M metagenome (GOLD analysis project Ga0209782, IMG submission 187390) | Marine gutless worms symbiont microbial communities from Max Planck institute for Marine Microbiology, Germany - Inanidrilus... | ecosystem: Host-associated > Annelida > Digestive system >...
GAGATCATATGCAGCAATATTTTAACAGACATCAATTAAAGTAAATTTACCTTATAATGTAAATACAATAAAATTCTATGACTAAAAGCCAAAATGTGTCGTACCATAAAAACATAAAAGCTACCGTACAAAATTCGCTAATATTTACTGTGAGCCAAAAATAAAGCCACTACATGCTAACAGTTTCACCAAATACTAATCACTTTTTAGTTACGGCATCAGGAGACTTGTAGTGACTTTGCACTATAGTAATAATTAAAGACCCTACCACACCTGAAACACGTTGCTGAATTACCATGTGAAATATCGGCACTTGAAGACCAGTCTACTCAAGAACTAAGTGAAGCAAAAACTGACCGACAACAGCATATTTGCCGCAACAAAGATAACAGACATCATATCAAATACCATCACACGTAATCACCACATTCAGTCAGATACTGACGGTATCAGTCAAAAAGTATACATCACTTTGATAACTGCTGATACTGAAGTCAAAATCAGTATAGCAACAGTTGTTAATCATCATACATAAGATCTGATACATTTAGCAATAAATTAGTAGAAAAATAATCAATAAAAATTTCACAACACCTCAAATTCACAGCAACAGTACCTTACGATCTACTGTCAACTTTATCATCCTGTGTAGATGGTTACTAGTTCTCTATCACTAAAATGTGTACAGCAGTGTCTCAGCTATGGTAAGATCTTTAAAACATTACTGCTATTCCTGCCAGTGAAAAAATTAACAGGCAAAGAGTTCAGACGGCAATTACATACACTTTCAGGTATACTTGGTAAGTCATCATTGGGTGGACAAGTAAATGAGAATCCCTAAAACACAACACAATGCACACCACAGTGTTATCTATTAACTTTCACGTTTCAAGATCAAGGTACAACATAAGGACATATCCAGTTTAAAATTATTTATAATAAATAATTTGTAAAACTTGTTACAATTCTTTGAATTATTTTGATCCACCGACATCAAAAAAGTTAATCAGAATCAACATCAAATAACAGTTCCACAATGGATACTGTTTACCATTTTGTGCACAAAATTTAAAAAAAACTTTCTGCAGAGTGCAGCCTTTGAATAAAGGTCTCTAAAACTGGACTTATTAAAGCTTTGAGCAACTTATGTGCTTAAATGATGAGTAATGATTAGTGCAGCAACTAATGTCAATACAGCACTAGACTACAGTGGGTGACCCTTTCCACCTGAACTAAGTTTTAAACGCGGTTTAATTAGCATAAAAAAGTAAAATGACAACACATTCGGTTTTAACTATAGTCTAGAACCGTACTTAAGAAGAAGTTCTGTCTTAGAATTGGTTTCAAGCAAAGTTAGTACCAACTTTTGGTTTTAGACAAAAGTTAATCTGAACAATTTATTTTTAAACCAAATATGCGCACTGTATTTAGATAGGCAGCTGTGCTTAAACTCAAGTCTTTAATTTCGGTCTAAAACCAAACTCACTTTAGTTTTCCACTAAGCATGATGATTTTACACAGTCTAAAACTCGGTTTTAAACTAAGTCTAAAACTAAGCTTAATCTGAGCTATGGTCTAAAATCAGATTTTGGGGTCCAGTTAAGACGTTAGTCTAAAACTATGTTTAAGCAGAAAGATAAAGTCACCCAGTAAGCAGTAAAGATTTAGGTCAACGTATGACAGAACATGTGGCACAATAGCAAACGAGATGCAGGTGATAAATAATGTTATTGTGTATTCAGCAATCTAGCATCTAGCTGTCTATCCATGTCAGTGTTTTCACACAAAGCATAATCAGTAGTTGCTATAACAAAATTATTTTCACATTACCCCTAACAGTAAATACAAACTCCTCCAAAATCAGAACAAAGAATGAACTACTATGTACAGTTTAAAATGCGTGTAAGCCGCAAAAGGAAACGATCATTATTAAGTGGCTATAATGCAACAAGCTAGATTCTCTAAGGGAGATCCTGTTGTGATCAGATCTTCAGTCTCTGACTACTCACATGCTTCAACTGACAACAGTGGATCAATTTCATCGATTTTAACAAGGCATTTTCCAGTGTTCATAGGAACAATATGGGAAACAATGTAAAGCTGTAGCATAGCAGAAAAAAATTAGGAAACATCATGTAGTTAATTTGTATCAGAACACTAGATGTACAGTCGGAGCTGATGGACATACAAATGATTGGTTTGACAGTGTCACTGGAGTATGACAAGGCTGTGTTTTGTCGCCACTACTATCTTTAATGGTGACAGACTGGATTATGAGAAGGCCAACACAGGGGCATCTGGTTAGTGTTGGTTGGAAAAATAATAAGCAAGTAACAGATTGGATTTTGCAGACAACGCTGTGCGGTTGAGTTAATTATGTGACCACCTGCAAAATCTCACAACTAAGATAGAAATGGAAGCAGGCAATAATCAAAATAAATCAAAACTATGTCTCTATCACACACCGTTTTCGAGATATTAGCGCTTATTTCCCAAAACTTAAAAATGTCACGTAAACATGACCACACCCACTCAAGGGAGTATGTAATCCCAACACATGCTACACCGTCACGTGGCAAACCAGTGTACAAAATTTGAAGTCTCTAGCTTTAGCTGTTACAGAGATATTTTAGGAAAGGGCTAAAAATTTAAGCGGGTCACTTGACCATAACCATGCCACTTTTGGGGGTGATTTAGCATCCCTTTGGCAAGACTTGATATTGTCTCTCTGCAGACAAAATTTGATATCTTTAGCTTCAGTCATTCCGGAGATATAAATGGGGCTTTCAAAATTTAAAATAGGTCACATGATGTAACCACATCCCTTTCAGGGATGGTTTGTCACGCATAGGTTGCAAATAGCTACAATCTGTGTGCCTACTTGTGTGCCAAATTTGAAGATTAACCCACTACAAAGATACGAAAGGCAACGAGAAATGTAAAAATTGGGGTGGTTTGGGGGTTAGGAGTCATCCAAAGTCATCGGCAACATAACCATTTGATAGAGCATATACAACTTCCTTTTCGACTTTAATAGAAACTATGCATCTATCTTGTACCGTTTTTGAGTTATTCATCGAAAGGGGCTGATTTTAGCCTACTCCACCTGCGTTTGTTGCCTCCATATGGGGTGAACCTGTTCAAATTTTGACATGATCTTTGGCATCAAAAAACTAGATTCCCTGGGCTATTGTGTGGCATTATTTGTGTGATCCTACATTTAGCCATTTTCATACAATACTGGAGTGGGACAGACATACAGACACACACACAGACACATGAGGACAGCATATACTGGTCTAGTATAGCATCATGCGGTAAAACTGAACATGCAACATGACAGCTCACACCAAAACATCAAATGCAAGCCCAAGATTTCTAATGCCGAAAATTATGCACAGCTGAGTAGTATCACTGACCGTGTCGTCAGAATCAAGCTGTAACTCAATGAACATTCCCTGCCTGGGAACACGTGACTTGTATAACTCAACTAGAAGTGACTGAACTGCAACTGTCTTTCCTTGGTTTAACAGTTCAGCAAAATGATTTAGCAGTCGGTAGAATATTTCAAACCATGGAAAGTAACTACAGCACACACACAATATACATTAGCTTCAACTTAAATTACTCCTCAGTTACCTCAATACACTCAGCTAAGCTACACACTAACAAACTGTCAGTTCTTCAAGCACATCCCAACAAATCAACACAACTCTTCCAATAACAGCACATAATTCTAATTAATGCGACCACAAATCCACAATGACTAAATAACTCTGTTTCAAGCAGTGTAGAACACAAGGTTTGCAATTATTTACAGTTAACCGTAATAAATGTAACTGACATTTGAACTATATAGACTGGCACTGGGTTATCAGTGTACAAGATACATGAAGTAAAATCATTAATAGTGACTATGTACCGAGTGCAGTAGTCATTTCAGTATAAGTGTGTTGTTGTGTCTTTCACCTCAAACTGCAGGTGTAGTTACTGGACATTTGCATTTCAGGAAATCTTTTTCTCATAACTTGTCATGCATCCACAGAATGACCGAGCTAAGAAGTGCAGCTGTTCTTTTTTCATGATTACAACTCTAATCTTAGACTGCTCTCACATGTAAAATAAAATAAAATAAATTGTCTAAAAACTTTTGCAAACTTGCAAAAGTTTGCAGCACCTATGCTAAAACAATAATGTTAATGCTAAAATAATATGTAAATATGTGGGCGGGGCACTGCGTCAATTGTCAGAAAAGTGTATCACGCATTAAACACTTCCAGACCAACGTTAATTACTTTCATTCCCTACTTGGAATGCTGTTCGTTTAGGTCCATAATACTGCATATCATGTACTTACCTCACAATACAAAGACACTGCTTAGTTCCTGGCGAGAGACGACAAAATCCAAATCGAAACTGCCCAGATATGTCAGTCAAAGTGAATGTAAAATTTTCAACTGATACACTGCAGACATCACGAGACAAATATACATAACTAAACTCCAACAATTATTTAGCAAACAATTCACTTATGGTGACATCATTTCACAACACTCTGGAAAGAACCGAACTGAATACTTCTAATATTACTTGATGAGTTCAATTTGGTAAAAATTATTAAATACAACAGAAGAAGCAATATGTACTTAAATACCTCACAAATGACTCCGACACAGGAAATGAAAACTGAATAATTGATTTCAACAATTCCTATTTCAACAAACAGCATACATATGCTCATATGACAAAATATGAAGTCAGCTGCCACACAGAAATTGTGCAACACTATATATTATTGTAAAATGCTCCAGAGAAAACGCCACTAAAACATGGCCAACAGACATGTTACAAATACAGTTAGGACAATAGTACTAACAGACTATCGTATCGGCCGACAGTCAGCACGATCACAGACTATCGCTATCGCCGATTGTTTGACCGATAGTTTTTGCCGATAGTTTTTGCAATGACTGAGTCAGCACTCGGATGTACATACGTGTTTTCAATAAATAGTTCAGCTGTTCGCCTATTTGATCACTGCTTCAGTGAGAGGGATGGGAAGGTGAGCAAGAGACAGCAGCGACAGCAGATAACACTAAGTTCAATCAGGTGGCAGCTGTCGATATGTCGCTTTGATTGATAGCGACAGCCGTGGAGCTCCATGCATGCCAAGGCAGTCCAGTCCAGTCCAGACCATCGTCCGTCGTCATGGATGGATGATAATTAACATGCAAGCATCAGGTGACGGCACGCACGTGACGGGAAGGTTAAATTATACAGCATACAGGGGTCCTTTAGGTCTCTGCCTAAAACAATCGCTATTGCAGTCATATTGGCCGATTGTTTTCACCGATAGTATCGACTATTGGACGATCATACTATCGTCGTTATAACCCTAGTTACAAATGTATATACTGCCTTCAAAAACCTCTTATCAGTCTTTCTTCTAGTATTCTACTTGAACTGTAAATGATCACGAATGACTTCACAGACTTTAGATATATGTTAAGTTCAATTAAGTGCACCTCAGTGTCCGTGATTGTGGCAAACTTCCTGCTACTGTTCATCCATGTACTAGTGCACATGTCATGTGATGCATTCGTCTATCCCAGTTCACAATAAAAAAGCAATAAAGAAGGCAATCAAGTTAGCAAACTTTACCGCTGGTGCACAACCAATGATGATCGTCACCGTTAAGAGAAATTTAGTGGGAATCAATGCATCAATTGCAATGCAGTAGTTTTGTCTGTTATGCCATCCTCTCACATGACACACCGTATAAACTCATATTCCAAAAACATGTGACGTTATTCACAAAACTGGAAGTATATAACATATTGCAATGCCAGTTGAGGAGGACCGCAGCTCAATCACAGTCAATATGCATAAACAATTTTGTGAAGTTCAGCCCGCGTCATTCTGAAGGCTAGCATACAGACAAATGGACAAACAGACAGATATACTCATCACAACACTTTGCACACCTCCCGGGAAAAAGTAACAAATGCAAAGCTGCTAGTTACATTGTCAACATTGTCAGTTGGATACTGCTGATGAACATGACTTCGTCCAGCACAGACTTGTACCACTTCAGCAAACAGCTGGTAGATGCTGTCAGGATCAGTTCTTCAAGCAACACATCATTGCAAATTTGGTACACATAACAAGTACTACCAATGCCCAAAATGCTGATAAATACTCCTATATTTATGCATAATTATAGGTACTATAGGACCAAATTATCTGTTGTATTTTCAGCTTATTTTGAAGAAAACAAATTAATTCATCAGTATAACACAAGGCACAAAGATGATTTTCATACTAATGTCGTCGCATCAGAATTTGGAAAAAGGGCTATAACATACAAAGGTTCTAAATTATGGAATAGTCTCCCATCTCACATTAAAGACACACCTCATTCCGGTCTTTTAAACTTGCTCTTAAAAATTATTTACTGCAGTCTATGGTACAGCATTGTTAAATATTTCATATAATTTTGATAAACGCTGTTTAGTGCACATGCACCCAGTTTGTATGTTTTTCTCTGTCTGTCAGACTGTCACTATATGATAACTGTAATGCTTGTTTCTTTGTCAAGGGCGGCCAGCTTAGATGGGCATTTGCCTATTCTGGTAGCCTTCCGCTATATTTATTAATTCATAATATGTTTTTGGTTCACTTGGAAAATAAACTCTCTCTCTCTGTCTAAACAGAGTATGATCAGGATAACATAACTTCTTGTGAAATCTTGGAACCTATTCCTGCATCACTAATATTCATGATGTTTGGAGCTGAAGCAAAATAAATTCATTTATAACCGCTGTAAATAACATTTAATTATCTGCAGAAATTGTAACTGTTTATCTATTACATCAGGATTAACAATAAGAATTTACATGTTGTTGTGTCACAGTCTAATACAGTACTGGCTAAAACAACAGGCATAACGGAAGCAACAACGCTTGCATCAGGAGTCAGTGGTAAATGAAGAACAGATAAGACCAGTAAGCGATGTTTCTTGGCTGTCACTGTCAGTGATTTCCTTCAGTGCTATGTCACTGCTTGCTGAATGACACAAACCGCATTTAGTTCATAAAAACCTGCATGTTTATCCCAAAAGTTTCTCTTCTGGAACAAGTGGAGGAAGAAGACCATGGTTGTGGTCATTGTTAACACACAGTTGCTCAAACCATAGTGTCACTCTTAAGTGACCACGAGTCCATGACCAACAGCTTGTCTGCACATGGTCGTGATGGGGACATTCTTGTTGTCAACGCAATGCTGGTCGGTCCACTTGACACACGGTCCACCAGGTGGATGCCTCCAGGTGGGATTAGAAAGTTTACCAGCTGAGAGCTCGACTTGATGTGGCATGGCCTCAGGCCTGGCATGCACAGTGTTGTCTGGCAGCCTTGCCACATGTTCAACTATGACACTCCAACCACTCGTAATCCAGTGACACACTGGTGAAGGACCTGTGTGCAACAAAACTTCAAAGTTCTGGACAAAATCATGCCACTTGATTCCAAAGATACTGCACTGGTACTTCATGTGAAAGGATTCAATGGCTTTCATGTCACTAGCAAGCAGGGTCCACATTTCGGGTGCACAGAGGAGCACCGACAGAACCTAATGCCTATACTTTCATCATCGTTATTTTCTCATTAAAGGCAAACAATTTCAATTCACTGATGTTTCACAGGTAACTGCTAAGGCATGTCAAATCAAAATTTTACGTAACATATAAACTGTTATCAGTTATGGAAAAACTTGACTTTACATCTCTGTTTAGCATCAGAATGTATAAGGCCAAGGGTTAGAACTATGGCTGGGTTAAGGTTATACATGAGTAAAAATACTAAAAAAAATGACTACCACAACGGTTTGTATATCCACACATCACCACAACATTTTATCACTAAGGAATAACTGTTTGTTATTTATCACGGGATTTGGCAGCAACAGAGGTGCAATGTGTGAAAAATTTACCTCAGGCGAGAACCCATTCTTCAACAAGTCATCATCTTTGTAATGCAGGCTGCAGTCAAAGAAACAGCAATCTAGTTTCTTCAGATCCTTCCTAATTTCACAGTAACATGCCTGGATGCAAACAAACTATTTTCAGCAAAGAATTCACTGAAACTATGAGCACAAATGACTTACAGAGCCATATTTGAAAATACTATTAAAACAATATAACATTCCCATTCTCCGGCTTAAAAATAAGTTAAAATGACATCTAAAATGCCAGCTTTTTAATATCAGCATCTTTAATCGCATTTTGAGCCAAAAAAATGGGCAGCAATGTAAAACCATGCCTGTGACATGACGTAACTGGCATTTGATGTCATTGTGCTATTAAGCAGCACATTCCTAGTACTTACTATTATATTATATTTTGACACATTATTAATGGCATGTTACTATTAGAAAATTACATTAAAAAAGGTAAGATATGGGTAGTAATTGTTGAATAAGAATAATCTGTGAAAATTTAGCACTTCAAAAAATATGACAGTTGTGAATATAGTTCTGCCATTGTTTGATGGTAGATGATTTGCCGTGATGTTAATACATTATCTTACATAGTAAAACAAGAAGCATTTGAAAAATGTTGGGCCCATTCTCCACTGTGAGCCGCCTCACACCCATTCACCAGGTGTTGCTAGCGGTACTGTCGCGCGCCGCCTGCACATCGATGTCCACCACAACAACGACAACGACAACGTGTGACAGAGGGGACCGCTATGGCCCCATGGAATGGGCCCAATTAGTGATAAAATCTGTTATATGCTTACAAATGTTGATCCATTTTTGTGATTATTCTTTTAGTTTATTGCTGAAAATAAAATCAGCATATCTGTTTTGTGTTAAAATTCTTAAACTTAGATAATACCACAGACTTATATTAAATATTTCTGAATTGATGACGTCCAATCACAGCAACAGCAGCATTTGAAGATACCAACTGGCTGCCAAATCATCACTAACATAAATGGCTGCAAGTAGCGATTTGTTTTAGCAACAATCAAAAAAATATTTTGTGGTTGTTTTTCATTGACTTTTTAGCAATCATAGTCGTCGACAATGGTTCCCATCAAAGACGCTTTTAAGATTTCTACTGAAATGGTCAACCAATCATGGCAGCGACAGTGGGACAATGATCATACTGGACGTTATACCTACAGCTTAATACCATCTGTCTGCACTAGTCATTTTCCCCAATAATAGAAACACTGGTATCTCTTACTGTAGAATGTTGTTGCATGACACAATGCTAAATAATGACAGCTACAGAACTGGCACTTCAAGTAGTACAGTCAGCCCGGTCATCCTAAAAGGCGCGGACAACACGGACAACGCGGACGACGGTAATTAAGCCGAGGCATTCCTGCATACAGACTGTGCACGGGTAGCAGACGCGCACGTTTCGTCGTTTTCATGTTGCACTGAGTATTCGGTATGAGTGACTGCATGGCTTTATAGGCGTCGTTCGTACCTGGCATACAACAATGACGCTGATAAGCAGGCGGGCAGCGTCAGTCCGGGCGACTGGTCGGCGTCGTCCGCGTGCGGCGGGAGCATAATTATCGCCTAATTATCGTAGACCGCGTTGTCCGCGGAGACGGCCGTGTTTCCTTTATTAACCCTCGTCCGTGTTTTCCGTGTCGTCCGCGTTGTCTGCGTCATTTAGCACGACCCGCAGAACTGGCAGCCGATCAGTACAGTCATAAAGTTTTATTAGTTTGATTGATTGATTAGAACATATGGATACAGACCTAGAGGTATTAACACCTGCGTCAGTAGTTATCTGTTAAGTTGAGTTTCTGTATGAAATACATTAAAGAGGTCCTGTAAATAAATACAAGATTATTTATTCCAGATCCAGTTTTACTCAACCTTTTGCTAACTTGTCAATTCAGTTCAATATCAAGTTTCTAGAATGTTTTGAGAAGTAAAGACAGAGACGAACATTTAACATGCTTTGAAAGAACACGCCTTTACCCGTGTGTAAGGTGGGACTATCCTGAACCCACGGACCTAATTTTTACCCAGCTGAAGCGATGCTGGAAGGTATGGAAGTCACGCGATGTCGGCGACGGTCCGTGAGGGCGGGACTCGGTGTTTGAATTTCGAAGCCCTGGGCCAATGCGAATCCCTATCCAAAAGGACACCAGTAAATCACCCCTAAATCATGCCTTGCCCTGCAGGCTGCATGGTCACTGCTCCGTGGCCGGAGCGGTGTGCCACAACTAGCCCATATCATCCCGTGCTCCACGTTGACTGGCCACCTAGCGGCAGACACGCCCTCGTGAGAGGATGCAGACACTGACCAGGGTCAGTATTGCTCAGCTCGTTGCTGAACTCGGACATCAGCAGGTCGAGCTACTGGCTTTTGTGTGATCTCTGCAATGTGTGAGTGTGACTGAGCGAGTGCGTGTGAGAAAGAGACTTGAACCTGCTGTCGCATGCTGTCGCGAACGAAAAGCAGGCGGCAAATTTAT
>Ga0209782_1002361_pt1 | contig 10496 bp, 8 predicted proteins | sample WorMetmaBAHAMAS1_FD_187390 | JGI IMG/M metagenome (GOLD analysis project Ga0209782, IMG submission 187390) | Marine gutless worms symbiont microbial communities from Max Planck institute for Marine Microbiology, Germany - Inanidrilus... | ecosystem: Host-associated > Annelida > Digestive system >...
CTGAATCTGACTAGTGATTACTAAGCGAGCCTGAGCGACGGAAATGGCGAGATATCGGGTGTAGTTTACGTGGGTCGGTATCTTTTCATCACGAGGGCGAGACGCGAGGGTGGCGACTTAATGAGGTAAATAGCATGAAAGAAAATCCGTTCCTCGGCCGGTATTGGCGAGAAGCGAGTTTGGCGAGATAACGAGGGGCGAGATAAAGGGGTAAGACTGTATATAACTAGCACTAAAATTCTGTTATTGAAACAAACTCATAGACACAATACACAGAACATATCACACATACAAACACATTACTCAACCATACATAAGACTAATATTAGAGTATTTCACAGTAACAGAACTACTAAAAATCAAATCCATGCTAACCGACGAAAGATACAAAAAGCAGTAAAAAAATACCAGTCAAATGCTGGAGTCCATCCCTCGTAATCAAGGGACAGGAGTTAAGGCTCACTGACTTTAAGCACGTATGGTGCCTACAGCACAGCAATAACAGGAAATCTAATGGAGATAGACACTGGTTGTGACTTCACCAAGCAAACATTCAAATACACATTTACTCTAGAATAGGTTGGGTTCCTCAAAGACAACATTTGGTGGTAAAGGCAGCAGATTTGAAGTTTGTTAACATACCTTTGTGTGTACAAAAACAAAATCAGTAATATAATGAAAAAGTGCATCAACTTCAGTATTACTGAAAACACGTGTTCAGAGAAGCTCAATTAACGATGCATATTGTGCATCCCTGATCTAATGCTGTCATGAGATCACATGATCAGGCCAACAGACGGGGCATTCGATTATCAAACCTGGATTCAGATTCATAGTGAAACCAGTTCCAGATTCATTTAGCATATTGAATGGCCTTTTAGCATCCATGGTAAACAAACAGCAGTGACATCATGTGACACGTTTCATCAAATCCGAAAATGATTTCAGATTCGTAAGTTAGATGGACTTTTTCAGTGACTTTGAAACTGGAATCACTATAGATTCAAAACCACATTCAGTAAATCTGATGATCAGTTTGTCATCACAGCTACTGAGACTAGAGATGACTGTGGCAGTTTCAACATTGCAGTCACTGAGATGACAAGTGAATGTGACAGATTGTGACGAAATGTCAGATATGCACAGACTTAACATTAACAGGCTGGATGTCATTACTGTTGCCTAACGAAAGCAATAAATGAAACTCTTAATTATTTACTTCAAAAACTATTCCTAGCCCTACCGTCAACAAGTTACTGCTAACAGCCATCAATTCTTAAGAACTACAGTAACTTCTTTTCAGCATCGTGTTATCATCAACATTCTCGTCTTCAAATTGATGGCATCTAAAAAAACTAAAGAGAAATTTTGAGCTGAACATCCACCTGCCAACGAATCAACACTGTCAAACTACTAAAGAATGACGTCATGTGTTGATGCCATGATGAGGCTTTTAGAAAACATCTACATGAAGGAACCGGATACATAAAACTATTCATATTTCTACATACACATCAACATCGGTGTGGCTTGTCCAGTGATGGATGTGGCTGTTCCTAAAGCATGCTCCGTGCTTGTTGATTCTGAACTCAGTGATGGGAGGCTGCTAAATCAATCTTGAGTGGTGTGAGATCAGACTCGATGGTCCGGAGCCAGGTGTGATGCAGTCAGCCTGATCATCTGTTCCAGTCCCTTGCCACACTAACCTGAGAGCTTAACTGTGGTCCACAGATGAACTGGCACAGCTGACAGCCATTCACTAGCTGATGGGACTTCTTCTATGCTTTCCATGGACACTAGGTTTACTAGACAATGGTTCTTAAGTAGTCCATTAAAGTGTACAAAACAAGGTAGAAGGTCAGCATCATAAACAATGTTTGTATAAATGCTAAAACAAATATTTTGGCACAAAATATGACAATAACCAACCGCAGAGCCGTGAGTAGCTCATTTGTGCAGTAGATATAGCAGTCAAGTGTAATCTCCTGTAGCCGACTAAAATGTATAATATATTGACAAATGAATTATTAATAAATTTATATATTATACTCTAATTGTTAAACAGTGTTTTAAAAATAATGATACTCAATTTCATGCAATGAAAAAAATGGAATTTTCTATGTATTCAATAGGTAAACATGTGGAAAACCAGAACACCATCACAACTTTCAGTTTCTGACTTGTTTAGCCAGCAACTTAAGTAAATCAAGGTAGTAAGTAATTAATTTTTTTGCGTATTATAAAAACTTGGTACGTGAACCTGTTTGCACTGACTTATGGACTGGAGCACATCACTACAACTCATTAGTGATGTCACTCTATAATCTGGTTGGTAAATAAATAACTAATCAAATAAAAAGTAGCAGCAATCTGGAACTGAGATGTAATCAGGAACAGTATAAGAAATTGTGCTAAGTATATACGAAGCTTGTCTAATTAGCCTCACAACACATTTATTCATAATTTAACTATGTAAGTTTTCACAAGTATGATAGACCAGCCGATGGGATTATGCTCCACCTGGATAACTGGGTATCTGGTAGGTACCTGGAGCAGCAGGTATTGAAATGGGTACCTAGATATTCAGGTACCTCTTCTTAGCACTAAATCCAAATGAAAATAGGTGATGTTAAACCTTCAGTGATTATCATACCAGCAGTATTACGGCAGTCCAGAAATATTACAATCCACAAATATACTTCATACTACTAAACAGTGTCAGAGTACCGGCGAGTTAGCGGAAGTGTCGTAAAACAAAAAAATAAAAAATAAGACAGGCCCACCACAGATAAAGTTAGTTTATTACCTGAAAGGCAACTACTAGGGAAATGTGTGAAAAAGGCAAACATTGACATAGAGTCTTATTCTTCAGTTGCAAAACCTCTATAAATGACTAGAGATTGTATATCTATGACTTTCCGCCATCCCTTCTGGTCCACTGTTATTTCCTATGTTGTGCCCAGTCTAAAACTGAGCAGCTTTGTTTGTTCCAGCCAGCTGGAATGTGGATTAGTGTTGTTATTAAATGCAAGTGATAAAACTCAACAAAGCAATAGCTATTAACAGCCGATTAATAAGCGGCAAACTATCAAAGAATCTGCTCACCAAGACACAAACGGCTGCAGAGTTTTCGGCCGCAGAAGATGCTCCTGTAGCAAGTAGTCAACAATACTGGATGCAAGGTTGGCGGGGAGACCCTGCAGACCAGTGATGGGATTGTGTGTGGTGCAGATGTGTCCCGAGACGTATCTGATGAGCAGTTCACGGAGGCATGGAACAGCGCCTAACGTTGGCGGTGAAGCATTAGCAGCCGACTCGACATGCACTGGTACGGCACCGTAACGCTTTCTTGCAGCCTCACCTGAAACAGCCGTAATCACTCTGCATGCGATGATCTCTGAGTGGTTAACCAACTTACAAGCGAGCCAGCATCATCCACTTGAAGAGTGGAGGCAGTGGCTCAGTGCACTTAACCACAAGATGTCACCATCACTACTACCCACTTTTATTCTAATAGTCATTTTCCAGATGAACTTGCTGGTTCCTCGGAGTTTTGCTTCCTCCAATGGTTCAAGAACAAAACCCTTGGGAATGACAACACGTGTGGTTCCATGATGTATGAATTTAAGCCATCTGCACATGCAAAATAAAATAAATGCTGCAACAATACGTATTTTATTTTATTCTACTAAAATACCTGCACAAAAACTCAGTAAGAAAATGGGTGGGGCACATGCTAATTATTATTTTTGTTTTTGCGTGGTGGGCTGCTGGCACGGTTGTCTGTCTGGAGCGAGGTGCAGATGATGCCACTGCCACTCACTGTCTCTTGCTTCAATAAAACCAAGACTGGTTTTACCTTTCTGGTACCAGCACACCCGGATAATCCTAAACAAAGGGCTATTAAATGGCCGTTGTTGTTGTTGTTGCATGCACGACATAGTGACATAAGAGATCACGCCACCAAGTAACATGACGTTATTAGCTGCAACAATTTTGTCTCATAAATATTATGCTAGTAATGCTAAAAGATGCTGCAACTGCCATTTGTTATATTTTATTTTACATATGTGGATGACTCTACATAGCAGTACACGTGTTCTAAATGTTAACAGATGATCAGTAGAGTACTCACATGTAACTATCAATACTACCACTTTTTTCAGAGTTACTTTAAAAAAGTCAAACATGTCTCACAAAAACAAAACCTCCGAGGAATGGCGAGGATTACTGGAAAGGCTTTTCAAAGGCTGAATGCTCTTTCCATTGCCCAAACAACAATATCAAAGCACTGAAGGGAAAAGCACATATACGTAGCTGAAAAATTTATAAAGATATTAAAAAATAAATGTAAAAAGCCTGTCTGCTATGTCATCAGTCTTGCTGGGAGTTAACATTCAACAGTAAAAATGTCAACATGTAAATGCAATTTAAACCAGATGATGCAACTGACCGGCAAGCTGTCGCGGGTCTTGATTCTGATGCTCCAAAACAACATCGTCAAGAATGTCGCCGACAAGTCGCTGTCCGCCAGCACCCCAGACGTGTTGGCCCTGCCCAGCACCACCTTACACACACAGCCGGTACTGGCAAGTCCCAAATATGATCTACTTTAAAGGATCATTTGAAGAACTGCTTCAGTTCAATAAGCATGACAATCATTCAATTAGCAACCGATTACAAAATAACAAGATTCTATTTAAAACTGTCAGCCATAATGGTATCTTGTTCCTATGGCCGAGAGTGAATAGCGACTTATGGCTGAAGCAGGGCCATGCGAGCTCATATTCTTCAAATTTAGTATGATACTAACAATTATTAATACTAAATGACTAAATCGTACTAATGATAAGCCACTTTCTGACATTGAGGTTCATGAAAGATTACATGAGTGTCAGCTAATGTCAGTATATGTTTTCCAGCCACGTGGGTGCTGGGGTGGGTGAGCAGTGCTTACCTGGAGCCTTGGCAATGAGTCCTTTGGTATCTGCCTCTCACAACTGTGAGTCCTGCAAAAATGACCAACTCAATCAACATGCTAGTTTGGGATTGTAAATGGGGTGGGACCACATAACCATGTATTAGATAAGGTCCAGATATTCTATGGAAAGGGACAAATTTGTGAGAGACATCTGTAAAGATGCTGTTTGTTTGGAGTGGTGATTCGGGTGGCTAACGGAATCATATATTAGATGGAGGTTTGGATCCCACATTCAGCTATACTATGGCCACTTTATGTAAAATGATAAAATCAGCTGTATACCCTACACACGAGGCTGACCTGGTGCTGCAGGAAGACCACCAAGTCCGCCACCGAAGAAACCAGGAAAGCCTCCGATACCAGGCGGAGGGCCTCCTGCAGGGACAAGGCCTGGTCCGGCAGCAGGAGGTGGGGGAGGTTGAGGAATGTTGTTGTCATTGCCAACGACATCATCAGCATCGATCTCACTGTCAGCATCTGTGCTATCAGCATCACTGTTGGCAGCCATGACGACATCATTTTCTGTACCTAAAATGACAAATAATCAACATTACTCCGCTACTGCCATCACCATACAGTATTACAGTCAATGTTTTTGTTTAACCAACCTTAATTACTTACTGACTTACTCCACCATGTCTCCAGGAATTACTGAGTTAAAGTTTTACATCCTAATCGACACACAAAAAGGTCACTTTGAAGATGCTCTTTCCATTACTATAGATCCTTTTATACCAAGGAAACTTAAAATATCGGAGTTTCAATTTTTATTACCAGGTACTGTTTAGCAACAGGTACTGTTTATAGGATATATTCTTCTATGGGTCAGATGAGATTTTGAGCAGCTACAGTCAATAATGAGGAAACAAAATCAAACAAAATAAAATCAAGGAACATAAAAAGGGGCTTAGGCTAACACCAAAAATACACGAAAAACATAACCTGAGCTAAAAAAAACAAAAACATGGAACCTAAGCCCAAGTCAATAAATACAACTGTAAGAACTGCTCACATGTGTGCATATCACTGTGCACAACTGTTGTACACAACACACCACAAACAGTTCTGGTAATCTTCCTCGTTACCTCCAGACAAATATCATGTTGTCTCTTGGAGTGGAGGGGGCACAGGTCACCAAGAAACAACTACTGACAACAACTGGGCAAGTTTCTAAAGACCAGACCTGTTGCCTTCCAGTCACTCAGTCAATAGTGATGAAGCACTAAAGTTAACTCAGAGAAGTGACGTCAACCATAAGCACGAGAAATTCGAAAGCAGTCTGGTGAACAAAAAATTTAGAAGAATTCCCATAAGTCTGCAAGGCCTACATTATCGTACAGTAACAATACTGAACCAGTAAGGTAGAACAATTCAACACATGCTAACCTGAAGGTATAGCTTTGACAACCAGTGATCCATTGGGAACAAGACAGAGATCTTTCAGGGACATCTGAGTATGTTCTTCACCAAACTCAACTCGTGGAAATGGCTGCACATGTTTGACAAATGATTAAGCTTCACTGGTCACAGAAGGTAATAATTCAAGTCACTGTAAGTAATTAACTGCATGTCTCTGACATCTAAACAGCACAAGCCTGTAACAATGTTTAACTAGTACTCTGCCAACTTTATGATGACTCAGTCAGTTTCACCAATCTACGACTTCATGCAATTAATTATCATCTTCCTTCGACAATGTACCGTACTGCTTTACGCTCCTAAATCCATGACAGTTGATGGTGTCAGCCAGCCAGTGTACAAACCAATACATCACAGATCATTTTGTATATCTGTCTCTTCAACAATGCATGACAGCTAAGTGGTTAAAAAGTATGGACAATACTACAATACAAACTCAACAAATCAACATGGACCTCAATAAACAATACCTGGATCAGTTGGAAGATGTGTGTATTTGACTGCTGCTGTATAAACTCAAGCACGGTGGCCAGTGTGGCCTCGGCTGGAAACCTCTCCTTCACACACTGACCACTGGCCAGTCGTATCTGTCATGGCAACCAACAGCTCACAAACATCACATTCCAGGAAACCAACTGCGATGGAAAATATTATAAATGACGTCTTTACTTTATACTCTGCTAAGAAATGACTTGAACAAACTGAAAATAAATACACATTTCAATCCTGTTCTCTTCGCTTTATCAATGTGCAGCCTGATTACACAGAGTGTCTGCTGTACACATTCTAGCCAACTCGCTGGATACTGAATGTAAGCTCATCAAATTTCTATGAGATGTAGATGAGTCATTGCCATTTAATCTTTTCACACTGGCATTGCAATTTTCCAATCCGTTCTAGAATGCCAGTGCAATTAATAATGGTAAGTAAAACTAATTTTGGTAACTAGGCCCAAAACTGGTTGCCATACCAATGTCCCCTGAAAAACTGAAAAAAGTCAGTTTATCTGAGCCTGCAGGTCTATCTAGCCGAAAAATTTCATGAACATCGGTGTGGTACATCCTGAGACAACTGGCCTCCAAGGTGACCATTAAAAAGTAAAAAATAAAGAAAAGAAAAAATCAGTACATCATACAGCCCACCAGGCATGCAGGTCAGGTAAACTAAAAATGTGCAACAGGGTAACTACAAAAAAGTAAAGAAAATGGAGGAAATTATTTGAATATATTAAGTAATATCAACGAATACGAGTAGTGAATAAGTGTTTTCTTACGATACTAGATCACTCACAATGTCCTGGAAAAGGGCCACTAAATGAGTCATTTGTTGTTGCTGTAACAGAAATTGTTCGTACAACACAACCATACCTGCAGCAAGCTAGTTTCATCAACACAAGGCCGAGGTTCATTGGCAGAACCATCAACAACAGGATCAGTAACATTAGCAGCATCCGTAGCCATCCGTTTATGGCACTGTGTATTGCCAAGTCGCTCCTTCTGAATCTCACGGTCTTCTTGTATCCGTTTCAGAGTCTCCACATGAGCCTGTGCATCATGCCAATAATCACTCGTCAAATCCAAATGCAATTCGGTAATAATAACAGTGACAGTCTGGCAAGTGCTACAGCATATCACATTTCATCTAGAATTTATATATACATGTCTAACAAGGACAAGTTTTTAATCACTTTAAAAAAATAATCTAGTAGTTACGGATAACAAACACATACGATAACACAGCACAAACCTTGAACACATCACATCTTATAAAACAGTACAGTACAATCATAGCATAAAAACGGCAAACCACTATGACACAATGCCTATGTTAAGCCTGACAGCTCAGCTAAAATTTCACAAATAAAGGGAATGCCATTTGCCTTTTTCTTGGCAATGCGCTCGGACTGTGCAGTGCGTCGTGCCTCTTCGCGCTGTTTCTCCTCAAATCGACGTCTAATCTCCCGCTGCTCATCCGACATGCTCAGTCGACTGTGTAGATCATCTGACGATGCACCTGCATTGACGGAAGAACCACCAGTATCCTCCGTAGATGACTGATTGCCACCAGGTAAAACAGGCGACATGCTGGGGACTGGCTCAGTGTTATCATCCACTTGCGACACCTGTATTTACGCATACAGACATTCTCTTTTTGTAAATTTCATCACAACTGAGTGTCACTATCGTGCAGGCGTATCACAATTTTGACATTCAGGCAACTCAGAGTACAGATAAACACTTAATACAACACGATGGTTGATTACTGTTTAATAGTTCTTTCAACATAAACTAGGTCATATCATGGCCAGCAAAGATTACTATGAATACAAAGTTATGAAATCTTGCAAAAAGACAAATATTGCAAATTTACTAACAATCATACACAATTATGAATGGCAATAGCAAATAACACACTATCAATGCAACAATAATAATACTGTTTCATTTTATGTAATTTTCTATGTACATTTTTTAAATATGTAAAGTTCAATATTAAGAATGCCTATAAGAATGCAGGGAACATAACAATTAAATCAGTGTGGACACCTGCAATGCAAATGGAAGCTGAGATACAAAGACATTTACTATTAATAAAGCAAAACAAAATAAAAAACACAAAAAAAGTAAAAAAAAATGTTCAAAATGAGTCTTTAACCTGACAACAAAGCAAGAATTCAAAAGAAACAAACAGATTTGATGACAAAATTAAATACAATAACTAACATATCTAACAGTGCTTTCAAACTAGGACAAAATCGCTCGACGCATCGAGCGATCTGTCAGCATAAATATGTCCTAGTGTGAAAGCACTCAGACACATGTGTGGCGACAAAGACTGCATGTCCATCTGTTGTCGTATATATTTAGTACAAATTTACACCAGGTGTTTGGCAAAAATTTAAAATTCATCGTATCTATCATTTAGTCACTGATTTTAACTATTTGTGTCATTCAGTTCATACAATTATATTTGTTAAATGTCAAAATTCAGTTTGCATTGTATATTCAATGATAAATTATCGTAATCTACAAAATGTGTAGTAAATGCACATTCTTTGACGCATGTCGCTTGAGAAATCGCTCCACATGTGGCTAGTATGAATGCTTCCATTGAACAATGTGGCGAGCAACATTTTCAGCCAGATGTGGAGTGATTTGTCGAACGAAATGCATCCTAGAGTGAAAGCACTATAAGAAGGATCTACATGGCTGAATATGGCAAATTATTATAGAACACCTTACCGGTACTGCATTAGTTAACTTTAATGTAGGTGCAGACTGAACTGGTTTGCCCTGCAAAATCCTAGCACATCACACATCATACAAGACTGACTTCGTAAATTTCTAGCTGTATACCGTCTCTTCTGAGCTTATTCAATTTTTGTTTCTTAGTTTCTTTTCCTTTATTAGTTTTGATTATATGTGGTAGAATAAGCTGGCTCCTGCCAGCTTTTAAGCACACATTAATCTCTACTATTGTATTGTATTAAGCCACTCGATGCACATCAAAAACGCAAATTTTTAAAATCTTTTCTACTATAATAATGACATCAGTACTATCTATGAATCTATTAGTGATGAGATAAAAATGTCACAATGCTTTACAGATGGTTCATCTATTAAGGAAAAACTAACTCCAGAAATGCAAAGTAATATAAAATGTCATTTACCAAGTACTTCATGCTAAATTATGATACAATGGCTAATTACTACAGGTCTGTTACATACTCTAACATTTTTGATAGACTTACTGCACACCACCAGTTGTAAAATACAAAAAAATGCAAAGTGTCACCATTATGATTTCTTTATAAACTGAGCATCATCTGACTAACTTCAGTAACAGTTACACAATACTGCATACTCTTATGACATGATAAAAAACATTCATCATATGCAAACAAGAGGGCCTAGCAGTGGCTAGCATAGCGCGAAATGTGGGAAGCTCTAGCACAAACCTTTCTTCAGATATAATGCATTTTCATCATCATCATCATCATCATCATCATCATTTAATTGTTCATAAAAGATAGACAAGAGCATGACAAATTGACAACTAGTGAACAAGACCGACAAGGCTCGCTGAGCACTTACAG
>Ga0209782_1002362_pt1 | contig 10494 bp, 9 predicted proteins | sample WorMetmaBAHAMAS1_FD_187390 | JGI IMG/M metagenome (GOLD analysis project Ga0209782, IMG submission 187390) | Marine gutless worms symbiont microbial communities from Max Planck institute for Marine Microbiology, Germany - Inanidrilus... | ecosystem: Host-associated > Annelida > Digestive system >...
CCCGCCGATTAAGAGCTGGTTACGGGCCTGCCCCCAGTCACTGGTACTGGTGGCAGTTCGTTTAATACGTTTTCCCTGCCCGTATTCATGCCACACGCTGTCGTTGCTGTGTGAAACTGAACGTTTAACGACTACATCTACACGACCATCTCATGCTTGTCATGACTAACGTGTTCAAGCAAGATTCGCTGTTGTGGATGTGAATCAGAACGTTCAACATCTACTTCCATGTGACCACCATTCCATGGGTCCAGACACTGGTCAGTCTCTGTGGCTCTACAGTAAGGTCGCCACCAAATGACGCCACGGTACCGCACGTCGTTAGCTTGCTTGTCATGTCTTGCACTGCTTACAGTTTCTGTATTAGTTTGGCTTTACCCCTGGACATTTGACTGACCTACTGTATAATTTAAAATTGGTAAATCTAACTGCTTGCTTATTTGTGTTCTATTATTTAATATTATTATTTTATTTAAAATAATCTGTTAGTCTGTTTCTTACACACACCGGCTCATGACAAATGAAGGCTCATCCGGGATAGTTCCTTATCTCGTAATATTGTTAACTGTTACCAATTTCATAACTGGTTGTATTTCGTTTAGGAAAGTTTTATGCAGTATATTTATGTGACTGTGTAATGTTTTTTTACGCCTAGTTAGGCATGTTAATTTTCCACCTAGTTACAATTTTTAGGTTTGTCATTCTGCAACGGTAAGGCGGTGTATTAGAGCTGTGCAGAGACATTTTGGTAGCGTTAACGTTAGCGTCAATGTGTGAATTTAGAGAAGTCGGTCTGTTTGTACAGTTTGTAAAAGTGGTCATTGTATTAACAGTTGAACACTCTTGTATATGCTTGCAGTTAAACTGCAAGTAAGCAACTGTTTGAACAGGTTATGCTGATAAGACAGCTAGTTAGTCTAAACACTGATTGCTTATAACCAGTTCATTTGTGACCACGTTTGCTAGTTAGTGGGTGAGCATGTGACCTTGAGAAAGTTGCGTCCGTTCTTTGCTGTCCACTTAACTTAAGTTGTAAGATTGGTTGGTTCCCATAAAATAACTTGGGTTAATTATTACCAGCCATTGTTTTGTTAGACACTCGTCAGCTACTGGTTAAGCGCGTTATGTAAGTAAGTAACGTCTGTTTTTTGATCATCCACTATAGGTACTTCTGTAAGATTACAGTTTGATTACTTATAATTATTTAGGTCAGTTGTTACAGACTATTGTTATAATCTTACAAAGTCAGCAGTTCACTCTATGGTTGAGCCGTTACCTTGAGAAGTAACGTCTGTTTTACACCAACCAGTAGGCTATTTGGTAAGATTGTTTGCTACCCATAATATTAAATTTGGGTTGTCTATTGGACTTTTTGCGGCATCTTACCTGCTCCAATTAACGTTGCTCATTTATTTTTCATTGCAACATTATTGCCTTACGTTGAAAAGCAATTCCAACTATGGCAGAAGCATATGTTGAGGAAGATACTGCCGTTAGTCAATCTGTTTCAGGCCAAGGGGCCCAGGTGATGTACTCGTAATGACGGCAGATGAACTGCGAGCTGAGCTTAATGCACGAAGTAAAAGTTGCTCTGGGTTAGCAAAGCCAGACTTACAGCTAGCTTTGTTGACTGCTCTTAATGTTGTTCATAAAATTAACTCACCTGAACAACACTAACCAACAGTTACAGCTGCAGCTGATTATGAATTATTTTTACTAGTCAGGAAGCTAAAGTAGATTTTTCGACTGAACCCCTTTTTCTCTGATATAGTTTTTTTCTCGGTGGATTATAATGGTATAGGGCCTAAGTAAAAATCCTAGGGTGGGTGTGGTCATGTCACCCTTGGGCAACTCGAGATATTCAAGATGGCACCCAAAAATGGCGGGAAAAAAATGAAATTTTATTTTTCTGGTTCATATGGGCAAGTAGGGATAAACTGCCGGTTTTGGACCACTTCCATTTCCGGTTTCCGCCATCTTGGCCATTCCAAAGAATATTTAATAATATTTAATTAATACCGCAGTAAGTAAGTAAGAGATTATTGGATTTTTATGGAGATTTTCTGGCATTTTTTGTAGCTAAAATGCCAAAATACCAGAAAAATCTAGGGATTTTTGTTATTTAGCCCTAGCAACCGACTATTTAATTATTATGAAATATTCTTTGGTCAAGTTGGGAATTTCCAGAGCTTAGGGAATTCCCACAGTATTTCTGTGGTTATAATGGTTATAAACGTGGTTATACGCCTGGCTAGGGTTAGCAGACCTACTAGTTGTAAGCCTAGGGTTTTGTATAGGCCTATACTTATGGAGGATTTATATCGGAATTTATTTTATTTTTTTTAAATATGTTTTATTAATCTTTTTACCACGTTTGTCATGATGATGATGATGATGATGGGAAATCCCCAGAATATAGGAAAACCCTATCAGTCTTTCTTATTATTGGACTTTTTTGAGCAAAGTGGCACATCGTCGATTTTAAGATTATAGGAATTTTCTGGAAATTTTTGGCATTTTGGTATTTTTCGCATCGACAATAATAGGCCTACATTTGGTTTTGTATAGGCCTAGTCTCGCTGAGATCGTAAGGATTTTATTTGTCGTGCAAATCACACATATTTATTCACAACATCGACATTGTCATCATTATCGTTGTCAAACAAAGCTCAATGTAACATCTAGGCTAGTTAATGCAAAAAAGTCTTGCATATCATTGAATATTATTCAGCCTAGGCCTAGGCTAGACTAATGCTTATTGACTGTTTCTTCGTCGCTCGATTCAGCGTTGACTTTCAACTCCAGGTGCTGTTCGTGAATAGACGGCAAGAGTTCTAATAGATGTGCCCACTCGTCAAGGCGAAGACCAATTCCATTGCGGGTAGGACACACGTTCTCGCTCGCAAGCCCGTATGGAACGTAAAAACGATGAATGTCAACACATCCATACCCAGAGGTCACGGACACGTAGTATAGTTCGCCAATGTGTGCACGATAAGCCACCGGACGCGTCTGACGATTGACTTCTCGCGCTTCGATGTCGATCTCCTCGCGAATCGACATGAAGCGAGCCCAACGTTTCGTAGTCAACTTTACATGCTTCTCCGGCACGGATATGGATGTTATTTTCACATTGCCCGCATCGATCGTCAGCACACGATCTTGCCTGTCGCCAAGAGTGAACGAAGAACCCGCCTGTGGTTGTGTCGTTGTCATTCCGACGTCCTCCACGGAAGCTGCCGCAGCTCCAACCCCACTGCCATTGCAAGGTATATCGATTGTCGCCATCATTGTTGTTGTTGTTGTCGTCGTTGTAGTCGTTGACTCGACTTGGCTTAGATAACTCCGCTTAATAAGCTACAAATTCATTTTGCGATCTCTTTTAAGCTACTGTCCGAATAAATACGATTCGTTCGTCGCCATCTACGTCGTTACAAATATGTACCAACCACGACTTACTATAAGGCTATAATCCCGCCCACTTTCAAGCTCAGGCTAAGGGAGTAGCCATCGTCGCCGTTGGCGACGCTGGTGTTGGCACCGACGCCCGCGGCGCTGATGACGCAGACGCCACTGCCACTGTCATTAACGCTGGCGATGTCTCTGGCGCCTGCGGTGTTGATGTGGACGTTGACCCTATGCCTCCGGCTAATTATATGTATCTACTCATTACTTCATTTAGCCTACCATCATGCTATGGAATTTTTTTTACTTTGGAACGAAATCAGTATGGATTTTACTGGGTTTAGCTGATAATGAAAATAGTTAGTCTATACGACGATTAAAATGAGAGAATGGCTTGTAGGAAAAAACATTTATGTCAACCGCGGTTGTCAACCTTAGTTTAGTTAGGCTAACTCGAGTGTAAATACTTGCATAGCATCTGGTGTGACGATTTAGCATTCTAGGCCTAATCTGTTCACTTTGCTGGGATGATAAGTTTTTCTGCAGCGACTGCAGGATTTATTCTTTAAAAACCCCGCAATGCACACCACCGTAAGTCTAGGCTAGCACGTGATGTGAATTTGTCAACGTTGGACGTTGTGATTTGAAATTAATCTAATCGAGTGCATTGCGTTCGACTGCGTTGATTTTTGCCTAGAATTAGGCCTAGGCTTAGACTAATCGATCAATCTAAGTTGCCTAGTGAACGAAGTTAATTCCATTTTAGAACATCATATCAAATTGTCATTAACCATTAGCCTATTTAGTAGGAGTAATATTGTGCGGCGGTGTGAATGCTAAAGCTGAAATTAGGCTAGGCTAGGCTAGGCTAGGCCTATTAGGTCTAGACCTACGTGCTTATGATTAATGATTGCCAATGCGGTGACTTCAAAGACTGAAATAAAACAAACTTCTGACGTGTTAACTATTGTTTCTTTTGAAGTTGCCGTCGTACAGTATTGTAGTCATTTAGGTTAGCCTAGGCCTATAACATTGTATGTTGTTTTTAAGCTAGAATTTCCTGGCGATATGCTCACGATAGTGAGCATATCGCCCTACATGTAGGGCTAGATTAAGCTATCGTGTACCAAGGTCTAGCCTAGCCTATAGGCTAGTCTACCTATGGTTGCGCGCTCATTGATGGATAATAGTATTATTGGATTGTTCCTATAGCCTAGCCTCCGACTGAATTACGTGTTGAAAATGTATTTTTCTAATTCTACCCGTCTATACTATAGCTAATAATAGGAATAGCATTACTCTACCTTAGATGCTTATAATAACATCAACATCAACATTAAGCAAACTGATTGAGGCAAAACAGAGGTACATAGAGATAAGGCGCCGTTAACAATTTGTAATCTGTCGTCGTCGCCATCGACCGATTGAGTATAACCGAGTGCGCTGACTACGAGAATCATACCACTCGCTTGCTTGCTCGTTCGATAGACCTCTGTGACGTCATGGGAGCGGTTCTCGGTTCGATCTTGCCGTTGCGACTGGTTGTGGCAGCGGTGTTCCACGTTGTATGGTGCCAGTTGACGGCCTTGTCCTCGTCACTTGTTGCGCGCATTCCTTCAATGCGTGCAGCACTTCCTTGGTGGCGTCGTCGCAATCCTGATGCCGACGTGCTCTATTGGAATGTGTGGGTCCAGCTATTGCGCGATCCTTGCCCGCCGTATTACCATCGATGGATGTCGCCACCATCATCGCTGTCCTGTCTGTTTTGTGTATCTGACACTGACGAGGCGCATATGCGTGGGATGGTTGAGGTCACCCTAGTTCGGGGTAGTGAGGAAACGCTGGAAGATCCGGCATCGAACGTCGCGGAATGTCGATTAGTCGATTTTACAACGACCGAGTTTCTGATCAGACGAAACGCGCGTGGCTAGTTGCTTCCTAGTCGGTGGGCATCTATGCTACACGAGCTTGTAGTGGTACGTTTCGTCTGCCCACGGCAGGTTGTACGACGATAGTGGAGGCGCCAATAGACTGGGGCACCGTGGAGGCGTTGCCCGCTCCATCTGAGAGATGTGAGGCATCGGCAGTGCCTCCACACGAACGACAAGTGGCGAGGGTGATTCCTCAACAACCACCACCCGGACTGGGGCATCCTTTACTTGGACGTGGAACGCTAATGCTGCTCAATCAGTTGCTCCAACAGGATCCAAGACTGCCTGGACCGCCTCCGTCGTCGTCATCGTCGAGTGAGTCTGTCGAGCCTGGCGAGTGGTGGGACAATGACGATGACGATAATGCTGAGGGTGGTACCACTGGTGGTGCAGCAGGCGGCGTCGGCGGTGGTGATAGCGGAGGTGGCGTCTACACTAAAGGTGATTAATACTCATTGTATTCTTAGTTGTGTATAGTGTTTATACGACTGTGTGTGTGTGTGTGTGTGTTGTATTCTAATTGTTACATGTTGAATATGTTTAGTATGGGATTGATGCTCATTGCGACAATGTTGACGATGCCGACAGTGAGACATTTCATTCTTCATTCTTCTTTTTCAGGTACTCCATAGGCTAACGTTTTCTATAACATTATGTTAGGTAATGTGAAAATGAAGTGTGTAATGGTGTAAGTCTATATTATTTTGTAATGCCAGGCAACGATCAGCGAAAGCGATCGCGCTAGCGACATGGTCCTATAGCACCGTCGTCAGCTGCAGCAGCAGCAGCAGCGTTTCAAGTAGGGCTGTACCGAATATTCTATTCGTATTCTATTCGGGCCGAATAGTGGGCCAAATAGTGTATTCGTATTCGGCCGAATAATACTGCTGAAAATACACCGAATACGAATAATTGCACTGCAGTTCGCCGCGCCATGACAGTGACTTGTCAATAGCAGCAGTCATCGCACCCCTAAACAACACAGCCCCCCACCGCGTGCCTGTTTAATGCTGGTCAGCTGTCATGCAGAGTTGCAGCCAGCAGGAGTAATCTGATGCGGCATGTGCGCTGTAATAAAAGCTGGCCTTTCTAGGGAGATAGCATCTGCATTTTGGTTGGCCTCTTATCTAGCCAGTCGAAGCCTCGCCAGTGCTCTCACTCAAGTCTGTCTCTGCTGTGAGTTGAGTTTAGTTGAGTTGAGCAGTATGGATAAACGTAGTCCAATATGGAAGTATTTTAAAGTGTGTGATGACGATAATTCTAAGGCATCAGAGTATGATATTGCGTGGTGGAACATCAGCAAAAAACTATACGACATCTGCTATGAATAACCATCTGCAGTACAAGCATCCAGACGAACATAAAGCGGTGAAACTGGCAACAAACGCGAAGAAGTCAGAGTGTGTTCTGCCTGATGCTGATGCTGGACGAACGCAGCCAACTTTGGCTGAGTTCACAGCGAAGAGAAAAACCTGGGCAATTGACAGTGCTGAAGCATCCAGGGTCCATGCAGCAATTGGCCGCATGATCGCCATCGACGTCCAGCCATATTCCGTTGTTGAAGATGATGGTTTTAAAGGCATTGTGAGAGAACTTGAGCCAAAATATGTTCTTCCAAGCAGGAAATATTTCTCAACGAAAGTGATACCAGAGATGTACGAGTCAACCAGAGCTCGTGTGCAGTCAGAAGTGGACCATGCAAAGTCAGTGTGTCTGACAGCTGATACCTGGACGGCACAGAACACAACACAGTCCTTCTTCAGTCTTACGGCGCACTGGGTTACGACTGTAACAAGGAGATCTGCAGTTCTTCAGTGCCAGCTGTTTGAAGGATCACACACTGAGATTCGTCTTGCCAGTGCACTGACAGAGATGCTGAGTAGCTGGAATATTGAACATGACAGAGTACATGTTGTGCTGCGTGATGGCGGAGCCAACATGGTGAAAGCCATGCGTGATACCGACCTGACACACGTTAGTTGCTTTGCACACACTCTGCAGCTCAGTCTCCACGACGCCATACTCTCACAGAAGTCTGTCGCTGACCTCCTGAGAGACGCGAGGAAGCTTGTGGGCCACTTCAAGCACTCGTCTAGCATCACGTCACGTCACGTCTACACGACATACAGCCGGTGCACCAACTCCTGCAGGACGTGACAACGTGCTGGAACTCGTCGTACATCATGCTCAACAGACTAAGCGAACAGAAACGTGCAGTCAGCCTCTGCCTTGCAGACGACGACAAGACTGTTGGCCTGCAGTTGACCAGTCACCAGTGGACGCTGATGGCGCGCGTCATCAAGCTTCTGCGTCCGTTTGAGCAACTGACCCGTGAGATCAGCAGCGCTGATGCGTGTCTGTCTGCCGTACTGCCGGCAGTACAAGCCATTCTTTTGTTTCTGCAGAACGACGCGTGTGACACTGGTCTGAAGAAGACAGTAGATGAGATTGTAGCTGCAGTGAAAAAGCGATTCAGTCCTCTGAAGAGATATACACTGTTGCAACAACTCTTGATCCACGTTTTAAGCTGACCTACATAACGGATGATGAACAACGCATCAAGGTGAAGTCTGACGTCCTCACTGCAGCTCTGCAGAGCGCCACTCCTCTGTCATCGCATGTGCATGGTGACGATGCTGGAGACGGAAGCAATGATGATAAATGATGCCTGCCCACCGCCGCGTAAAAAGGAGAAACTCGACGCTGACGTGGACTTCTGGGCATCATGGGACAATGTGCATGCAGATTACCAGCAGACACAGCAAGCCGATGTCCTATCTTTCACTGACCTGGCCGAAGTTGAGTTGGCCAAGTATGTGGCTGCACCGTGTCAACAGAGAGCGTCAGATCCACTTACCTGGTGGCATGACAACGCGGCCAGGTTTCCGCTACTCAGTGCAGCAGCTCGACGTTACTTGGCGACCCTGCAACGAGCGTGCCTAGTGAGCGTCTCTTCAGCTCCGCTGGCGACATTGCTGATGACAAGCTAACATGTTTACTGGCTGAAAATCTTGAACGCTTGGTTTTTCTTAAAGCAAACTTAATGTGAAACTGTGATTACAAAACTCACTGCATTCTCACTTAAATCTAAATTGGATTAGGTTTTAGCAAGTTTAGTGACTTTTTAGTACATATTTAACATTGAAGTTGAACTTTAGTGAATTAACTTTAATACTTACGAATTATACGGAAATTGCTACGAAATTGAATGCAACTATTCGTATTCTATTCATATTTGGCCGAATAATAGTTTTAATTATTCGTATTCGGCGGAATAGTACAGAACCACTATTCGGTACAGCCCTAGTTTCTATTAAAGTCGAATAGGAAGTCATATGCACTCTATCGAATGGCTATGTTTCTGACGACCGTGGGTGACCCCTAACCCCCCAAACCACGCCAATTTTTGTATTTTTCGTTGCTTTTCATATCTTCGTAGTGAGTAAACATAGAGACTTCATATTTGGTGTACAGGTTGACGGTAGCTAGTCCCAGCCGATGGACAACAAACCGCCCTGAAAGGGGCGTGGTTACGTCACGTAACACATTGTAAATTTTGGGTGCCCCATCCATGTCTCAGGAATGTCTGAAGCTCTCAAATTTTTTTTACAAAGGGAGACCATATCAAGCCTTCCCAAAGGAGCGTTGTTTTGCTCACGTGACCCATTTTTGTCTGCGCAAATGTGGACATAGAAACATTCTCCTCGCCACTCGGCAAATGTGCGCACGACGGACTTTGCTGATCGCCCCTACGGCGCTTGAGGCCACCTACGCTAAGGCATAGGCCTAAACTCCATTGGTTCGTTTTGTCACCGTGTCTGTTGCAAACTTGCTTGTTTAACATATAGACAACAAATCGATTAAGTGGAGTATGATCATTATCGTTCAAATATGTGCTAATAACCGACATTTCTTGGTCTGCCTAGAAATTTGCTATCAACCGACGCTCGTTGCCTGGTAATTGCAGTGCAATATGGTGGATTTTTACCGCGCGACGCTATGCTAAGTGCAGTACATGCCGTCGTCGTGTATCTGTCCGTCTGTCTGTCTCTGTGTGTGTCTGTCACACTCTGGTATTGTGTATAAATGGCTAAACGTAGGATCACGCAAATAATGCCAAACGATATTGATATTTTGTAGTTGCAGAATTTCTACTGACAAGTGCGTCGCGCGGTCCCTCTGCGATAGCAGAGCGTCTTGTTCAAGGTGGCGGCTGCCGCCATCTTGGATATTCAAATTTGTGAAATGTTATTGGCTGACGGTGTCTGGAGGGCCCAGACGGATAACTGTACCAAATTTCTTCAAAATCGGTCGTTCCATTGTGGAGATATTGCGATTTTTTTAATTTTTAGGATGGCTGCCGCCGCCATCTTGGATTTTTTAAATCACGAAATGTTATCGGTTATTAGGATTCAGAGGGTCGAGACGCATCTGCACGCCAAATTTTGTCAAAATCGGTCAATCGGTTGCAAAGATATTAAGATATTTCGATTTTTCAAGATGGCGGCCGCCACCATCTTGGATTTTCAAATTTGTGAAATTTTATTGGCTGACAGTGTCTGAAGGTCCCAGACGCATAAGTGTGTCAAATTTTGTCAAAATCGGTTGTTCCGTTGCAGAGATATTGCGATTTTTCGAATTTTCAAGATGGCCACCACCGACGCCATCTTGGATTTTTGAAATCGCTAAACTTTATTTGTTGACATTTAGACGACGTGATAGTGGGCAGTATCACCTTTTCATGATTTTTGCAGTTTTTGATGCATGGCTGTGAACACAATAGATAAACTGCAGTTTTTACCGTGCGAGAATATGCTAAGCGTGGTATATGCCGTCGTTGTGTGTCTGTCTGTCTGTCATACTCCGGTATTGTGTCAAAACAACTAAACGAAGGATCACTTAAACAGCACCACACGATAGCCCCATGACTCTAGTTTTCTGATGCCATGGCGAAATTCTAACGGGATCACCGCCTACGGGGGCGACAAATGCAGGTGGGGTGGGTTAAAATTCGTCACTTTTGACGAAAATCGCGCTATAACTCGAAAACGGTATAAGATAGACATATAGTTTCTGTTAAAGTCGAATAGGAAGTCATATGCGCTCTATCAAATGGTGATGTTTCCGATGACCTTGGGTGACCCCTAACCCTCAAAAC
>Ga0209782_1002363_pt1 | contig 10493 bp, 1 predicted proteins | sample WorMetmaBAHAMAS1_FD_187390 | JGI IMG/M metagenome (GOLD analysis project Ga0209782, IMG submission 187390) | Marine gutless worms symbiont microbial communities from Max Planck institute for Marine Microbiology, Germany - Inanidrilus... | ecosystem: Host-associated > Annelida > Digestive system >...
CTTAATTTTTGCTGGTGCAACGCTTCTAACTTAAGTGAAGATTTAATTGGCGATTTAATGGCTGCTTAAAGTTAAGTGGCCATTAGCTAAGTGACGATTTAAGTATGGATGGTGCAACCGGCCCTTAGGGCGGGTTGCACCTACCTCACTTAAATCGTCACTTAGCTGATGGCCACTTAACTTTAAGTAGTCATTAAATTTCCAATTATATCTCCACTTGATTAGCAGTTAAGTGGCGATGGTGCAACGCGTTTATTTACTAATCTCCACTTAAGTCAGAGTTCATTGGAGATTTAAGGACTGCTCAAGTTAAGTATGGATGGTGCAACCCGACCTTACACGCCTATGTGCCTATGTGCACAGCCACACACGCAACATATAAGCCAGCCTTATGAACAAATACGGATAGTGAGAGATTAAGCCGATCAGCTACAATGACTGAAGAGCGTGGCCAGCAAATGTGGTCCAAATACTGTTCATAATAGTATTAATAGACATGGCCACGCAGTTTACACCGTAAACACTCCCAGTTACAACAAATCTATTCAAAACTAGACAGGATAGAACAGACAGATTTATATTATGGCTCACAAACATACTTTGAGAGTATCAGCCGAGACTGGTCTATTTGCAATGACATGCACAAAGTTCCAGTAAAATACTGCAAAGGTTTAACAGACTGCTGCCAGCAGCATTAAAAAAATTCTCCGGAAGCAGTTTTCTAGGCAACATTAACTTTATGCATAATACTGCTGTTTGTGTGCCAGTTTTCACAAGTATATCTGCTAATGCCGATGGACCTCGTGACACTGCTTCATGTAAAATCGACCATATTGCACTGCCCACCAAGTATAATTACCAGGCAGCAAGCGTCGGTTGATAGCAAATTGCTAGGCAGACTGAGAAATGTCGGTTATTACCACATATGAACGATAATGCTCAAACTCCACTTGGTCGATTTGTTGTCTGTATTTTATACAAGCAAGTTTGCAACAAACGCAGTGACAAATCGATGTAGCTTAAGCCTTAGTGTATGGCAGCACTAGCGTCGAACGTCGAAGGTGCGATAATCAGTAGTTCGTCATCGACGACAGTGTTGATCGCAGTTTACCATGTGCCATGGATAATTAGCATAGCATCGCACAGTAATTAGGAAAATGCGCATGTTTTTCCGTCATGATGACAGTATTACTGTAGGCCCTATTCAGTGGCATGCAGACAGCAGACTCGCACGTCATTGTCTGGTGAGTAATGCGATCTTCGTGCAGTTCGTGCACTAGTCAGTGCATGCTAAGTGCCTAGGATTCACAACAGCGACACTGCTGATGAAAGATGCAGGTTGTAAACAAGCCGTTACCTGTTATCGCAAGATTATGAAAGGCTATGAATGTTAACACAAAACAGTGTAATGCACAGTTGTCTTTTTTATGTGTGTTATGGTCTTTAACATTAAAGTACGTAGCCCCACTCATGCTAGTAGTGATCGCTCAACCGCAAAAATGAGGCTGGCCAATCACAAACTGGAATACCAATACTTGCGCACAATAAATAATGCAGTGGTGTGACTTATTCACTGTGTGTGCACATTGCGAACATAATTTTCATGTGATAAATGTCAAAATCTATCGAAAGCTACCAAAATCTACCAAAAGAATGCGATCGTCACATGTTGTACTCACCGGCAGCAGTAGGCGTACAACTGCCGGTAATAGAAGCCGGGGGCTAAACTGAACTCATGCAGGTAATTAGCAGCTTGCCGCCAGTTGCTTTTTCTAGTTTTTTGTTGTTTTTGTTTGTTCTGCTACACCTCCCAGTTTGCATTCAAAGCATGCCTTATTTACAGTTCATTGTTGGAAGATGGTGGTGATGAAGATTTGTGCATAAGCACATAACTGTCATGTTCAGAATTTGTAGAAATGCGTCTCAAACAGTTTTATAGGATTGAAATTATTGTAAAGTTTTTGTGCATTTTCATTTACAGGACAGCAGCAGAAGAAGGTGACAAAGGTAATGAATGGTGAAATAGTGAAAATTTCAAAAGTGCTGAATTTCTGAAGTAAGTAAGTAGATAAATTTGAAATAGTTTTGCCTGGAGGTATGTTGAACAAACTACATTTTGACTTCCGTAATGCAAAGCCGGCTTTTCTTGGTGTTTCATTCAGCAAGCTCGGTGATGTTGGGAAGAAGTCTAGTGTGAAGCAGATGAAACTGGGTTGTTGTAAAAGTACAGTGCAAGCTGGAAGTACCGGTAATCAGGCAGATGCAGTCAATGATAATGGTGCTGAGGATAGTATCGTCCAATTAGTGGCTGGATCAGCTGTTCAGGTTGATGATGGTGATTCCGAAGGACTTGTTGATATGCCTGATGCTGCAGTAGTTCCACATGATTTGTGTAGTGTTTTTACCACATCTGAGCCACTAGGTACAGACAGCACCTCATCAGCAGTCACCACACAATACATAGAATGTACTGAGCAATTACAACCAATTTGCAGTGCACCAGAGCATGTAATTCTGCGGCCGTCAGATGCATCAGTTTGTTTGTCAGTTAATTCTTCTCAATGTCAGTTGTCGTCTAGTGAACAAACCGACTTTCCTCATCACAAGAAAAGTGTCAGAAGATCAAAGCGGACTGAGAGAACTGCTGCAGAAAACCAGACTGCTGTAAGACTGGCAGATGGCATAGTACTGAAACCATTGTCAGTAGTTGTAAATGAATCTTTCTCATGCAAAGACAGTGTAGCAGTTGCTGTGCAGAGTGCTAATCATAGTACTGTAGAATCGTCTGGCAGTGGCGGCTGTTGGAGTAATTCGCCAATTGTTCTTTATGATGACGATGATCTTGATGACATGACCTTGACTAAGAGGGTACGTGCTGTCCAGTCTGTTAGTGGAGTTAAGAAGTCGCTCAAATCTGAGAATGCTCACTCCCTACGTAATGTTACAGCTACTGGCATCAAGCTTGAACCCAAATGCAAAGGTGGCAAACTAAAAGTTGTGCGAATCACAAAGAGAAGACGAAGGAAAAGGCATGATTCAGAAGATGAAATATGGTTCATGCAAAAAAAGTTGTTGATAATGCCTGATGATAACAAATTTATGAAATCTGGATGTGGTGGAAAACAGAAAGTTAGAAGAAATAGTTCACAACGAGTAGCTAAAAGTAAGAGACGTAAGTCTGTCTCTGTGGAAGGAATGGAATTGCCAGACCTTAGCACAAAGTTAGATAATGGTGCTGCTGGAGCTGACATGTCCGATCTGTTGAAAGTTTATGATGTTGAACCTGAAGAGGACAGTACGTTGACGAGAAAGTGGTATGTGGATGTCACTGGAGCCGATTTAGACATTGATTATAAAAGTCCCTCTGAGAGCAATGATCATAAGAAATATCTCTTTTTGAACAAAGCAGCAGAGCAGAATGTCAGTGAACTTTTGCCCAAATGTGCAACTGAGCCTGAATACTGTCACACAACTTTCTCCAGTTCTCAGGAAACTCCACCACCATCAGTTGCTTCTTCCGACAGCAGTTCATTGTGTGGTGAACCAGATCAGTCTGTGAATTCAAATGTGGAGGATGCTGAAATGCTGGAGTCAGCTGACACTAAGTGGCTTACCATTTATACGAAACTTGCCCGTTATATCGACGGCAGACACTTTGATCGACTTGTGAATGGTGTCACAGTCCAGGTGTCTGCTACAATGACGGATGAAGCAGTTGTTCAGTTTGGTCAGGAATGTGTACCTCTGATTAAATTGACAAAATATGATATCAAAGAACTGCAGGACCAGGTCAGACTGGAAGAAATCTACCATCGCAGGGTGAAGAAAGCAAATCTGTCTGTGCATGATTACTCTCGCAAAAACGTTAAGTGTAGATCGTCTCCCCGGCGTTATGTCCCTGGCTTCGTTCGAAGATCGGCAATGAAATGTGCCACTAGATCCCAGAGGACTGTTGGCAGTAGTAACGAGACTGGAACTGCTGAAGCTGTCGCTGAAAGCCAGCAACAAGATGTGTCATTTTTTGCCTACAACGAACTGCACCAAGTGGCTGCTGTAAGTGATGCTGATACTGTACCACATCTCTCGTCAGGTGACAGTGACGTAGAAGAGTCACGTAATTTGATTTGTAAGCCAGGTGGGTTGTATACAGGTGAATTATCAAAAGGTGATGAAGCAGCAGATTATGATTACATCAGTATAGGTGGTACTAAGCAGTGGCAGTCAGACACGATGGTGATAGGTGATACTGCAGGGCACACATCAGCTGCAAATCAATCACAGATGTTGGGTCAAGTGTGTGAATCCGCACCCACTGGTGTCATTTTTCACAAGCATACTTCTACGATGAATATTAGTGCTGAAGCTGATGAATGTGAACCAGTAGCTATATTTGTCTCTCCAGATAAATGCCTTGATGTGGCAACTGATGATGTTTTACTAAGTAATAGCTTTGGATTGACTGACAACCACTCTGCTGCTGATAATAATGGCATTCAGCGTGCTACGATGGATGACGTTGCTACGACAGCTGGTGCAGCAGGCACTGACAATAGTGAGTATATAGCAGCAGTGGCTCTTGCTTCATTGTCAGTGGCAGCTGAAAGCCAACTTCATTCCGCACGTCATCTACTTTCACCTGAATCTGGAGTCAGCACTGACACTATGCGTCAAAGTAATGACCAGCATAAGTCATCACAGAGGGCCACTGATAATAAACCAGGTACTTCTAAGCCTGCCGACAGATTATTACTGCAGCATCTGGCAAAACAATCTGAGGTCATTGAAACTGTTACGATAGCATCGTCCGTTCAACCTTCCAAACACACTTCTGCTAGCAGTGGCCAGCGATTAAAAAACACTGGAGACAGAAGAGGTCACCGTGTTTCTACAACAGATAAACAGCGTGAATGTTCTTCAAGAGCTGTTGGTGATTCAGTAAATGAATGTACGCGAGGTGTCTCCAGCAAGCAGAGATCACACGGTCATAAGTCATATTTTGTGAGGAGAACTGCTGGTCATCAGAATCCTGTAGAAGCAGATAAGACAAAATTACCAACTACTCATTCGTCCAAATCTACAGTAAATTTTGACAGTGGTTTGAGTTGTGTGGCCACCAGCAGTACGGATAAAAAGAATACTGAAAGTTCTGGCACAGCTACAGTTATTTTCCAGAAAAGTACTGTGAGTGATAAAGCCAAATGCACAAGTGAAAGTAGTGACAGCCGTGAGATGAAGATGGTAGATCATCGCAAGCGGAAACAAGTTGCAGGTGGCAGTTGTGATTCTGTCTCGTCTCTGCAACCTTTGATTGGATCTTCTCATAGTGTTACTGATGTCAGTATTGGTGAATTAGATCTGCCGGCACGAGGAGATAATGCCTTGCTATTAGGTGACACTGCAGTGACTATATCTGCTAGTGGTAGTGCCAGTGCTACAGCGCTCTGTAGTTCATCATCACCTAGCCTTTTATCACATTCATCACCACCACACAATTTGATATATTCCATCATCAAACGTTCTGATAAAGGAACAAAGATCTCACTAAGGTTGCAGAGGACAGGTCAGTCTCCATCATCTTTGACAATGGAGAACACACACGTGGAAGAGAAAAATGGCCAGGTCAGTGAAATGGTTACGGGAACAACCACAACAATTTTCCGCGGCCTGAACAGCAACAGTGTATCAAAATCATCATCAGAAATGTTGCCCAGTTCTGTTGACACCAATACAGTGGCGTCAGTTGATGCAGTCACAGATGTATCATTGCCTGCCATAACTGCTGGTGAGACAATTCCTCATAGCTGCTCAGTGGCTGAAAACTTGCTACAATTACCAGTGGTCGTCATGGATAACTTCACACCAGACTCACCTGCTTTTCCATATCGAGAACCAGAGGACATCCGGTCCCCTTCTCCAGTTCATGGTGACATTCTGGTAGATGACCATGCTGGGGGAATACGTTCGCCTTCACCTTGCGATTTAGAATCCCCACAGGAAGTTTTTCATGTCATTGAAACATCATGGGATGTGAGACTTTCATCTCCATGTGAAATTCAGTCACCTGATGTTTCTGATGATGAGGCAAATGACAGTATCAAACAGTTCAACGGACACTGTAATGTGTGTTTTCAACATGGACCTCTTACCATTCCGTTGAATATGGAAGAAACTGTGCCACACAATGGCCCATAATCAGTGGCAGGACATGACATAGACTTGCATTTATCTATATTTTAATGCTGCCAAGTTTTGCAACTATCTTATTAATGAAATATTTCCTAGATGGTTGTAGTTAGTTACACGTAATTACTAATGTGTTGCAGCTGGGTCCACAAATGTTGTCCATTCTGCAATTGCTCAGTTTTCATGTAATTTGGTCAGAATACTTATGGGCATAATTATAAAGTCAACCTGGTATGACATCAGAATAATCCAAAACCTCAAAATTTGCATTTGCTTGAAAGTGATCTTTGTTTTTGGTATAACCTCTCTGTCTTTGGAATAGGTAGATAATTTGGTACAAAGATTGACTACTAGTAGCAAGTTTGATAATAGGCTTTCCCTCAGAAAGGCATGACCTTTTTAACTGTATGGCCCTGTATTGTTTGGATTGGGTGAAACCAGACATTTGCATATTAATCGTCGGAAGTATTTTAGCGATTGGGTGATAGATTACCCCAAAAAAAGGCTCGATCGTGATGGTTGACAGCATTGAGGCTAGTGCATGCCGGGTGGTTTGATGAAAATACTCTCAAAGCAGATGTTATTACACACGTGACACAGGCAAGTTACATACTCAGGTATTGCCCCATAATGTAATCCTGAACAGCAAAATGCTGCTCAAGGTATTATGATAATTCATGAGTATCGCTCATCTACAATACAAGCTAAACCTTGGTGCATGGTTGCTTTCCGTTGGTGGGCATAGCAGAGACACTGCTGTTCACAATCCATCAGGTAACTGAGCATCACTTTTAATTCACTGATATCCTGCTTACAGATTGCTGCAAGTGTGTCCATACTGTTGTAGTGCTTTTTCTAATTTTACAGTAATTACAAAGCTAATTAGACACTCGTCTGACTAATGTTATAATGGCTTTGCCTTCAGTGCCTGTATAGACTATATGTATATTTGTTGTTGTATGTTGTTTATATTATGATCCTAATTTTGGAGAAAAAAAATTATTTTTTTGTTGTTGTTGATGTTATATTTTTTTTGATATCCATATTTACAGGATGTCGGAACAATTTTTGTGCATGTGTATATAGTGCAGGTTTATGTGGATATGAAAATTTTGTTGAATAGTAGGGACGGATCCAGAAGCTTCTAATGAAGAGATGTTTATGGGTCAGAGTTACAAACATCATAGGTGAGAGCACCACTGATTGGTTACAGGAGGGGGTTTGTGAAGATGTGACCTCATTAATTGCATTTCAATCTGTCATTTTAGACTAGATTTCAGTTCTGCCACGGGTCTGCAGTTTGGAGTGAGTGGCTGGCATTCACTCCTTCACTGTCAGTTTGTCAGCGTATGCGTCCTCTCCATTGGCTGCTGGTTTTACAGACTGGTTTTATATGAGATTTCCCGAGGTAATTGGTTTTGTTTTTTCGTTGTGAATATTATGTTACATTCCCACACGATAGACTAGGCTGGTTACCTGTCAAGGTTTTACCATAATTTTCTTATGTATTCGTTATCATATGTTATCGAATGAATGTTGCTGTTATTACTTGTGTTGTGTCTTGATCCTTGTCCATTTTCCTATTGGCGTATGTTTTTTTGTGGCCATTAGTTGTTATGGTTGTGTGAACATGATGGTGTCAGAGTTTTTTTTAGCATTGTTTAACGTTTGTTACTACATGTGAGGTAATCATCTGAAGTGATCATATCTGCTGTGGCCTATAATGTGTAGTACTACACTGTGGTTAAAATAACAGACCCATTATATTTTCAAATTACTTCCACAAATATAGGCAACATTAATAATTTTTGGTGGTACAGTAAATCTACCAAGAGTCTTCAGTCTTCAGGTAGGTAACTGTTTTAACTGATGAGTTTTATAAAACTGGATACTGGCTTACTTTATTTTAATGACAGACATTCACAGCAGACAATGCTAATCAAGGAAATTGGTCTGTGCAAAGAGAATTATATATTTTTTTAAAATCTGTAGGAGTTGAAAGTTTTTGCAGCTAACAGATTAGTAAGTGAAAGAATTTGCAAGAAAAGGATAGAAGAAGACCACTTTGGATGATTTTTTTAAACATTTGATTGACAAATTCACTAAGACAATGTTTCTTGGCTTGTGTCCATTCAAAGAGATGCAATTTTGTTATAATATCGGATGCAACATATCTTCTTTCAACATTTTCATGTCTGGCTGAACATTTAATGGTGTGTTGTAATATCTTGGTACAGTAATGCAGGGTCCGGTTTTCGATGCACACGGTAAAATGGCTCATATGGAATTAATGTAACATGGTATGCCTACCATTTTTGTCAGAATTTTCAACCTATGCATGTAAACATTGAACACTGGAGATTTTGTGTACCAAAAATTATTGATATTGACCAACATTTGTTGAAATTATTTGAAAATAAAGCTGTGGTACAGTTCTTTAACCACAGTGTAGAAATTGGACTTATTTGTTGTCTGCATGTAGTATTTAGGTACACATTACACCAAGTCAGATGTTTATTTATGCCAGAAACATTACTTTTATGCAAACATATTTTTGAAAAAAGGCTGTGTGATGTAAGGATTTCATCTACTTATTTCTTTTTAAACTGTTTTATAAATGTACGTTGTGATTTCTGTCATTTGCATTTGTATACAGGCTGTGTCAAAACGAGATAATTCCACACGTGAGAACTTGTTTTACTGCAATTGTTGAATTACATATAGAGATTCTGAAGGGGGGGGGGGTGGTGCATTGTAACTGAATTTCAGTTGCCTTGAAGGCTTCAGTGCTTTGACATGGTTGGTTAGACGTCAGAAAAGAGTATCCAGTCTGTAGAAATTGAGTGATAAGATGATCTGTCTGGAGCAAACTGCAAATGAAATTGCATATGGTCCAGCCACTCGATCATCTTCTGCTTTATATAAGTCCATGATGGTTTATCATTAGTGCCAACTTTACCAACGTTGTCCTAGAGGCCATTAAATGAGTGTGTCAGTGAATTTTAGTCTGACATTTTGGTTGCATCCTAAGTTCTAGTGATTTAAGTTTTGAAATACATTTTTCAAGTGAAAATACTGTTTTGGATGTGAAACATGATTGATGTCAGTTACTGTATTTCTGAAATTATACAGAGTTAGCCAGGACTTACATAGGCTCCAGTAATGTCATTATGTTACAGCCACTAACAGCTCAAGAACATTTTGAAGGGAATTAGGGTTATCGGTTTACCATGAGAGCAACTGCCAAATCATCTATGTTTTTATAAGAGCACATGATGAAACTGAAATGTATGGCATTTGAGATAGATGCAGGCCTATGTTTTATTGCTGCTTTATAGTGTGCATTTGTTGTTCATGTCACTTTGCAAAGTGCAGACTGCAGTTGTTAAATTAACAAAATATCTTGTCAAGATTTATTTGAAATGTTGCACAAACCCTCGCAAGGAATTGCTTACAATTTTGTGAAAATAGCTGCAATCTTTCTAAAGGATTGAAGTTGATTAATTGACGGTCTTAGTTCCATGTGGCACAAAATAGGTCATTCCGTGGATGTTCTTTCCAGCCAATCTCTTGGCTAGTGCTGATGAAAAAGGATCCGAGTTTAAGGATTATTTTTTGCACACTTTATACATTTAAATTTTATACTTGATGTAGTTATTGTGGTGTACCTGGTAGTTATAGATACAGTTACTTTACAGTTAACCTGTACACCATTTTGTGCCTGTGTACCAATTTCATGTCAATGATGCCCCTACCAGTGGTTGCTGCATGCTGTTGGACATTAATCGTTTGTAGCTGTGTTTTCATAGTGCTGCCTGTTTCAGGGAAAATAATTTTGATTTTAATGCTGCTACTTAATAGCCTACATTGCAGTTATCTACACACACCACGCACTTAGGCATAACGGACGCTAACTTTTCGTATTTTGTATATAGGCATATTAATCCTAGGTACTTTATTATCATAATTTTAATGATTCATACCGATCGGAGCCGCACGTGTCCTTTGCGTTCCCTCGTGTACGTCTGTCACAATGGGGGTTCCCTGTGTTTGGAAAATGTGTTTGGAAAACACTTTTTACTTTGTAACTGTTTCAAATTTACACTGTGTCTTTGATAAAAAATAACGTTCATAGTATATATGATTGTTCTATCGTTAGGCTAGTGAAAAGCAGCATTTAAGTAAGTAAGTAAGTAAGTAAGTAAGTTCTTTATTATGGTGCCCGACAAACACAGACACTTACATCGAAATCATACAATTACAATACATACAACAATCATCAAATTTACGACAAAAATTAGCAACAATAA
>Ga0209782_1002364_pt1 | contig 10492 bp, 9 predicted proteins | sample WorMetmaBAHAMAS1_FD_187390 | JGI IMG/M metagenome (GOLD analysis project Ga0209782, IMG submission 187390) | Marine gutless worms symbiont microbial communities from Max Planck institute for Marine Microbiology, Germany - Inanidrilus... | ecosystem: Host-associated > Annelida > Digestive system >...
CGTGCAGCGCGTAGTTGGAAGCCTCCTTGAGCACGCGGAACGTGCTGTACTCGGCGAGGTACCAGCTGCTGGTGTTGCTGCGCGACTGAAGGTCGAACGTGAGCTTGTAGCGGCCGCTCGCCGTCAGCCGACTGAGCAGTTCGTTGCCGAGCCAGTAGTTGCCGCACGAGTCGTTGAAACCGACCCTGAACTCGGCCCACGAACGGTTGAAGATGAACGAACCGTCAACGTTGCGCTGGATCAGCAGAGGAACGCAGTCCGCTGCCGAACAGAACATCCATTCATCGTTCACAAATCTGTCTAATGTTGACTGTTAGATTAATACCAAGCATTAAGTAGCAATCAGGGGCGTAAGGACGGGGGGTATATCGGTATATATACTCCCCCCCCCCCCAAAAAAAAAATCAGTCTACCTTACAAATTTTGTTAGTAGCTTACTATAGCTGATTTGTTCACATGTGGGACATTAAAATGTTTTGATTTTGAAATTGGAATGACTGGTTAAAATTTATACCCCCAAATGAAATTCCTGGTTACGCCCCTGGTAGCAATGGTCATGTTTGATAGTTAAGTTGTGATATACATGCCCCATAGTTACGTTTACGTAAGTTATTTTCTGTTTTTATTCGTGGTGAATAAAGATTATCATAAACTAATTGCAAGCAGACCATATTGGGGCACGTAGCTAGAAATTTTTGACTATGGGAGGGATAATACGTAATTCATGGTTTTTGCCGCAGCTGAAGCAGCTAACTGCTGCAATCTGCAGGCGGGGTGCAATACCCTCTACATGTACTTTATACTTTCTTATCAGAATGGTGAAAATCTAATTTCATTTCTCCTACGCCATCGTATAACCCTGGACCACCCGGGCCAGCAAGCCCGACCGAGCTGACTATAAGTGGTGTTTGATATATAGACTTCAGCAGAAACTAGAAAGCGTGAATATTATTACAGTGGGCCTACTGCAAAGATGCCATCCTGTTCTTTACAACGACAAAATCCACCAAATATTCTTCGTGGGTGTTCCATACGCGTGCAACAAAACCAAGATGGCGGACCGCCGCCATCTTGAAAATTAAAATCTCCATGTCTCAGCCGCGATTTGACTGATCGCCACGAAATTTGATACGATGACGCATATTGGCTTTCTTGAACAGGCCGGCGATTAAAACTTTAAACTTGTAAAATCCCAGATAACTGTCGGCCGCCATTTTTAAAATCGAAAAATCCCATATCTCAGCAACGGTTTGATTGATTACTACAAACATTGGGATGATAATGCACATGCAGTGACCCAGCCTAGTGGCCGTTAAAATTTCTGTCTGTAGAAGATACAACATATGGCACACGTTTTTTTTACAAATCTAAATGGCGGCGGCTATACTCTGCATGAAAAAAACATAAAACATAATAGTGAAACAATGCTAAATTAAAGTCATGAAACACATGCGCTAGGTTATACATTTAAAGCTGGCGATAGACAAATTTAAACGTAAGTGTAAAAGTAACTAAAAAATAACTAAAATTTTATGGCCTACATGAATCATTTTTGTTTAAGTTACCCTAATTATAGTTAATTACTTTAGTAAAACTATTAGTTAATTTTAGTTACACTGACTAAAATATCACTTGACTGTGAGGCAATACGTGGAGATGCTTACACTCAAGTGCTGAGACAAGTTCTTCTTTTGACGGCTTTGATGTGAGCAGTCTTTTCACCTCTTCGATCTGATCTCTGATCGCATCCCTTATCTCATCCTTTATCTCCTGGACAACCTCCTCCAGCCAGCTAGTCTCATTGCTCTGACCACTTCCCGGCACCAGATCTCTGATCACGTTCTTAATGTCGTCTCGGATCAGCTCCTGGTTCGACGCCATCGTTTTGATCGTATCTACGAGGTCCTCCAGCGTCGTGTCGTTGCTCGAGCCACATCTTTCCATCTCGTTCTTGCACTTCGGTTTCTGATTGGACGAAATCACTCTCACTTCCACCGTCGACGAGTCGCATGACGACGAGGTCTCTTCGACGGTGTGTCCGTCTGCTCCGAGCGACAGCAGAAAAATCGCAGCCAACACGACAGCAGAACTACGGCCGGACGACTTGGTGTTGGCCATCTCGACAACGCCAAGTAAACAAGTAAGTAAATAAGTACGTAAGTTATAAGTACAGTTCTGAGCCTTCTGTCTACCGCGGCAGTTTTCCGGCGTTTTTATAGGCTACTTGTTCTATACAATCAAATGTGTAGGCCTATACATCATTACCTACAACATGAATAGCACAGCACGCATGACTGTTCAGTCTGACTAATACCGCAGTGGAGGTATTCGATGAATTTACCGACGCACTTTGCACAGTATACAGACGATGCTGCCATGGGCCTAAGTACAGGGTTGCGCCAATAGGCCTAACGCCTACATGGTCAACTATTCATGTTCGTTTCCGATTTCAGTATAGGGTAGGATGGGGTTCGACGCTCCTTTGGGGTGAGACGCCCGTGCGTCTTTTTGAGCATTGCGGAATTAAATTCCGGATTTCTGGCCCTTCGATTTATTTCAACGCGCATCTGCATTAGCCTCATTTTATTTGAACTGTGAGTGCGCTATCATCGGTCGCAGCCATGGCATAGATCGTGCAGTGAAGCGACCCAGTTTGCCGTGGCTGCGACCAATCACATCAGCACACTCAGTTCAGATGAAATGAGTTCGGTTGAGAGTTGACACGAGGTTGGATCAGGTATGAAGTGACATGGGTGACAGACACACCTTTTTGCACTCAAATATGGCGTGTGTTCACGAGTGATCAAACAGTTTTAGCGCGAGATGTAATATATACATCTCGCGCTTATGCTACGATGTCAGTGTCCGTCTGTCTGTCCGTCTGTACGGAAGTGCATTGTCGCATTATAGCTAATTTAGGTTTCAAATTCCGATCCAAATTTACGCGCAGCAGACAATGCGCTCGCATTGTACAGTCGCGGTGCATGCCGGGAAGAGGGGAGGGGTCATCTCGCGCTATGCTAGCCAATGATAAGCCCTCTTGTACTTGCTATCCACAAAAGTTCATCCAGAAGTTTAAACAGGAATGCGCCATAGGCCTACCTGCCTACACTCCCCAACCGCAGAGCATCACTTACCCTTGGCCGGTACCCATCTTTCAACTTTTGCATAGGATAGGAGGCTGAGTTGGCCTGGGTGGCTACAGAGGTGGTATATCTGCCGAAGACGGTCACCCATCGAGTACTAATCCGGACGACGTAGATTGAGACCAATGCGGCGCTACCACTACGCCACGCCGCCACACAATTGGCTGTACGATAGTCATCAGAAAAGAACGCGGGGGCGCCTGTAATTACCTCGACCTTGGAAACTTAATCTACATTTTTGTACATGTTGCCTACGGCCGTGGCTCTCTCCTACTGTGGCGGCGTTGCGATACGATTTTGTGGATGACGTCGTTTTTTTGGCGCCACGGGCAGGGGCGTAGCCAGGAATTTCATTTTTTTGGGGGGGTCTAAATTTTAACTAGTCATTCCAATTTCAAAATCAAAACATTTTAATGTCCCACATGTGAACAAAACAGCTAGTAAGCTACTAACAAAATTTGTAAGGTAAACTGATTTTTTTTTTTTGGGGGGGGGGGTTATATATACCGATATACCCTCCCCCGTCGCTATACGCCCCTGGCCACGGGGCTCACCCACACAGTGCATAAACGAACGATAGCGATGCAGATCTTGCTCAAACTCTCACGTGTGATGTCTCGCCGCGTGAGTTTGTTTTCCTTCAAGAAAGAGTCCGAAAGACTGTTTTTTAACTATCAGTCACCAGTGATGTAATTTAACATTCCCTTTGTAGAGGAGTTTTTTTCTCAACTCCGTCTATAGTGTTTTTGCACGTCGGGCGCGTATCATGCCCTGCCCTCCTGGCTTACACTAAGTTATTCAGCAAAATTAACATAACTGAAGTACATCAAACTTCACCATATAATTCACACTGACAGCAATTGTTACAACAGTAACAAATTAAATAATTAACTTGAATTAATGGTTCTTAATTAGCTAACTACCTCTGTCCGGCAAATTAATAATCTACATGTATATGTTTTTGCACGTCACCGTCTGTCTGCCTGTAAACAAAATTAACAACAAGATCTGTTGGAGTTAGGCACATAAATGATGAAAGTACCCTGATAAAATAGATAATGCCATACAAAATTCACCGAAAATTACCTCCTTTACTTTGCCATGATGACTGTCTGAATGTAATAGTGTACAGCTATCTCCACCATTCGTCATCATTAACACAGTTTCATCGACAGCGACAACAGAAGATCATTACTAAAGAGACACGTAGTAACTTAAAATGTCGCACATTATGGCTGTGTAACCTATAAAAAACAACAGAATACAGTGTTGCTACTGTCATGAAACTAAAATCAACAAGATACAAGCACAACTGGGTCCAATCACAGAAGCCGGCCGCGGCACTCCGATGATCCGCAGTGGCAGTGCAGTACCTTGTCTGGCACACTGCCCACCTCGTAATTGTAGTCCCATGTCAGTTCACTGCCGGTTTTGATTGCGCTGCATCACACCGACACACCGCCTCATCACTACCGCTCTCCACATACAGGGTGCACCAATAAAAAACAATCCCACTGGAAAAATTCATTACCCATCCGTGATTGGAACAGATTTCGTCACTAAATTTCTAGTTTTTACGGAGGAGGATTCAGACCATGTATGCAGTAAATTTCATTACAATATTTGGCTTAATTTAAAAATTACATCAATTTGAACTCAGAAGTAAATTTTTCTAAGTAAACAAGTAATTGAATTGAAATTCTGATGTAAAAATAACAAAAAAATGAACCAGATTTATATGGCAATGGATTATCATGCATGGGGTACAATGCTGGAATGTTATCAGAAATACATGCCAAAGCTAACCAACATTGCCGAGCTGAAAGACTGTTTTGTTGTTGACAATACGGAATGATTTGCCGTGAGAATTAGTTGATATTAAGGCAATCATGTCATTTTGCAACAGACTTTATCTTTGTGTTGCTGCAGCTGGTAGACATTCTGAACAATGTATAAATAATGAGTGAGCTGTAGGCGACTGACATTCATCATTGAAAAGACTAAACCGTTGGTGAAAAGCTGTCAAAATTTGATTTGTTATCTGCAAATATTCAACATGTAACTGCTTGTTCACTTAAAAAAATTGAACTTTAGTTTAAACTGATGTATTTATTGAACCATATCAGTTGTTTCAATAAAATTTTCAGCATATGTTGTGTGTTGCGTTCAGGATTAAGGTTATATGTGATGCATTAATTGGTCACATCATTTTATTTTGATGACCTGGCCTAACCCTTCACGAGTACAGCAGGTTGCAGTGGTCTTGCAGTAGCACACCTGGCTGCTGTGTGACAGAACCCAGGTTCGAATCACGCCGCCAGCATATCACAACAGCCATTGTGATACGCAGTCTTGGGCACGGGCTGCTGCACCCGTCCTGCAGTGCCTAGGTCAACTCAGCCTTCTACCCTCTGTGGGACAGTAAAATGAGTATCAGCTTTCGGGCTGAGTGATAATAATAAATGACGATGGTAAATGTGGATGGTAGCTGCCAATTATTGGCAGACTCACAGCCCAAGTCGGTTGGCTTGGTTTGAGAGTTGGCGGAGCTCAGTCTGCATTCATCAAATGAACTGCCTGGTGAACTCACGCAATGGCTCTGAGCCATCATGACAGTACCATAAATATCGTTGTGAGTTATTATTATTATTATTACAGAAAATAGTAACAATTCATCAGCAGAAGCAGCAGATATTAAGTATCAAGAGTGCAGTGTACAAACATATATCACAGGTTACGCAGCAAAGTGTATCCAAACAGACATTTGCAATGTGGGCCTGTGCTTCATTATTCCGTCGATTTACAGATACAAATATATATGGAACCAGTTGAATTAAAACACGTAAAACTTGCATATACACTTGCAAATACAAATATTTTTAACAGTGTAGCAAAGTAGTCAAAGAGTCAGAGAAGCTACATGAATATAAAGCGATACTCACTGGAGAGCAAAGAACGCCACCCACGGAAAGCGCAGGTCGTGAGAATCGACAAACACGTTCTGGACAAAGACGTTTGGATCACAGCTGTGCTGTTAACGGACATCAACAACATCAGATATCCAATACAGCACTCTTGTGTAAACATGTAAAATTAAAGTTAGTAATTTTCAGAACAAATGTCATCATATTTATAGATAGTGGGGTAGTTTTCCGGAACATGGCGTATGGTAATCCCCACCAAGTCCTACAGCATACACTACGAATAGCTACAACAGAATGCAACAACAAATCACAAAGAAATTTGGGAACATGCCGCGCCATCACCAATGCCTCGCCCGTCCCCACGCACCACACCAAACCACAGCTCCGACGGTTCACACACTTTCGTACAGCTACACTGCAAACTCCCAACTGGTCACAATGGGGCACCCCACATTTGCCCCCCAAATTTTACCGATTTCTATGAACCGATCCCCAAACCCAACTACCTGCCTCATCCCTAGACCCATCCGACCTACCATCCCAAACTGCATCCATATCCGATCAACAGTTTTGTCACAATGCACTTGACAGACAGAGACACACAGATCAACAGATGGTCAGAGGGAATTTTCGATGACTATAGGCCACTTTCACTCTATAGACAGCACCGCAGCCTGATAATAAAAGGCTCTCCCATAACAATCAGTTATCATTGTACAGTAATTTCCAGCAACTGCATGGAAACATTACTATATACAGACTCGAACCGACTTACGTTGAGATATCTGCCGAGGTTTCCAACGGACTTTGCATCCATGATGTAGCAGTATTCTTCACCGAATAACGAGCGCGTACTCACAAAACCTCAAACACAGTGACAACAAATCGATCACATTATTACCCATGTTTGACGTTTTATGACTAAGCCTTTAACAACTAACAGAAAGTCAGTTTCATTTTTACCCATTTAGTTAACATTGGTTCATGCATACGGACATCAGAAAATCAGCTGCAAACATCTAGAATGCAAATGATATATCAAGGAGAAAATAGAAACCAAATCCAAACTCCGAGACACCAACAGTAATATTTTGAGAACTATAACACTGATACATACTTCTCTTAATTCCTGCTCTGTCGGGATTGTTCACCGTGGGGTTCGGTAGATTGCTGAAGCGTGACGAGCGTGTGACTGGCGGTCCTGCATGGCACAGCTCTGCAATACGACCGACACAATCCTCGCACAATACTAACAGTAAAATGCACATTCCGCGCTGTTTGGCGTCGTTGCGTTGGTTGGGTTCGTTGGCTGGGTTGGGGTTTAACTTCTCACTTGACAATAAGGGAATATTCAATTAACGAATCCGGATTTGAATACATAGTGAATCTAAATCAAGATTCAGTGAAAAAGTGCCTTATATTAATGAATCTGAATATGGATTCAGTGAATCGTTTTACGTGCGACGTGACGTCGGCGATGAGTGCTAACGATTATAAATGATTTAAGAAAGACAATAACTGCTGTAAAAAACAGCAGTTTGGTTATGAATAATTAAAATATGCAAAATAGGACTGAAAGCAACATAAACAAACAGCAGTGACGTCATATTACGTCACCGTTGTATTTGATTTGCCAAGTAAATCCGAATCTCGATTTAATATGAATCCGAATCCAGAATCATAATCGAATATCCCCTAGAGAGGTCAAATCAGAGATGCTCTTCCCAGCCAATCTCTTGACTAGTACTGAGAAAATCAAAATTAAAGCCAGGAGAAAAAACCATAATAAAATAAACCTAGGCTAACACTAAACAAAACCATTAACTACTAAATCGATAAAATACAAATAATCAAACACAAAAATACAACAACAGAAAATGAACCGAGACAAATTATAACCCAGGTTTAGCTGCCTTCTATGACATCCGGCCTGGGAACGGAACGGGGCTATTCTCAAAGAAAAGGATAAAACAGAAGCAAATGAGAAAGGAAAATATACACTGACTAAGTGAAGATGCTACATCTCGCTCGACACAAATTGATCATTTCCGAGCTGCTCGTCTCAGCCATTGTATCGGCTTGTAGTTAGAAAAAAAAGGAAAACTAACACCCGAAAAGCAACCATTCGTCGAAAACACAAAAATACTATACAGAAAAACAAACAAGAACCAGGTTTGGTCGCTTCCTACGATATAGAAATTGAGAAGGGCGCATTCTTGTAACTTATTATTATAGCATTCTGACGCTGTTGCTTTTATTGATAAAAACACCAGCATCTAAGCTAAGTAAAAGTGAAAAATGACCTTTAAAATACTGGCAATCATCTCACGTCAACATTGAAACATGCCACTGTGGTTGGCTGGCTCATTACTGTCTAACGGTGTTTTCAACACATAAAGGTTATCTCATACCAGACATAGACTTATATAAATACAATCACATGAAACAGACAAATATACTTAACGAAGTTATATAGTTATACTAAACAAAAATATGACAAACAATACCATGCTTTAAGATGTCGTTATTGTCCGGCAATTTAAGTAGGTACACTCGTTTTTATGCTTTAAAGTTAAAACTACTTTTCCTTTAAATGCCTGATATTGTTTTATTGGTTGTATACTTCTGAATATTGTGTCATGTTGCACGTCAGTGGCCACTACTGGCGCCCTCTGTACTTATTTTGAATAAAAATTAAAAACAAGAAGCATTTGAAAAATGTTGGGCCCATTCGCCACTGCGAGCCGCCGCACACCGCCTGTTCTAATTTTACATTGCCATTCACCAGGTGTCGCTACTGTCGACACCACTGCCAAGATGAGCCGAAGCCAGTTATAGCTATAGTGCAGGCGGCATGCGACACTAGCGTCACCTGGTGAATGGCAATGTAAAATTGATGTCCACAATGACGACAACTACAACGACAACAACAACGACAATGACAACGCGTGACAGAGGGGACCGCTATGGCCCCATAGAATGGGCCCAAAAATAAAGATAAATCACTACAAAAACACACAGAAGCACTTTCAATAGTAAGAAACCACATGTGGACTATGAGATCAGCAACAGTGTCAAACAACATAACCCACCAGACCTTTGCTGGACGGCGGCACATCTTCACTGTCATCGTCTTCCACATTGTCAGTGTTGAGTGACGTCAGCTCTGTCATCAACAAACATCAGTCCATCATGCCGTGATAGAGTGCCATAAGATAATACGAGATACACAGCAAGTATTTCATTGCATGACTTCTATCTTTCTGCTTAAACTAAGTTTTAAACTTAGTTTTAGACCAAGTTGTAACTGGACTCGGTGTGTTTTAACCAAAGTTCAGGTTAACTTTGGTTTTACACTTGGTCTAAAACCTAGTCTAAAACTTGAGTTTTAAACCAGGTTTCATAAAATATTCACCACTTAGATACGCGACTGCTACACAGACGATCTTGTATGTTTGTAGCAAGCTGGATATCTCAGGTTTGTGTTTACTTATTGTCCATTCTAAAAATAAAGTCAATTCTTTCTTGGACTAAATTTAAAGACTAGAGTTTAAGCAGATCTGCCTATCAAAATGCATTAGGTAAGTCTGGTTTAACACTGGACTGCTCATATTAACTTTCAGGGTTACCACTCAAATCTCAGGAGGAAAATTCAGGATTTTACTGGATTATCAGGACTTGATATACCAAAGAATCAGCACCTACTTTTACACCATTTCAGGCCTAAACCTATGAATTTGATACCAAAACAAAACACTGTGAAACTACATACAATAGCCTTATTTACAAAACAGAATATAAGAGTACTATTACATGATTTGTTTCATAGGGGCCTAACCAGAGCACCGCAACCGAAATACTACCCTGACTGATTTTTTAGTACCTTTGTGATATAAATATCAGCACTTTATAAGAGCCAGTGAGAACCTAGTTTAGTTTTAACTCTAGTCTGAAACTGTACTTAAGAAGAAAGTTCAGTTTTAGAATTGGTTATAAACCAAAGTCAAAACCGATTGGGTTATCACTTTACTTTTTTATGCGAATTAGGTTCTAGACTAAACTTCTATCTAAAACTGAGTTTAAAACGGTTAAGCAGAAAGACAGTCCCCACTGTGTCATGTATGTACGTTTATCATATACAATTCTCTCAAGTTCCATACCTGTGATTGTTATCATATTTGATGATTCTTCCTGGTTGTTCGATTCCTCCTGGTTGCTAGCGGCAACTGCAGCCGAATCTGTTGGCTCCACATCAGCTGACTGTTCTTCATTGCTGGGCCCAGCGACTGATAAAGTTTGTGGCTCTGTATACACACAAATACAAAATGCTCGCTTTAGCTGCCAACACACAACACGTTACCGAGTTAGCTTTACTAATGTAAACGCAGGTTTCCAAGCATCCCGTAAAACAAAAAAACAAGA
>Ga0209782_1002365_pt1 | contig 10490 bp, 5 predicted proteins | sample WorMetmaBAHAMAS1_FD_187390 | JGI IMG/M metagenome (GOLD analysis project Ga0209782, IMG submission 187390) | Marine gutless worms symbiont microbial communities from Max Planck institute for Marine Microbiology, Germany - Inanidrilus... | ecosystem: Host-associated > Annelida > Digestive system >...
GTCTTTAGACTAGTTCTCAATTACAAGTACCTTAGTGAAATACTACACTATAAAATGGCAGTTAGTGGCAACTAAATCTAACTCGTTCTGTTTTCAAGCGATTTTTACAGACCAAGCGACTTTTACAACCTGTGGCCAGTGAACACTCTGAAATTGACTGATTTCATCACCCACAACCAATGTATTAAGTGTTACATGTTAATCGGCATCTGTGATAAAATTACCATAGTTATTGTATGAACAAAGCATTGTCAAATTTTGCATATATCAAGCACATTGCCAACATAAGACTGTTAGAATTTTAAAACTAGAAACAAGTATTGAAAAAATGAACTTCTCCTCCATACATAGCGTGTTTCTGTATTTCAAATACAATTAAAACAACAATGAATGTATGAGTTTATCTGTGTACAGTTTCAAAACAATTTTCACTAGAAATTAGCAGCAGCCACTAAACACAGCTTTAGGGTTGAGTTGAGCAAGGTTTAATGTCCCACCAAACACATTATAGGTCATATCGGGGACGGGTTTTATGGGTCAAAAGACCCAAGCAACAGCTTTAGGATATGCAGCTTGAAAATAAAAACAACAAATATTTCACTGAAATGCATAAGATCACAAGAAACAGTGACACTGCCAAATTAATCCAGTACCTGCCCAACTATGAAAATTATCTCCGCACCACTGGCCATTCCAGTTACCAGAAGCACCTCCGCCACAACGATTGTTCCATCCTCCACACTGATTCCAACCTGAACAGCAGGCAAAAGTTATCAAACACACACGCCACAGTTTTGTTATAATAAATTTCAACAGTATTTCACAGCAGAAGGACAAAAACACTGCTGTACTTGCCACATAATGAATAAACATGTACAACCGTGACTGGTCAAAACTGTGTTTTGCCATGTAATAAAATCAACAGCTGAGCTATATTACACTCCGCAGGGTAACTACTAATACTTCATGAAGACAAGCAAGTTAATTTATAAACTGCCGCAGCACTCCATATGCAAGGTACAAGGCATCTCCTACTTCAGTATACAATCCACTGCATTTAGCATGAATATAATGTCGGACAGCATGGGACAAATGTGCAATTTCAAAAAGTGTTTCTGAAAATATGCCATTCAAGGGCAATTCATGGAAACAGTTTGAAATATTCACTATTCACTAAATATGTCATGAGCCCCATATACCCTCATTCCAATGTGTTATATAACTGTTACATAATAATATTGCTTTCTACTTTTAATATATTACAAATTTATTATCAATCAATAGTTGTCACTACAGTTACAAAACAACAAGTGTAGTCGAAAGTCATGCTCTACTCGAGTGCAAAGTATTTTAGTTTAATTTCAACGAACACTTGGCTTGCTAAATTGCTTGTTGATCGCAGCTGGTGCAGTGACGACAATTTTTTTTCTGTCACGGACAGAAACGTGACTACTTAAGTCGAGCCTCGCAGCATGCGAGAGGTGCGACTAAAAACTAGAAATGTGTGGCAAAGCCTAGCATATAGCCCGCTCGGCATCATAGTGTAGACCCATAGTGAATACTTATGAAACACACCCAAATACTGACCACCACAGTGTCTAGCAGCTCCGCCCCCTCGTGAACGTAGCTGAAGTCACCCTAGTAGAATTTTTGACACTGACTGTACAAATTCTTACGTCTAAAAATCCGAGGTCACTGATCCGATTCTCACCACATTTCCGCAAAATGTACAGAAATGATTGCCAAGTAACCTGCTGAAATCAAAAATGTGATATTCCAATATGTTTGAGAAAGCCAGCATGCCAAATGAACGACGATCGTCATGGCACAATTTTCAATTTTTGCTCTCTTAAACTTTGAAGTTACTGCACTGATCTTCACCAAGATTTTACATGATGTACAGGTATTAGTGCTGCTATTAATCCACACATTTACAAAACGATGTTGCCTTTTGTTACGGAATGCCAGAGCAAAGAGCGAAGATGGTCAATTTTAACGGCTGAAAAAAACAAAATTAATCGGTTACCATAGCAACTTCTCTTCGACTACCGCAAAGCTCATTTCAGTTGTATACTGATTTTACAGACGTCTACAAATGCCGAAAAGTTCGTAAAGTTCGGTCCAGAACTTGCTGAGACATTTTGTATAATATGCAAATTTTTGGCCGTCTCGTCCCATAAGTTACAGAAACTCCCGGCATAATCTCAGGGGTTAGTGAACCGATCTTCACCAAAATTGCACAAAATGTAGCAAAAATATTGCCCTTTAACACCAGTAAATTGAAATTGCAATATTCAAATCCGTTTTGAAATGCCAGCGTGCTGAATGAAGGTCATTTCGTAAATTTTGCCCAAAATTGGTTGCCATGGCAACATTCCTCGAGAGGTCCGGATCGATAAAATTCACACAAATACCTTTCATTTGGTGAACAGATTGTGAAAATCATTCTAGTAGATCCTCAGATAATTTGGCTAATGTTAAAAAAAGACATTACGGAAGATAAAATATATAGCCCGGTCGGCAAGTTTGTTGAGTTGCCTAAAAAAATAAGCAAGAGAAAGAGGTAGCAAATGAAGTTACAAGTAGCAAAAGTGATTAGGTAAATGAACACACAAACAATCTATATAGCACCGAAATCAACTACCTATCTAGGGCGCATTAGGCTCCCAGCCCGCACGGGGCCAATGATTGCAATATACATGTATGTAAATTACCTCTTGTTTACAGTGATGCGATATAAACTTATGAACAAGAAAATAAACACAGTTTAAATAATCAGATAACTCTCATTAATCAACACACTGTAAACACCTCAACATAAGTCACCGTAAAGACGTAATTACCTCCCATCTGATTTCCGCTGTTCATGCCAACTCCACACTTGCCGCCAGCCATCCCTGCACCACCAAAGTTGCAGTTTGGTCCAAAGCCGCCGACATTACAACTCACGCCGTAGTTCATCGGCGGACCAACATTGCACATATTTCCACCTGCTTGGCCACAGCCGCCCGCTTGCCACGGCATGCCCTGACCAGGCATACCACCACCATCCTTGAGATTACGCATTTCCAGCTTCGACAAAGCCTTCTTCACCTCGCATCTACGTCCGTCGATCGTGTGGTATTTCTGTACTGTAACACCATATACGTAATGCCACTCTATTAAACTGTCAGAAAGATCCGAGTAAAAAATAACTATAATAAAAATTAGTCTACATAAGTACAAAAATTAATTAATTAGTAGATAACAATGCTGCTTAACTTGACATACAGTACAGGTACAGGCTACTGCATGTAGAAACAGCAGTGATGAAAAATGACCTTCTATTAATTTTTCCAAGTTTTATAAAAAAAATAATCATATCCTGTTACAAACATCAATTCTAAGCAATGATGAAAAGAGTGATAATACCAGTTGTTGTTAGAAACTTATTACACCTTCTATAGATGCGAGGCATCAGGTACCTTTGCCCAGGTATATATATCTAGTGTCCTGGATGCCACTGCTTATGATCATCATACTGAGCATGGTACTTCAGTGTTCAGCTTATGCTGCTGCTGATATCTTATCATTTAGTAAGCCAGAGAAACTATGAAGTAATGTGAACTATGCCTGATGCAAAATAATGGTCTGTTCTCGCACAGTCAATCTAACTAAACAGTTTGACTTTATTATAGTATTCTACTATGGTTCTCTTTAATTATCTTAGCATCATTACATACAGACATACGTAAAATGTTATAGTGCCCAGTATATATAAGACAGACCTACTGTGCATTACAGAAGTTCAGATAAGAACGATGAACTTATTAAAAGCAATGTTAAAAAGATGAGTCTTTAATGTGCGTCGGAAAGCAGGTTGTGAGTCAATGACATTTCCAAGTAACTACATCTTCGCATACACCTGAGTAACTTAATTAGATTTTAAAATGGCAATCAAATATTGCCAGGCATATGACACACCTGTGTGTACTGCACTGCAGAACCACAGACTTTATCGTATTGTGCTAATATGCATTATCAGACATAAATAAGGATTCACCATGCAAATCTGGATCAACATATACAAAGGACAAATTCACTTACAAACAGCCTTGTCAACTGGATCATAGTCATTAAATGTAACGTATGCAAAGCCTCGCAGGCGCTTTGTAGCACGATCCTCTATCAGGTCAACGTGATCGACGTGTCCAAACTGTGAGAAATACTCCGACAGGATCGACTCATCAGTCGTCTCCTTCAGTCCACCAACAAAGATCTTGCGAACACGAACCTGATTCTCACGATGCAGAGGTTCCTGCACAGTAGTAACGTTAAAGGTGATATGCAATGGTTTTTCACAAAATTGATGAACAGTAGTTTCTAATAGCTTACTGCAATATAAACGAATTTGTGTAATATATTTTGATAAATAACATCGTAAAATGCTGAAAAGTGAAGTTTAATAGTCTTTTTCACTAGTTTAGTTATTCTTGGGCAATTTCCGTAATTTGTGATGTCATACCCATAGCTTGTTTTGTTTACGTTGAGATTCCCTGTGTAAAGAAGTCTTTTTACCCATTTTTTCCAAGAATGAATATTGTTTCTAGTTTCTTTTGCTATTTCTCATCAACAAGAAATTCCTAAATGAACTACACTCAGCATTTTCACTACTATTGTCAGCCAGCAGATGAATGGCTGCGTTCTTTTTTAATTCCAGGACTAGATTAATTTAGTCTAAGACGGGACGCCTTAGACTAGATTAATGTGCCTCAGCATTAAAGAACGACACAGCATTGGAGATATATAATTAAAATGCCGATTTACTGCAATAATGTACCTTTAACAAAATATCGAAGACTATTATCCAAAACCCTAGGACGTAGTAAAAGAACTATGTAGTACCAGGGCAGATCACTCTAGAATGGTCCAATGTAATAAAAAATGCAGCCAATGTTTCCCACTTTTCCGGGTATCATTCATTATCACAGATACTGTAACAAATTTTTTCACCAAATTTACAGCTTTCAGACACGCAGCAAATATCGTTACAATATTTGCTATGATTTAAAAATTACAACCATTTGAACTTAAAAGTACAGTTTTCTAAGTGAACCAGTAACTAAACTGCAATTCTGATGTAAAAATAACACAAAATGCACCATATGGATGTGACAATAGATTATCATGTGTGAAGTACTACGCTGGAACACTATCAAAGACACATGCCAAAGCTGGCCAATGCACTGTCGAGATAAAAGACCGTTTTGTTGAAGATACAGAATGATTTGCTTTATGAGTTCATTGATAAAGCAATTTATCATTTTGCAACAGACTTCGATCGTGTGTTGCTGCAACTGCTGGGCACTGACACTGAGAACAGTCTGTTTAAATATACAGTGAGCTATAAGCAACTGACACTTATGACTGAAGCATCTGAACTGTTGATGAAAAGCTGTGAAAAATTTGATTGATTATTCGTGCATATTCAATGTGCAACTGCATGTTCACTTGAAAAATTGAACTTTAAAATTTAAACTGCTGTATCTAAGGAACTATATCAGTTATTTCAATAAAATTTGCAGGATATGTTGTGTGAATATTCGCATACAAAGTCTGAAAGTTAGGCTCAAATACGTACTACAATGGCTGAAATAAAGCATTTTTCAATGGGATTGTTTTTTTATCGGCGCACCCTGTATATCTAAAATCTAATAAATAAGTAACTGAATGCAATTATGAGGTTTTTTCTAGTGTAGTGGAGGAACTTGCACACTGTATTAGATATTCAAGGTTGCTGCTGCACTAAAAAAACTGAAAAAGTATACAGCTGCAGGCTTATCATGACTAGTAGCAGAAATGAACATCATATATTTCAGAGGACTGGAAATCAAGTGTGGTATTTTACACAGATAAGGTTGTCATCAGCTCTATCACAATAAAATTGATCCAACAACACACAGAGCACATTTTACCCCTTTTGGCACAGCTCGTTTCGTCTCCACCTCTCTGCCATCAACGACATGCGGTCTTGCTGCCTGAGCCGCATCCACCATCGACACACGTGTGTACACTACAAAACCAAACCCGCGAGACCTGTGCACACACAGCATACATACATACACCGTAATTTACATCATCACTCTCACTGATCAACAAATAAAAAAAATACTTCATTTATTTAGTCATCTGACACGTCCGGTTGGACAACAAGAACAGCAACTGGACTCTTAAAACTGTTGCACAGATGCCAAAGATTTGCTTTTGGTCTAGTCTGACCTTGAGGAACTCTGGAAATAGGGTCACTTAAAAGTAGTAAGAAGTAGTACCGGCAGTAACTACAGTTTAGAAAAATGAAAAACAAATTCTGACTGGTCAGTTGAGTTAAGGTATTTACGCCCCACTCGACACTGAATAGGTCATTTCAGAGATATTGTACCCTGACAATTTCTTGACTTGTACTGAGAAAATCAAAATTAAAAAGCCACAAAAAACCATAACAATACAATCAACCAAGGCTGATACAAACCTAAATACACAAACATTAAATCAAAAAGATAAAATCATCAAACACAAAGAACTACAACACAAAATGAATGAAAAAATTATAACCCAGATTTAGTCGTGCCTTTATAATATCCGGCCTGGAAACAGAGTGGGCCTATTTGCAAAAGAAAAAATAGAACACCTAGCAGTATATAGTCGCGCCTCTAAGGCAGCTTTCCGTCAGCTCTCAACACATGGTCAAAAGTTTAACCCTAAATCCTTATATGAGCCTATTTATTTTGAAACTTTGCACCCATATTTGGTCAACAAATATCAATTTTAGCCCGCCCCCCTTACACTGGACTTTTTGGTCCGTCTTGGTCTGAACTTTCACCCTATGGTTGAATTGCAGGGGGAGAGGCGGGGAGTGGGCCTCGGACACTTTTTTTGTCACGGGCAGAAACGTGACTACTTAAGTCGTGCCTCCTCGCAGCAATGTGCGACTAATAAACTAGAATACCTAGCGGTATATGGTCGCGCCTCTATGGGCTCTTAACACAATAAAAAATCTGTGCTCCCCGAAAAAGTGGACCAAAGTTCATCAAAATTTTTAGGGGATGCTACCCCTTAGGATCTCCCATCATGCCAAATTTCATTGAGATCGGTCAAACCAGCTTGGAGAAAAGTTTTAAAAAGCGTTGCCTTTTCGGTCCTTCCCGACATTTTTTTGTCACGGAGAGAAACGTGACTACTTGAGACGCGTCTCACAGCGTGCGAGAGGCGCGACTAATAAAGAAAAAGTAAATAAAAAAGAAAAATATAAGCAACAGAAAAGGAAGCAAGTAATAAGGTAAGCTAACACACAAACAATCTATGTAGTGCTGAAATCTACAATGTTTCCAGGGTGCATTAGGCCCCGGTGTCTATAAAGGGTTCTTGGCTTAGTAGTGAAGGAACAAAAATAAACACATCAAAACCAAAAACCTAGAAATTAGAAATAGCACAAAATACAAAAGTACACATACTAAATCTACGCTAAACAAAAAAAAACACACATTCTGCCACTTGCTGACTGCAACTAGCATACTCAGATTAGGCAGAAGCACAGGAGTTCTCTGCAGTGTTGTTACACCAGCATCTCCATATTATTACACCATCTTTGTACCACTTTAATACACAGATAAAAATACAGTTTTGGCACATAAATAAATAAAATAGAAACACTTATGTGACGAACAATTGTGTACATAGCATCACCAAGGCTACAAAGGCTTGTTTACCGTTTTGTAGTGACATCTTTCATGACAACGCAGTCAATCAGATCACCAAACTGGGAGAAGTATTCCCGCAGCGAATCATCAGTTGTTGAATAGCTCAGTCCGCCAATGAACAGCTTACGAAACTGCTCTGGCTCACCCGCATCCTGTTTTCAATAGAACACACAAGTGTAAACATTCAACACAACAAAACATGTCGAGCATATTGTAAAGAAGGCCACCAAAAGGCTCTATTTCCTCAAAGTACTTAAAAGAGCGGGTTTACCCCCTAATCATCTGTTGCATTACTATACTGCGGTCATTCGACCTGTCTTGGAGTACTGTTCCTGTACCTGGCATCACAACATTACCAACAAACTCTCTCTGCAGATGGAAGCTGTCCAGAAACGAGCTATAAAAATTATATTTGACTGTACTCGAGGCATGTCATATGCTAACTCTCTGTATGTTGCCGAGCTGCCTTCACTCCAGCACCGCCGACAAGGGCAAGCTCGTGATTTCTTCCAGTCTCTGCTCGACCCCAACTCATGCCTGCACAGCTTACTTCCTGCACCGCGTGATCACAATCTTGTTGCCAGACTCCGTGCTCCCCAACGATTTCCGGCACTGGCCTCTCGAACCAAAAAATATCAGTCCTTTATAAATTTTGGCCTCTTAAATTACCAATAAATTTTCTTTTCTTGTCAAGTCTCTACCTCTAACCTCATCATCCACTGTTTTGATATTAACTGTATTTGTTAATTTGTACTGTACATTATGATATTTAGACTGTTCATTTTGTTATAGTTAGTTATTTCTTGCTTACGTGGCTATTCGGCTACTTTGGCCGCAAAGTTATCAATAAACTTGACTTCACTTGACTTGAAGGTGAGACAAACAGCCCGGTAAGGCCTAGTCCGTCGAGGTATAGGCCTATAATGATCCCAGCTAGCATCATGTGGTGGCGAAATTTTTTCTAAGTCCCCAGTTGCACAGACAAAAGATGAGTCACGTGAGCAAAACCACGCCCATTTTACGGGTGATTTGTCATCCTTTTGGCAAGACTTAATATAGTCTTCCTTTGTAAAAAAAATTTGAGAGCTCTATAGCTTCGATTCCTGAGATATGGATGGGGCACCCAAAATTTAAAACGTGTCACCTGACGTAACCATCACGTCCCTTTCAGAGACGGTTTGTCGTCCGTCGGCTGGGATTAACTACGATCAATCTGTACACCAAATATGAATTAAGTCTCTATATATACATGTTAACTCACTACAAAGATATGAAAGGCGACGACAAATGCAAAAATTGGGGTGGTTTGGGGGGTTAGGGGTCACCCAAGGTCAACGGAAACATCGCCATTTGATAGAGCACATATGACTTCCTATTCGACTTTAATAGAAATATATAAGTCTATCTTGTACCGTTTTCAAGTTATAGCGCGTGTTTCGTCGAAAGTGACGAATTTTAACCCACCCCACCTGCATTTGTCGCTCCAGTAGGGGATGATACCGTTCGAATTTCGCCATGATCTTTGGCATCAGAAAACTAGAGTCATGGGCGCTATCGTGCGGCATTATTTGCGTGATCCTACGTTTAGCCATTTTGAATTTTGATACAATACCGGAGTGTTCAAGACACACACACACAGACACATAGACACATGATGACAGCATATACCGTGCTTAGCATAGAGTCGCGCGGTAAAAACTGTGTAAATGTATGTTATACAACTGTCTTGAGTGGTATAAGTGAGTGTTAACGAATTTATACCACGATAGACAGTTGTATAACACACTTATTCCACAGTCGCACGAGTCGCCAGCGGTAGGCCTACGAATTTCACGCATGAGTGGATCCGTGGAGTTAACACTACGTTATACCACGCCAGACATACATTGTAGACATAGGAGGCACGAGTGCGACGGTGGAATAATGGTGCAATAACAAACACGCTGCAGTGCACTGTGATGGGTAGGGCTACGCTGGTAGGCCTAATGTGTGAACGTCTCCATTGAAATACTCCACTTCTCCAAAAAATACTGTGGAATATAACTGGTATGTAGTACTCAAAGCAATCACGCAGCCCATCCTATCCCATCCCATCCAAGCACAGTGTGTGTGTGTGTGTGTGTGTGTGTGAATGCCACATCCACCATCCATAACTTGCATTTCTCAGCATTCAGCAGTCAGTAATGATAAAACCATTAAGTTGAGCATGGTTCTATTGTGGCGGTAAATGACGCCGCAATAGGTGCCACCGAGTCACGCACTTAGAGAAAGAGAGATACGAGGTGCGTTCCGACCGTAGCGTTCGTTAATTGTCCGAGATTCACAGCGTGCATTAGAACGTGCCCTCAGCGATGATCCGTACCAGGCTGACCCCTGGCTATAAGGTCATGGTTATAGGGTTAGGTTTAATAATTCACACATGTCACGCAAATCTCGTACTGCGAGTTATTTGGCAATGCGACATAGCCTATTTGGCATATGACACCGGCATCCCCTCCCCTTCGACAACCGCTAGTCATGTTACTCTTGAAGGGCCTGTGGAAGGGTTGGTGACTTGGTGTCGGTAGGACATAGTTTTTTGTCGGCTGGGCGATCGACCCGGAGCTGGGGTCCCTTCCCTGGGATCCTATGAGGACCAGGCTACTTCCGACCGAAGTATAGGGCTACCCTGAGGGCCATTGACCAACCCACCACAGGAAATCCCAGACGACAGAGCCGACCAGGCCGAGGTTTCGGATGCGGAGGCCACCATTA
>Ga0209782_1002366_pt1 | contig 10485 bp, 10 predicted proteins | sample WorMetmaBAHAMAS1_FD_187390 | JGI IMG/M metagenome (GOLD analysis project Ga0209782, IMG submission 187390) | Marine gutless worms symbiont microbial communities from Max Planck institute for Marine Microbiology, Germany - Inanidrilus... | ecosystem: Host-associated > Annelida > Digestive system...
GGATAATTCTGACGAAAAGTATGTAGGGCCTGTTTGCGCTGTATTTTGTTACGTTAACTGATGCTAAACAGTTGTAGGCCTAGTTATTTTAGATAGACTTTCAGTTGGTAACTATATCAACTGTAAACTGCATTATGGTTTGCTTTAAACTTTCCGGTCTGTTTACTTTGACATTGCTAGTAGTTGCTAGTAGCAACGCTGTATCGTTCTTTTATTCTGTGGCAGATTAATCTTGTCTACGTCGTCCCATCTTAGACTATATTAATCTAGTCTGGAATAAAAAAACGCAGCCAGGGTTGGTGTTAGGGTCAGCAGTGGTGTTATGGTTAGCACATTTTACTTTTTGTCACAGTAGCAGCCCGCAGGCCCGCATTTTACCAATAGCTGTGATGTTATAGTAACTGAGAACCATGTGAGAATCGTCAGCATTATATTATTTTCTGCCATATTCGTGTACACATTTACAAAATTACACAATAGGCACATCCCTACTATGTACCCAAATCCGGATTCCTAATTCAAATATCCCCTAATTGTTGTTTTCGTTGTTAGACTGTGATTATCTAAGCAGTGAACTTATGTTGCACTTAATTGTCTACTTTCAGCTTCCTTTTCTTCATATTCAATATTCAAGATCATTGGTCAGAGATGATCAGTAAAACCGTAGAAGTTAACCCCCGCACTAACCCCAACTGAGGGGGCAGTAAGTGTGACAAAAAGTAAAATGCACACTAATCTTAGCACCAACACTAACCCTAACCCATCAACCCTATCCTTAACACCAACCCTAACCTTATCCCTAATCCTATCCCTAACCGTACTAACCCTAAACTGCAGGCCTGCATTTTACCTTTTGCCGAAAACTGACCCTAACACCATGCCTAAGCCGAACCCTAACGCTACTTTACCTGTGTGCTAAATTTGATCAGTACTTGGATGCACCGGTGCCCGTATTGTCAGTCGCACTGCTGCAGGATTGGGCTACTTGCTAATTACCACTATCATCTGCTGCAAGAAACACAGCATGTTTCATCATTCATCACTACTGGACCAGATACCGATTCAGCCTTTTCAGGTGACCAAAAATTACTGAATACTAGGTCTAGCTTTTTTTTATTGTTTGGCCAGCGAGGCTGGGGCCAGCATTGAGCATCTCGTATCTGATTACATGTGTGACTGTGTAGCGTGGATAACAGTGATTACATGAGGAATGGCGACTTTGTACCGACTCGACTTCAAGCTCAGCAGGATGCCGTACATGTTGTCTGTCAGTCAAAAACTCGATCTAATCCTGAGAACAATGTCGGTCTTTTGACCCTTGCAAAGTAAGTTTTAGTATCTTTTATTCTAAAGAGCTGTTTATTTGTGACTGGATTACTGCAGTTTTGTTTGATGAAAGTATGGCACATTTGTGTTGTTCTGTAGTAGACGGTAAGCTTGATCATTGGCCAGTGCTGGTCAACAAACTTTAAACATCTCCAATTGTTACACTTGGTGGGCACAGTGTTCTCAATATTTGGCTTCTACTAGGCTTCTGACTTGAAATCTTTTAGTGAATTAAATTAGTGGGTAAAAGTATTTATTTGATGAAAGTTTATCTGATTAAAATACTAGGTGTAGGTGTGTCTATTTGCTGTCTTAGACAAAAAAAATGGCAAGCGTCTGATGTGGCATTTTGGGGAATATTGATTAATAATTGTTGTTCTTATTTAGTATAGAATTTCGGAGGGTATGATAACTGTAAATGGGATTGCATTTGTTCTGTGAGTTCATTAACAAGTCATACCTGAGAGAAAGAGAATATTTGCAATTTTTAAATTACTGTATGTGGTCAGTTTTGCTAAAGTTGATTTCACTTGATTGTGGAGTAAATTCATATTATTGATCATTAAATTTCTGTTGTCATTACAATGTACAGGTTTTATTGATAAACAGTTTTAATCATTTGTATTCAGGCATTTAAGTTGATGGTGGTAAGTGACATGACAGACTGTGTCACAACCTCAAGCAAACCTTAAAGAACAGTTTTATTTCTGAATGTGATTTTACAGCAAGGAAGCTTGTTAAAGATGTTTACTGACTTTACACACTAGTCTAATTACTTTACATATTTACATCGCTATGTTGTATGTCAACCATCATACTTTACATGTAGCAGGTTGTGGTCTGTCAACTGTTATTTAAGCTATATTTGATTGATTTTATTTGTGTGGGTGTTTGACAGGACTGAGGTACTTGTCACACTGACAACTGATGTCGGCAAGTTATTGTCAAAACTCAATCAAGTTCGACCGAAGGGCAACGTCAACTTTGTGTCGGCTATTCGTATTGCACATGTTGGTGACATGTCTGATTTCAGAGTTAACTCATCATTGTCGATTTTTAGTCGATGTGTCGTACCACTATTTACTGCTGAACAAAGTGCTACAGCATTTACATTTGAATGAGAGAGAGTGAAATAATATTAAAAATATCACTGATATTTGTAGCACTGTTTGCTTTGCTAGGTAATTCATTTTGCAAATTTACTTCTGTGGCTTACAGTGAATGAATTTTGAAAATGGATCAGAATTTACTGAAGTTCTGGGCAAGAATAGAGCGGCATGTTTTTGACTGACAGTGGCTTATTTTTATGCACTACCGTGTGCTTATATATCAGAGTTCCAACTGATTTCATTGCATGTACATGAGTGTACCTGTATGTCCTTGTGTGTACCTGTGTGTCCTGGAGTGTACCTGTGTGTCCTTGAGTGTACCTGTATGTCCTGGTAGAAATGACGGTCGTCCTTGTCCAATCATTCAACTTGTTAGCAGTGCTGGCTTCGTTGACATTGTTGTTGCTAGTTTTGACCTTTATGAATTCTAAAACTAATGGCAAGCATGTAATATGGTTGGACGTGCCAGACACATAGCCCGATGATAACCTGTTGTCATATGCTGTATGGTTGGTGCTGTTGGGAGACACACCCTGCCTGGTCTGTCTCTGAGAATCCTTATAGGCTTGTTCGTCACAATCGAGGCTTCGTGATGGAGGTACAGAGCTAATTAAACTGCTCAGTATGGAAAGCCATATCGGCATTCCGACATGGAATGTGGAATGTTATGCAAGTCACTACGCGGTACATGTTAGAATGAGTCTGCCAATGCACATTTGGTAGACAAAGTTTGTCAAATTGTGCATGTGACAAAGTATGCATACAGATGTGTCTTAGAACTGCCAGGTACGCTGGATTTCATGAACAAACAGTTTATGAAAGACCTCGGTTTTGGCATTGGTTTTAGATACCGTAATGATGCCGTTATTTGTTTGCTTTTTGCTTGTCCAGTTGGTGCTAAAACATCGTCAGGGAAAAAATCATCGGATGCGAATTGTTGTGTTTATCGGAAGTCCAATAGAAGATGATGAGAAAGAGGTATATCTCTCTGTCTCGTGTTGGCTTTATAATAAATCCAAATCTGACATAAAACAGATGACAGAAGTGCCATTATGAAACCTGGATCTTATTAAGTTGGTGTTCTCTACAACTTAGCGCATACAAAAAGTGCGTAGATAGATAGTTTATTCATAATATAGTGCCTATAATACAAAAGTGTCACTAGGCGTTTCGTTGCCCGAGAGATAATTTTGCAGAGATTGTTTTTTGAATTGTACTGCAGTTGGCGATGACCTGCTTAGCTCTCAGGCAGTCTACTAGTAAAGGGAGGAAAGAGTGAAAGCCTGCTAGAAAAGTCATTAACCTACATTTATTACAGGCCAAATGGCAAGATTAGAAGTCTGCTGTTGTCCAGAGTATGACATTGTCAAGTGCACTTGTGAATCGCAGATTGAACTGTTTGCACATAAACAGTGTGATTATTGACGTCACTAGCTGTCAGTGATGATGGCTGCGTGTGTGCTGATGTGTTTGTTGTTGTGTATGGTGACTGTGCAGCTAGTGAAGTTGGCAAAGAGACTTCGCAAGGAGAAAGTCAACGTCGATGTCGTTAACTTCGGTGAAGAGGTTGGTCTCGTCGTGTTTTATAATGTCTGCAAATCTGTCTTACTCTCTTCTCGGCTTGCCATATCCCATAGAGAAGTGTGGGCTGAGTGCCGGTCTTAGACCTTGAGCCCATAGTGGGATAAACCACCTAAGTCTATGATGCATGGCCAATGGTGCAATGCCGGACTTACGGTTACCTTTCCAGCGGCAGGGCATCACTGCCCTGTGGCCAGCACTAATTTATGCTGCTTGGTGACAGAAGAAAGTGTGTGTGAATAACTTGCCCACCGTTGTTACTAGACAGCAGAATGACCACAGTTGAAGCTGCACAATCGGAATTGCAGGTCCATCACTGTAATAATTATAATAATATAATAATTATACCACTAGGCCACACCTACACCACCACACTACATAGACCAAGCCTATTCTTGAGGAAGTATGAATGAATGATTTGTGGAAAATCATGGCAGCATCTTGTATTTCCACGAATTTTTTAAAAACTGTTTTCTCGTGCTTGTGTGTTGAATGTGTGCAGAGTGACAACTCGGACAAATTGTCCAAGTTTGTGAATGCAATTAATGGCAACGAAGGCACTGGGTATGTATGAGTGAGTCTGCATTGCTAGATGTTTGCATTCCTCTGACTGCGGCGGCACATTAAGTACATTCGTACTGCTGTTTGACGCATTGCGAATGGCGTCTGATCCATAAATTACCACTTCTAAAGCCTTCAAGGAATCATTTTTTGGGGGGTTAATGAAGAAGCTAAAAACAAAGAAGTATTGCTGAGAAGTAACAGTGAGTCCGCGCTGTACTTTCTGTGATCAAAACTAATTGATATATGATAAATATTCTCCTTTGTCACTGCATTGCAATGTCCCTTGCGCATGTGTTCATATTATTTGTCACCGTGTGCTGTACTCTCAATGCTGTTGTGAGATTGTTGTGGTCCACCATGTGCCTGCGTTTTAGGCCTACATAGCTGCCACTCTGTATGTGTGTTGTATGCAGTGACTGTTTACTTCACTTTAATCTGTAAAAAATGGTTGAAAGAATGCTAAGAGTCGCATAAACACTAATATTGGTCCATGGTGTGAATATGCAGCTCTTTGTTTTGGGACTGGCGTTACTGGTTCACCTTGTATCTGACGGCTTCAAGACTGTATTTACTGGGCCACCGTGTGTGTGTTGTGTACTCAGCTCTCACCTAGTGACTGTTGCTACTGGTCCACGTCTGTCTGACGCTCTCATCTCGTCGCCAATCATTGTCGAGGATGGCGCGGCGGTTCCTGGTGCTGGGTTTGAGTTTGGCGTTGATCCCAATGAAGATCCTGAACTGGCTCTGGTAACCAACACACACTTTTACATCGTCACGTATGTTTGTCTAGATGCATAGTCACATACTTACAGATTTTCTCTGCCGTGTCGACAGCATGGTAAATCTTGCATCAGTTCTAAACACAAAAGGTGAATATTAATGTGTGTGTGTGTGTGTAGGCGTTGCGGGTATCAATGGAGGAACAGCGAGCACGTCAGGAAGACGAGGCAAGGAAAGCCGTTGCAGCCTCCGCATCTGAAGCCGGTGTCACCGTTCAGAAGATGGATGGTACGTGTTGGTCTCAGTCTCGTAACTGTTGCTCGCTGTCTGAAAGGAACACACACACAGTGCACATGTATATAGTGCAAACGATGTGTTGCCGTTGTCGGTAGTTACTTAGTTGTTGTCACTAGGATATTGACATTGTGAATATCAGGCTATTTCAGGCTTTATTTGTGAAAATTCTAAGATTAAAATAAATACAAATGCTACTAGAAGCACCACAGTTGTTAATGGAGAAAGCTGATGATGCTGGACTATGTAGACACAGATGAAGACCTGCTGCTGAAACAAGCACTCGAGATGTCGATGCAGCCGACGGCTTCAGATGATGAACAGACGTCGGCGGCGGCTCCATCGCTTGCCAGCCGCGACTTCTCGATGATGTCGGAGGATGAGCAAGTTGCCTACGCGATGCAGATGTCGATGGATCCCACGTCGGCCGGTCGGTCCGACACTGCTGCCGTTGGTTTTAGTTTACTACGCCAAAGCACACTCCTCAAGTGCTCGCATACAGAATGGCTGCTATAATTGAAGACAGGCTAAATAGCTCGGAGTTGTGCTACTTTTCATTACTGTTGATGTAACTGCTAGCATTGCTCTGGAGTACGTTCAGTGCTGATCTCTGAAAGTGATCGTTTGGTTGTTTTCACAGCTGGAATGTCGTTGCTCTTAATCAACTGGCAACATAAAAACCTGCACGGAATTGTTGCTATTCTCCTTCCTATTGCAGCAGGGCTGTTGCTCACGCTGTGACAACTTTTTGACGCCGTAACAACTGTGCTTTCAGAGATACGGGAAAGTGAACATGTTCTGCGTTACAGACGTAACTGGCAATACCATTTTCAAGGTTTTATTAGCTGATCACAAAATATTCAACTGTCATTAAATGCATATACAGATACACAATCCACATTGTCCTGTGTATTTATATTTGTTCGATTTACTCAATTGACTCTCTACCCTCTTCATGGCACTGAATAGCCTATAATGTGCTGATGTGCCGTTAAGAAACTACTCTCTCTCTCTCCCCCTGTGTATTTATACTGTTGTTTGATGCATGCCCAAACAACGGTATAAATACACAGGACATTAAACGACCAACATCAAATGCTCAGTCGGTCGGTGAGTGACAGTGCTGTGTAGTGTGACTGTGATGATCAACAACAACTCAGTCAGTAGCCAACAATCTCATCTGTTTGTTTCAATGTCAGTGCTTCTACATTTTTCGGCAGAATTTTTCACTGGGCCATTGAAAGCACAGTTGGTACCAACGTCAGAGTGTCGGCACAATGTGAGCAGTACTTATTCAGTGATGAGGGCAGGCCACTTGCTGACTGGGATAAATGCATTTTTGTGTTTCATTCAGATGTTACTAATTTTTGCAGCGGCTGGTGACCTTTCAGCCACATATTACTCAACAACTAACTCTAACACTAAACCATACATAATTTATAAATTTGTATTCACAGAAACTATGCAATTTACAGCCGTAAACGTACAGCAGATGACATTATATGTTAAGGAAATAACTAATTTCCTATGTACTGAATGCTGATGGGTCAATAGTGGATAATAAGCTGATTTATCACTTAGTTACACCATCTCCTTCTACTCTTTCACACTGACAGCAAGGGCAGCCGGCCCATGAGAAAACCTGACCCACTTATCTCCAAAAGAAAATGGAGATCGAAAACTGGCTAAGCCAGGTTTGCCTCAGAAATGGTGAGTAAAACAACTCACATGCATGTGCAAAATCTTCAAGTTGTTTCAGCCGTTCTGGTTTTGTCAAGTTCTTGCAGTCTGACTTCAGCCACGTTCTGTTAAATTGCGAACAACTTTTTTTCCGTAGAGTCGCTAGGAGTCGGCGTGTATGTTGTACAGGCAGTGAGACGACGGCGACAAGTCAGATGGAGACGGACGACGCCAGCAGGTCCAAGGTATTTGCATCTAAGCACTAGTCACTCTGCTGTTATGTCCACTAGACATTGGAGTGGACTAACAACTGCACTTACTCAGTAAAGGCTGTCAGTATTTCCCTAGTTGGTCGAGTCCCATGCCCCCGAGTGATCCATGTTGTCTATTGTCTATAGGGCTTTATTTACTTTTGCTGCTAGTTCAACTTCTTGCCAGTCAGGCGGCAGTGATGTCCTAGGGCTGGGAAGGTAACCGTAGGTCTGGAATCACAGAATTATCCAGCTGTGGACTTAAGGCCTCAGTGTTGGAGATGAGCATGCCGCCTAAACTCTTCATGGAGTACTGTAAAACCCTTATTGTTTATGTGTCTTTTATTTCGCGAGTCACAGACAACTGTGAAATACAAGGGTGCGAATATCTATGTGATAGCAGTTTTATACATAAACTCAGACGTGAACTATTTTACATTGCACACGCCGATCACTCCCACTGAACATTTGCCACTCTTGCCTTTGATTTTATTAAACTACTTGACACGTTATAAATCCATTTTGTATTTGTAATTTTTCCTGTGGCCAGTGTGGCATCAAGGTAGATTGTTCGCTCGTGATCCAGAAGGTCGTGGGTTCAAATCTCTGTTGATCTGCTTCCAGCTAACAGCTATTTATATGCATGTGCCTCTGTCACCATGCAGTATAATTTAGTACCGGCTCAGGGAAGGTAACTACTGACCTAGCGGAAATTAATGGCAGCCTACTGCCGGGTGGATGGCTTACAGTCACCTGTGGGCTGACTGTACACTGGGATCAACTCCAGGCCCAACGCTCGGCAAAAACTATGGAAGAACTTTACCTTTTCTGTATGTAATTTAACGAAACTGCGCTGTGTTGTGGTAGAATGATGAAGATGATGATGATGAAGACGACGACGACGACTTGAGTGACGTGATGAATGACCCGGCGTTCCTGCAGAGCGTGCTCGAGTCGCTGCCCGGCGTCGACCCTAACTCCGAGGAGATCCGCAACGCCATGGGACAGCTGACCGGCAAGGGCAGCAGGAAGGACGGAAAAAAGTCGGAGAAGAAGGACGACAACAGTGAAGACAAGAAATGAGGAGCAGTTTGCTGCGGACTAGAGCTGTGCAGTGCCCCGATTAGAGATAATTCACGTTCAAGTCTCGTCTCTATTTATTTGCCAGTTTAATTTGAATTCACATTTGAAACAGTTACGTCCGTCTCAGCGTACATGAGCGGGTTTGTAACGTAGAAAAAATCGTACAAAGTTTGATGTAAAATACGACACCAGCAAAGACGTGAAATAAACAGTTTGCCGTGTGGAGTGGAGACATGCGTGCTGCCATTGACAATAATTTGAATCCAGTCAAGTCTCCATTTGTGTATGGAGTTACTTCAGTTTTGTTGAAACAGTTCCGAAGTTAAGTCAGTGTCAAAGGTCAATTAATAGAAATAAATTGCATGAAGTTTGACGTTATTTTGCTCCCTGGTCTGATGGTTATTGTTGTACGTGCTCTTCTAACAGACAACACATGACAACATTTGGAAGCTACAAGGGAAGAACTGTTTGTGCTGTGTTGTGTACAACAGTTGTGTACAACAGTTGTACAAATGATGTGCTTGCAAATGTGAGCAGTTCTTATATTTCGCATTTCGTCAGATTTAGATATTTTCTTTTGTACAAGTTAGTTCAGGTACCAACAGTCATTCGCCATTGTAAATTTTGGCGCTATAGAGATTGTTTTCCTTATCACTTGCTTCTTGTAATTTGCTTCCTTTTTCTCTTGCTTATATTTTCCTTTCTTATGAACTTCTCCATTATCTTTTACTTTGAGAATAAGCCCACTCTGATTCTATGCCAAATGTTGTAAGAGGCAACTAAACCTGCGTTATAATTTGTCGCGGTTTTATCTAGGTTGTAATTTCCTGTGTTTGATGATAAATTGTCGATTTATCGTTTATATATTTACTTTCGTGTTAGCCTAGGTTTATTATATTGTTGTGGTTTTTTCTCCGGGCTTAATTTGATGTTCTCAGTACTAGCCAAGAGATTGGCTGGAATAGCATCACTGATGCGACCTATTTAGCATCGAGTCGGACGTTAAACTTAACTCAATCAATCTATTGTGTTGTATAGCGACATCAGTCTGTGAGACATGCTGATTAGTTAGTGTGTTGAGCCACAGTGTACATTTAGACATGCGTCATGTTGCTGTCTGAGCCGCATTGGTCACAATGGTCAGTCGAGGAAGGCGCTAGGTGGGTTGGAAGGCGCTAGGTGGAAATAGTGGTTCTTGAGGTGATGGCGTAAGGTGTCAGGGTTGGTACACATTTGGAAGGCTGGAGGGAGAGAATGGGTTAAGAGACGACGTTGATTCTGTGTCTCAATGACTACAGGACAGTCGCTGTTAGCACACGGCTGCGCCGCCCGTCAACAGCACGTTGAGAGCAATGGATGGAGAGTGCGGAAATTGGCTATTTGAAATTGATGCAGTAGTCAATGGGGAGCCACTGGAGCCGTCTAGTCTGCAACCTAGACCCCCAATTTTTATGGGCCCTGGGCTAAGTGCCTTATAGACATGTTGGCTTCGTTAACGTTCGTCTGCGTGTTTAAATCAAACGCACCCGTGGATAGCTGCAGTTTGAAAGTTTTACTCAGAGTACCCTGAAACACCAGTAGGGAAAGAACTAGAGAAGGCAAAGGTATGGTCCCATCACTACATCTCGCCCGGGGCGGCCCCCAAAATCGCTAAATCCGCCATGCCGACTGCACAAGTTGTGAGAATCTTGCGTGTTACCTTATAGTGCTAATTCTCAGGTGTGAGCTTATCAACTGGACGGAGTCGAACACAACACTCAGCGTGTTCGGAGTCGTTTTGACGTGATGCGGTGTTGCGGAAAGTTATTTTGAGTCATTTTTTATATTTCCCGTTATTTTATTTTAGTTAGTTTTATCTGTATTTTAATTAATTTTTA
>Ga0209782_1002367_pt1 | contig 10484 bp, 7 predicted proteins | sample WorMetmaBAHAMAS1_FD_187390 | JGI IMG/M metagenome (GOLD analysis project Ga0209782, IMG submission 187390) | Marine gutless worms symbiont microbial communities from Max Planck institute for Marine Microbiology, Germany - Inanidrilus... | ecosystem: Host-associated > Annelida > Digestive system >...
GGTAATTATACTTGGTGGGCAGTGCAATAGGCCTATAGTCGATTTTTACCGCGCGACGCTATGCTAAGTGCGGTACATGCCGTCGTCGTGTGCCTGTCCGTCCCTCTGTCCGTCCGTCTGCAAATAATGCCACACGATAGGCCCGAGACTCTAGTTAAATGGGATGTTTTGTAAGTTGCAGAATTTCTACTGACAAGCGCGTCGCGCGGTCCCTCTGCCATAGCAGAGCCACTTGTTTTTGTTAGTGGTCAACTGTTAACACCAGTGACCGTTCATAGATATCAGAGGCTACACAGCATTCTGCGAATGGCCTGTATGCTGTACAGTGTATTAACAGTCTACTGGTATTGTCCAGTTGTTGTATCTTTGACTTGTTGTGAATGTAATGAATGTAATTGTCATTTCTGTTGTTGCAGGGTCGATCATATGCAGTACAGGCTATTCCTAGAAGAGAAGAACGAGTGAGTAAACCTTGCAGTCTGGTTCTGTAACACATAGGTTAATCTTTGGCCAGCCATAGAGGTTGACCATTGATCAGCCTATATGTCTAATTAGTTTATTCTGAAAATGCGTCTGCTAATTCAGCTTGCCTGTACTTTATACACTTTCTCTTAGCAAAATGGAATGGTCAGGTAGTCTATAATAAAATATATTCGGGTACATATGAATGTTCTTCCCATGGTTACCCATTAACGAAGAGCACAGCGCATCCACAAGGGGGCCATGACTGCAACTGATTGGCTGATTAGCTGGAGTGCTGTGCATACTCTACTTGCCGATTAGCAGTGCTATCACACTGATTGCCAGCTGTCCAACTTCAGCATATTGTAGAAAGTGGAAACAGACATTGGAAGTGTTGGGCCCCAGTAGTACAGAGAGTCATAAGTACCACTTCATTCATATATCTGCTTCTTATGACATTGTTACAGCAGTTCATCATCATCATTTATTCGCTCAGTCAACATCAAACAGTCATGTACAGCAATGCAATATAGTGGAGCAGAACAGCAAGGTCCAAGAAAAGACACTGACAGCTGCCCGAAAAAGAAGCATGATATGGCCGATATGTAGGTGTGAAATGCTGTCATTATGCATATAGTATGTTATAATGGCCATTCAATGTTTGTATGATGTTTTTTGACATTTATAGTTGACACGCATTCAGAATGGTATGATAGTTCTTGGCCATGAAACTCATTCACCCGTCGTCACGCTGGCTGTGGTCTACAATTGCGGTGCACGGCATGAGAGCGATGCCGATGTTGGGTTGACACATTGCCTCCGGATGGCTGTCACCCAGGTACTCTTGACTAAAAATTTTATGACCTAGTGTCATTCTTTATTGTGTAAGATGGTTGTTTTTCATTTTATATATAACCAGGTCTCACTGTGTTCAGATTAAGTACTTACATTTCAGTGTCTCCAGTGTCAACTTTTTGAATCGAACGATAAATATATACGTATGAGTCTGTATTTCTGTGGTGAGAGTGATTACACGTGTAGCATTAGTAACAGCAAATCATGTGAGTAGCAACATAACACTGATGTTTTAATTAAATCCTAAAAAGAGAATGCAGTTGTCATAGAAACTAACACCAAGTAACCTGATATGGTATTTGTTGAATGTTTAGTAATTGTAGGACATTTTAAAAATGTAAGCAATAAAAGCAAAAGTCAACAGACTATTGTATTAAGCATTATAACAGTTTTAAGACATTCAGTGTGATTTATTTAATTTTTTAAATGCTGTAACCATGAAAAAAAACTCAGTTTTCAGTGGTCATTTATTTTACAGCAAATCGCAGTATGGTTTAGTCTATTGTACTATTAAGTGCATTGGTCAGTGTGGCTTTTTGGCCTGAATTCATTGGATACAACTTGGTTAATGCTTCTGTATGGGAGAGGGCAAAAAACTCTTGTGTCCTCTAGATAAAGTGAAGCATAACTTCCACTATCAATATTATAATTGCTATGGTGCTTGTGTCATATTACAACCTGCTGGTTTGGCCTATAATTTGCATCACATCAGCAAATTTACTCTTCATCGAGCATAGTTAGTACTGAGACGGGAGACCATTTGTGGTATATACTATCTTGGTATGTAGCCACTAACCAGCTATTCAGGCCAACTTAGCCTCCTGTTTTCACCAGAGCAGGATAGAAAGTGAGTACCGGTACCAGTCAGGGGGTAATGTCAGTGCTATGTGGCCGGGAAGGTAACTGTAGGTTAGGAAGCATCACACTGATCATGCGTCAAAGACTGTGGTATATCCATCTACTTGCTCCGTGGCAAGGACACGAGGCGAGGAGTAGACTGGCTCGTCTTCTTCAAGGAGTATGGTTCCCTCTTGTCACATAACACCAGCTACATTAGGCTGTCTGCTTTTGTTGGGCCCATTCTATAGGGCCATAGCAGTCCCCTCTGTCACGCGTTGTCATTGTTGTTGTCGTTGTCGTCGTGGACATCGATGCGCAAGCGGCGTGCGACAGTAGCAACACCTGGTGATTGGGCGTGCAGCGGCTCGCAGTGGCAAATGGGCCCAACATTTTTCAAATGCTTCTTGTTATTTATTTGTCTGCATTTCTGTGGTGTTACAAACACATATTTATTTAGTTGATATAATATGTTGACTATAGAGTGGCAGAAGAGCAACACCGTTTGGAATTGCAAGAAACCTGCAGCAGATTGGCAGCTCTTTGACGTTAGTATTTAATCAATTGGTGTTGTGCACTGGTGTTGAAAAAGCTTACAGTGTTTACATAGAGAAAAATCTATGTAGCAGTGAAATTTGGTACAGTTTTATTTGCTTGCTACAGTGCTGTTTCGTTATTTTTTTTTACAGTTTTTATTCTTGGTAATATGTTGTTACAATTACCGTTAATTATACATTCATCGTTGAGATATAAGAAATATTTTGCATAACTTTCACAATATGTAGGCTGTTTCAGTTGAACAGCTATTGAAAAGAAAAGATAAAGTACATTTACAACTTTTAGTCTGTATATTCTCCAAAGATTGCTTTGAGTACAGTATAAGATTGCATTTGCTTTCCAAATTTTGTGCTAGTGAGCTTGCCCGTGTATTGCTTGTCTCTGGCAGGTGTACGACTTCACGTGAGCAGACAATCTACTCTGTTCAGTGTATGCGTGACTACATGTAAGTGAAACTGGGTGGCTTATTTGTGGTTTGTTACATTGTGTTAAATCTTATTAATCTGCATGTAAGTGATAATATTAGCAGATGTGGAGTGATTAAGGACAGCCAGTGCATACAGCCAGAACCTATGCTTCTTTTGGCAAATTTTGTCTCGTTACATTGTTTTCTTTCAGAGCACCAGCGATATCATTTCTGGGTGAAATAGCTGCGACAGGACCACTTAAACACTGGGAATTGGAAGACTCGGAAGCTCGACTGAAGATCGATCTTGACGTTTACGCCAGCTCGCCCAATGCCAGTTAGTTATACTCTGATCACCAGATAAGCTGAAACTCCGTTGATTCAGTTTGTCGTGGATTCGTTGTACGTCAAGATGTACAGCAAATGCACAACAGATTGAACCAGTGGACTTTGAGCGATACACGTCTATTAATTTTGTGATTAATTATTTAGTACACACACATACATGGTCATATTTTATGACCGTTATACAAGTCAGCCTGTGTTGGCTGACACTGAAGGATGTGGTTGGAGCAACTGCTCTTGTTGACAGCATCTACTGCACTCGGGACTTGGATGATGGAGAATATGTTAATATTTCTTGTTCGGCAAAATAACCGAGTTCTATTCTTACGGTTCTGCTGACTTCAGTGGCTTGTAACTTGACAACGGTTTAACCTGGACCTAAAGTCAATCACCAGAGAACACTAATAAGAAGCTGTAAAGTAATAAGGTAGTCATATAATATCAGTCAAACGCTACTGTTCGCATGCTGCTGCGATGTCAAAAATCACCTACCTACAATGATCGATTGGTTGCATGGCGTCACGGCCAAAGAGATCAACCGCAACCGAACTGCGATTTGGATAAAGAATGCAACTACAGAGGACAGAAATCTTATTTCTTGTTCTGCTCTGTTGCTGTATCACGCATTGTGATAATTGCGGCTGGAATGTTTAGCAAAACTGTAAGCAAGGTAACATTTGACGGATGATTTGAGTTTGTTGTTTGAAGCAACGTGACGTAGGTGTGGTGTTAAATTTGTTGTGGAGTAGCAAATGCCAGATTAGCAAACATTTTACGTGCAACCTAAATGTGTAAATTTAATACTATGAAACATTCTTGCTTGATTTTTTACATACATGTAGTGTAAGTGCCTGTTTATTGCACTGAAGTAGCATTTCATAAACCTACTAGTCTACCACATAAACATTGTTTCCTCGATGTGATGGCATCATTTCTACCAGGTGGTATTAGAAAGATTTGTTCACTTTTTTGGAAGTGCTTTAGCAGTGTCTGGCATTTTGTTTTTTTTTTTCAGAATATTTTCACTCAGTTATAGCTACTTTTATTTGTTTGCTTGTTGATGTTAGGAGACAATTGATAATATTGCAGTAGGAGGAACTTTGCTGCTGTTTAGCCTGTTCCTTGCATGCTCAGTAAATGATGGCTAAATGCTAATTGCTAATTTTTGATTGTTAAAGGTGTGCTAAAATGCCAATGGCCAGATTAGTTTACCTGACACGACCAGACAGAAAATTAACTAATAGAGCTAAAGTTACAACAAGTGATTAACACAGGAATTCTGTTGTGATGAGGACTGTGTGATCTATCATAGGGCTAATGGACGCTGTTCACAAGGCGGCATTTCGACGCACACTGAGTCGATCATTATACATGAATCCTGATCGTGTCGGCTCCTACTCAACCAAGGCAGTAAGTGGTTCAGTGCTGCTTTGCTCGTGTGGTATTCTGATTGTGATTGGACTGTTGTGCATACAGTTTGTATGGCGACCACTGAGCCAGCTGAGCTCATTGTACCAATCGTCCCGAGCAACAGCTCTTACACTGTATAAATTTCTTCTCTTCTTTTGCATTGTTCTCGTGATAACAGTGTCACTGTAATCACGCCTGTACGGTAGTACAGGGCTGTATAAGCCATTGGCCAATGTAATGCAGCAACCCAGATTTTGACCACTAAAATCTCGGTAACCACTTAGCCAATTTTGATCAAACTTGAAACTAAGAACTATCACTCAAAGGCCACCACTCACCATGCAAAACCGTATCTCGATGCGACAACGTGGGTGGTCATGGCGAATACCCAGTTTGCCACTGTTTAGGTTTTTTCTTTCTTTTATTGGTTTCTTAGTCATGCGCTTAGGTCGCACCAGTGGATCGATTTTAGTGATCTGTACGTCATACCACGTGTTTCCGTGCAAGGATGTGCCTTTTTACCACACGACGCTATGCTAGTGCGGTATATGCCGTCGTCGTGTTTCTGTGTTTGTGTCTGTCACACTCTGGTATTGTATCAAAATCGCTAAATGCAAATGATGCCGCACAATAGCCCAAGGACTCTAGTTTTCTAATGCCAAAGATCACGGTGAAATACGAACGGGGTCCCCCCAACGGAGGCGACAAATGCAGGTGGGTTTGACCGATTTTGATCAAATTTGGGAGGGTAATGCATTTAGATCTTACGCACCAGTCTGGATGTTAAAAATTTACGATTTTGAAAATCCAATATGGCAGATGTTTTTTGAATACTCTAAATTGTTGTGGTGCACTTTTTTTTGGTTGGGGGGGGTTAAAAGGTTACTTCAGAGGCCTGCTACCTACCTCAGTAATAGTTACAAATACTTAATCCAAATTGGGTAAGTCCAGTTTACTAAAAATTTTCATCAACCAGCAAATATTATATAGAAACTAGAAATGCGTGGCAAAGCCTAGTGTATAGCCTGCTCAGCACCGCAGTGTTGCCCCTAGCAGGTAGTAGTGAAACATAACGTGCTGCCACCTAGCGAACGTAAATATAACTATCCGATCACTGATCGACGCCTCTTGTACACAGTTGAACTCTGGAAGTACTGGTTAGAAGCCCACCAAATTTATATCAGATATAGCCTGATCATCGCTGCTGTTAATGCGCACATATAGATATTGATATTCCAGTTTGTTTACAAACGCTAGTGCAAAAATGCACATGGTATCAGTCCGGCTTCATTACTTTCTCGTTTCATCCAACATTATTTGGTTGCCATGGCAACGTCCCATGACAAATCGGAAAATAAGGTAGAGATCCATCATTTGCACTCAGAACGCTTTCATATGGTGAAAAAATTGCGAAAATCGGTCCAGTATATCCAGAGATATTCGACAAAATGTGCCAGTTTTTTGGCCGTGTCGTACAAGATGTTCACAAATGAGCTCTGTCAACTCTGGAGTTACTGGACCGAAGTTGACGAAATTTTCACACGATATAGAGGCATCATTTACACTGTTAATGTGCACATTGAGGTAGCAATATCCCATTCCATTTCTGAATGCCAGAGCAACGAAAGTGGGGAGTTTGCCTTTTTTCATAAAATTGGTTGCCATGGCAATGTCTCTTGAGATATCGGAAAAAGAGGTCCAGATCGATTATCTGCACCCAAAACGCTTTCATTCAGTGAAAATATGTGAAAATCGGTCCAGCGGATCCTGAGATAATTCTTCTCCAAGAAATCATTAAAAAAGAGATAAAAAGAAAAATTAATGCAAGCAAAATATATAGTCCGGTCAGCAACTTAGCTGAGCGGGCTAAAAACTGATCACAGTTTATCTAATGTTGTATAAGCCAAATCTTTAAAACAGCAAAAATTAGAAAACATTGCTAAAATATAGTCACGAAACACATGCAGTATCACATTCAAATCTGTCAAGTGCCAGATAGCAATTTTTTAAATTTTTGCTGTTTTAGTACTTTGGCTTATATTATAAGATAAACTGTTATTAGATAAACTGTGATCAGTTTTTAGCACGAGATGTAATATATACATCTCGCGCTTATGCTACGATGTCAGTGTCCGTGTGTTTGTCCCTCTGTCTGTGACGGAAGTGCATTGGCACGTTATAGCTAATTTAGGTTTCAAATTCCAATCCCACTTTACCAGGCATTGCGGCCGCCATGCTGCTTGTGGGCGGATCATCTCACGCCATGCTAGCAAGTGCTAGGTCTCTTGTTTCTATATATAACTGTAATAGTAATTGTCATCATCATACTAAAGTACGTGTCATCGTCATATTTTTCTTACTACTAACCAAGTGATTGGCTGGGAAGCGCATCTCTGAAATGAGCTATTTTTGCGTTGAGTGTTATGTGAAACCTTAACTCATCAGTCGACTCTTATTGATATGAAGATGTCACAGTGATATATAGACTGATGCAACAGGACTGCATGTAAGTTGGCGCTGTTATCATGCTGTGCTTGTTCACTAGCTGGATGCATTCGTCAACAAACACTACGTTGCTGAGAATGCAGCATTGATTGGCATTGGCGTCGACCAGTTTCAGCTGTCAGGACTCACGAGGAGAATGATCATGAGACCGAGTGCAGAGCAATTGGAGCCCAGTAGAAAGACCAAGGCACCACCTCCACCTGTCCCCAGCAAGTTTCATTCAGGTTGGTTAGACGTTACTGTTGATACTCAGTGATATGAAAAAGGGAGACATGAAATAATTATCACGTGAAATTGTGAGTTGTGCTGAATCATCATGTGGAGACATAACAGAAATGATGGTCGAAAATAAGTGATCGAAATCTGTGTCAGTAGACAAACATGGATTAATTTTGTTAAATACAGCAAGAGTTAAAGATACAATACATTCATAGTCATAAGAGGCCAAATATTGATCTCCGGTTTCTAAATCAGAAAGCCTGAAAGTGATGTAGGTCATAAACTTAGAGGCTGCCGCTCATGAAAGTTTACTTTCCCAACTTCAAGGCATCACCATTCTGGCTCATAAACTCTGTACCAGTTTATACTGCTGAGTAAACAGGGTCACATGCCTAGGATTGCTGTGTGGCATCAGAACGGATTGAAACTGTGAGCTCTAGATTGCTAGTGTGTTGCCCTGTCTACTATGCCACCACCATGCCACAGCTACAGCTGTACATAGTGAATTGTTCAAGTCCGAAGTAAACAAGATCATTTCTGTCTAAAGGAAGTTAAACAACAACTTGTTAATAACGGACATGAAGGTTAAGTTGTGAGCGTGGAATATGCTGACAGGTGGTGAGGTGCGAGTGGAGACACCAAATCCGTTGGTGCATGCGGCTCTGATGACTGAGGGTGTGAGTCTAACTAGCGCTGCACTCCCTGCTCTCTATGTGCTACAGCAGGCACTTGGCGGCACATCATTTGTCCAGAATGGTTCAAACAGCTCCTCAAAAATTCTCAAGGCCGCTTCGGCCGTCACTGGTCAACCTTTCACAGTGAGTGCTGTCTCATTTAGCCCACTAGGCATGCTTGCCGAAAGGGCTATTTGCGTCGAGTTTGAGATGTCAGTGAGTATATCCCTGTCGTTGTTAGTCAGATTATCACCAAGTGTAATGAATCTGTAGGCTAGTTGTCCAGCATTTATTGCAATTGTTTTCTTTTTGATTTAAGGTGCATGCTGGTAAACTGGGGCAGGTTACTAATTTTAGGTCTACTATAGTGGGCATCACTGCTAAGCACTGCATCGATCAGTAGATGGTTTGTTTTGCTACTGTTCACTAGGGGACAACACTGCTATGCCGGGCAGGCTACATGCTATGCTAGGCTTTGCCAAGCATCTCTCGTTGTCTTCAGTTTTCAGCAACGAAGATTATCAGTATTTGTGTGTACGATGCCTTCAGTGCTTTGGTACTCTTATTATTTGATTGATGATGTGCTGGTGTGATTCTGCATCTGGAGCAACGTGCAGATAATTTACACGTGTTCTTGATGATGCCGCTGCTCCATGTCATCTCTTGTAGTTCTATATTAACAGCCATTCTCAGGTGAATCTGCATGAGCCGGATTCCTCTCAGTTTGTTTCTCCGTTTTTTCACAGGAGAACCTTTAGGTTAACAGAGATCTTTTATGGGCTGAATGCCACCAAAACCAACTATCTCAAACCACTGACGTAATGAAGGCATATTCATTGTGGTACAATATTTATCATGCTTTTTGTTTTAAAACTGCATAGAAGTTGAATGACTCGTAAAAACGTTGCTATGCTTATTACCAAAATCAAATTCGTTAAACAAGTTAAGGCATGAGAGTAGATGAACCGAACCAGATGTGAAGTTGATCAAGTCTGTGCACAAGTTTCTGGAGTATAGGTGCTGTTGTAGTGTTGTACACGGCAGATGTCGCTGGTGTGTACAGGCACAGTGTTTCACTGCCAGCTACACTGAGGCGGGTCTGTTTGGCATTCAAGCCGCTGCCAGTTATTTTGACATCGGCAAAGTATGCAGCCTGTTTTCGTATCATATACAGAGTTGTTTGTCACTGATAATGTAGTTGCATAGTTGTAGAGCAGTAATCTATCAGCGTTATTGTCGTGATTGACGAGGAAAACTAATATTTGTTGATTTGTTAGGAATAACATGAAATGTGATGATATTTGGAGCCTGAACTGTGAAATAATTAATTTTTTTGCAAGAAAGTGAAGAAAGTGATACGAGTAACATTGCCAAAACTAGACAGGTGGCAGTTATCCAGTAGGATTGCCGCGAGAGTCACCTGCTGTGAAATATGCACTTTAACAGTTAAATTGTTTACTTTTGTTAGTTTGTTTACATCCGGTCCGGTCATTAAGTTGTTGCTGTCAGTTATTCACGATCTCCAATGTGCCTGGTATATGTACGTGTGTTGTTTCATTGATTTAATTACCTCAGGCTGTGAGGTGCATACAGCAACAAAATACCCATGCGCTTATGATTGATGGCAGTTGGCAAAATTTGAGGTTTTCCCTTTTTAAGGGTGGGTAAAATTTTTTTTCAAAAGTAGGTTTTAAGGCTTGATACCTCAGTCACCAAACTTGTGTGCAAATTTTGCCACAGTCTGTTATCGGGTGGCTGAGATACATTTTCTATAAAAAAGGTGATGTGGAGAAACATAAGTCGTTCTCTGGCGGGTAGCTAATGACAAGCTTCTGCAACGGCATTTCATTCAAGTATCCAGCTTCATTATGATAGTTGTGCGTGCAAATGTGCGACAGGTTTTGAGGGCAATTGTTACAACTCTGAAAGAGATCAGTGCAAAGAGCGCATTCACTGACGGTGACATTCAGAGCGCCAAGTATGACGCAATCTACGCTTGTTGATGGTTTGATAGACTGCTGTAGATATTTTACATTTCTACAATATACATGGGTAGTTTACTGTGACGGTAGTGTTTCATATTTAGGTTCGTGTACCTGTCAGCATTTATATTTTTATAAGCAGTCCGCGTACATATGACATGCTTCCGATAGTTTAATATGATACCTGACTTCACATTAATGTACAGTGCAGGTTATATTTTAAGGAATCGA
>Ga0209782_1002368_pt1 | contig 10484 bp, 9 predicted proteins | sample WorMetmaBAHAMAS1_FD_187390 | JGI IMG/M metagenome (GOLD analysis project Ga0209782, IMG submission 187390) | Marine gutless worms symbiont microbial communities from Max Planck institute for Marine Microbiology, Germany - Inanidrilus... | ecosystem: Host-associated > Annelida > Digestive system >...
CCCCACCTCCCCCAGCAGCAGCGCTCTGTTCGATCCAGCCTTGAGCTGATTCTAGTTATTATTGTGGTGGTTATTTTTTAGTGGAAGTCCTGTCCATCACTTTGAAACCATTACTTCTGAAGCTGTTGCCATTGCTGCGGTTGCAATGCGTGGACAGGTCGACGGTCTGGCTGTCGACAGCTCCAACACAACCGCTCACTCACTGGTATCAAGTCCGATGTTTACTGCAAGACCCCGTGTTCGCTAAGCTCAACGAAACGCTCGTCGGCTGCGTCCATCTCCGCTCAAACACTCGGTACGCCAGTGCAGGAAGTGTCATCAAGTCTTTCCATTACTGAGATCTGTTTTACTTTTAGATTTAAGATAATGTGAGGTGTGGGGCAGCGTTAACCAGTCCATGTAGTTTGACTGGTAGCTTTTGAGGCATGTGAACTAGTTTCAGTCTAGATAGGTTTTTGTCTTTTTATTTTTTATTGCTGTATTATTATCTGCCTTTCTTTTCTAAGGATGAAATGCAACATTACTTTATTTATGAAATTTAATTTTTGCAGCATCAGTTTACTGCATAAATGATGTTTTGCTCTCTTTTGGTTTGGAATATCAATGTTGGTTTAGATGCCAATCTTGAGCCACAGATAATTTTTATTTTTCTTCATTTCCTGGATACCAATTTCAGTTCTGTTGTGTTAAAAACAGCACACAACCATTTTTTACCGGCGACATTCAGTTTCTGGTTAGGATTACAGTTTTAGTTTCCCATGCCTCCGATTCAGGCTTAGTGCTTGACTGTGTGCGTGTTATAAATTTTTATATTATTATTATTTTTAGACCCCATATAGTAAAGATCCCTGGAGTTAAAATTAAAATAATAATAATAATATTATTATTATTGTAAAAATTTTAGTTTGACTTTAGATGTAGTGGTACATCATGGGTGCAAAGGATGTGGTTACTACTGCTAGTCGATAGTAGGCTATATACTGAAATTTTTTTACCAAACGATGTCCAAAAAACATATATACTAATATACAAGTTCTAGTTTTACTATTTGAATTGTATATTATGCATGTGGCAAGAATTGTAACTATTTTCTGTGCAACATGTTTGTAGGCAGAGTTATGACGTTGACATAGAGATAAGCATAGCTGGTTCTGGGGTCACGTCGTCCAATACGCTCGACCTTAAAAACCCATGCTTTCGATACACCGGTCAGCCAATACAGGCTCCCCCAGGCACCAACAACAGTTCGCCTACCGATGCATACTGGGCTTCTGTACAGGACGCCACCGGTAATTTACTCAGAAGTTGTTAGGCTGTGGCAGTCTATAGCATATTCTTATAGCTTGGTTTCCGCACTCTTTCTGTATTGGTTTGCTTGTCGGTCAGTCTGTGTGTCTGTCTGATGAGTTGTGGAAAAACGGTCAATTAGATATGGATGCCGTTTGAAGAAGTGGGTTGGGTGGGCCCAAGGATGTGCAGTGTAGGTGAGGGTGATGCCGTGCCTCATGGGAAGGGCAATTTTGAGGTGGATATGGGGCAGACAATTGTAACCAATTGGAAATTTGTCGTGTTGGTGTGTAAAAACGTGTAAAGTGATCGAGCTGCCGTCACTCTTTGTGAGGGGCATGTCCATTGCTCACCCCTGCAACACGGCCTGTTGTCAGAATTTTCTGACCACTTTTCTTGTTTCTGCTCTATATAGAAATTAGCAAGACACTTCTTGCTGAAAATGTACAAGGTAAATGTTGTCAACACTTTCTGCATAGTGCAGCAAAGGTAATTATCATGTTTCAATATAGTTAATAACTAGAAAAATAGTAATACTGACCTCCAGACACATGCTGATGGCACACTTGATAATGCTGTGACCTTAAGTTGACCACTGATGTTTTGACTTCATAGTCAGTGCATTCTGAGGGTCTGCCATGGAGCGTATGATGCTGATAGCTGATATGCAGCTTTGGTGCTGATAGCTCTAGCCATATTCCTTCTACAGCACGGACAGACAGGTGTACAGTCAAAATGGACAAAGTCACATGGGACATCTGATTCTGTTCTGAGTGAAATATTTAGACGATTTGACCTAATGAAGTTATCACCATATGTTCTCTTTGGAGTACCGAGTTTGGCCTCTGGTAAATGTGAAAAACAAGGCAGATGAAAGAGAAACTGAAAGTAGTACTAGATCATGGACATCAAGTTCAGTGTTCTGTATATCGCAGTAATATTACACTGTCTGTCGGTGAAGTGATTCGTTTAAGCGACTGTCATGGCAGATCTATGTTTGTGTGGGTAGCCGTCGGTGGGTCGGTTCCAGCCGATACGTACGAGGTGGCGTTGCTCAATGGCTGCGACTTGCAGGACGCGTCACAGTTCATTCAAGTTTCTCAGCAGCAGCAGCAGCAGCAGCAGCTTGCCATTCTCTATAACAACAACATCGTACCAATCAGTTAGTAGACATCACTGCTCGACACACCGTCTTTCTTTCTGTCTTTGAGCTTTGTGCAACTTATGAAGTGGTTTGGTCAATTTCGACTTGTCGTTTAGGATGCCATTTCTGCATCAGTTGGTGCATATGCTGCGCAGTTACTGCACAGTAGTAGGACCCGCTTATAATTGTGGCAATAGTAATATAATCATACATATTGTAAAATATGGCGGTATGTAGCATACAGGCAGCTAGCAAGTTAATAATTTTACACGACAGTTTATGAGATACCAATTTCTTTTAATGCTGAAAAATGCGAATTAATGATATTATTATCGGACTAATGCTGAGTTAATACATCTGAAAGTAATTAGCAAATATTTAAATAGTGTGTGCCTGAGGCAGCATAATTGGTATGTGCCAGTTGTGTAATTTTGTAAGCGTGTACACAAAATCCTGTTAATAAACTTTTACACGAATATGGCCACCAATAACAAAAGGCATAATTTTTCCAGTTACGATATCAGCATTATAGTGAATAAAGACTCGTAGCCGCCAGTGACATCAGCTGGTCAGTCTTTAAGTATCCAATTGTCACTTAATTTTGCAGTAAGTCACAAAAATGCCACGTTGTGCTGTTGACTGCTTCAGTCGATTCTTCATTTTCAGCATCAATTTTTTTGTCTGCCACCATATTCGTGTACACTATCGTGTAATTTTGTAATCATTATGATTCGTTATCGTGTACACATGTACGCACGTGCATCGATACGGCATGATGCTGATGTTGATAAAAGTGTTGCTGCAACAGATCTTGGTTGGAAGTGTGTAAAAATGTAAAAGAAAATGCTCGATTGTAAACATTTTACATGTAAAAGAAGCGAGTCTTGGTGGGCTGAAGATACTACTTCGGGAAAATGATATAGGCCGAAATAGAGTTCGTACTGTGAAATTTAAAACTGTACAGTAGCCATGAGTAGCTAATCTAAAACTGTGGTACAAGATCGGAAGATCAGAAACGGGTTAGGTGGGAGGAGTAATGCGGCAATTGTTGGTTGCCTGCTGTAGGTAGCATAGCTGCTGTCAATCCCGGGTCTATACCTGCGCCGGTCGTCATAGGCACAACACAGCAGCATGCGTCCGTCGATAGTTCACTTGCACAGCAGGTAAACTTGACTTCTCTGTTGGCTTCATGGCCACTAGATGTCAGCATGTTTACTGCTAGTTAAGCCTCATTTTCCTGCGGCTATGTCACCCCGAGATGCGAATGCTTCGATTTTCATTGGAACACATTTTTCTAATTAAGTTGCTGGTTATGAAATGCCAAGCATTTAGAGTTATCACGCATCATCGTCAGCATCACATGCTGGCAGTTAGTGAAGCGATCGTCAAACAGTTAAGTCGGTGCCTAGTGCCTTTTCTTAAGCCAAATTTATACGGTATCCCCCCAAATGGATCACCAACTAGAGCGGAGTATGTAGAATTGGATAGTCTAACTTGCTGTTGTGCACAATAGGGATATTGTCACTGTAGTCAATGCTAATAGGAAGTTAAATGTGCTCTTTAGAGTGGTACCATTAACAGTGACCTTCCTTGAGGGTTGCAAATGTTGTTACACACTTTAACGACTGCTCAGGGTCACAGGGAGCCACGAGCAATAAACACACAAACACACATCTGTTTAACGGCCCTTTGTCTGGGACTACCCGTGTGGGAAAGAAAGGTAAAAGAAAATCTAGATTTTACTGAAGCAAGGACAGTGAGTGGCAGCGGCAGCAGCTGGACCGTATGCAAGTCTGCACCTCACTCCAAACAGATGACCATACCGGCACCACACCACTCAGTTCTTTACACGCCAGATGCCCTTTCTACCGCCCATAAAGCACTGATATCAAATACACTAAAGCGGTGGTAATATCTCGGCCGTGATGCAAGACTGAGTCTTGGTTACTTCGGATGACCCAGTGGGAAGTAATATCATGGGATTGAAGGTCCGAGGTCAGAGTTACGGTTAGTGTCTCTCTCAGTTCAAAATGCAGTCGGTGAAACCTCGATCCTCAGTTGAGGACAGTTTTTTGGTTGATGATAGGAATGGCATCTGGTCGTATAAATTTTTTGCACTATTTATTCTTGCGGAGTTTGGAATGTCTCACTGGTCCCCGTAGTTTCTTTTCCATGCCAGCTGGAGGCAAAGAATAATATAGGACAAGCAGCTAACTATCGATATGAAAAAGTGATTAGGATTGGATTAGCATTCGTTGAAATGCCAACTCAGGTGCATATGCCGCTTTGATGACCTAAAACCAGAATTAAGTGCAGTTGCGTCGTGCCTAATAAACACTCAGAACCGAAAATTCTGTTGGCTGCATTTGTGGATAATCGAGGACCAGCTTTGTTGTTACCAGAAATGATTCGTTTTTTTACTGAAGCTGTTAGCTTAATACATATTAAATCAGTCTTAGAACAGGGACTTTTCATTCGACGAAAAGGCATTTAAATCATTTATCGAATGTGCTGAAAATGTTCAAAGTTTAAATGTTGTCGAATACAAACTTCTTCAGATCCGTACAGCTAACCAGGTTCACGAGAACAATGACCATTAACCAGAGTTATGCATTTGTACGTACTGTAATGTATATACCGTATTTCAGTGATTAACGGATGTGAAACATGATTGTGTTTTCAGGTGGTGTCAGGCTCCGTCGTTAGTACAACGCAGTTCGCCATCAGTAACCAGTACATGATCGGCGACTACGTCCTTCCACCAAACGTTGTTCTGCCGCCCGCTTCTGTCTTACACTACAAATGACCACAACCTTTCACCCAGTGACCTTCGACGTGTCCGTTCCTGACAGCATCTGCTGAACTGGGCCACGTGCTATTGTGCAATATATTGAAGTCTGCAGTTTTATTCTCAGAGAAAGTAAAAACCTGCTTATTGGCCTTGGTTTGTGCAGCTACGTCCGAGTGTGAGACCTATACTTGGAATTAAAGTGTTACATTAGTTGATGAACACGTTAGTTCAAGATTATTGCATTTTCCAACAGTTGTGATAAATGTCTGGCTGGTAAAAGCAACTGTTTGTTTGCCACTATTTCACTTGCTGATCGATATTGACGTAATTTGTTCTCGTTTCCGTTTCGAGAGCAATATATCCAAGACTGCACTAATGAACTGTACTAATAATTAAGTGGCACAGTTAATTTTCAGTTTTAAAGGTTTTGGAACACGGGGTGGAAGCTGACCACACACGCACAAGTACAGATATCGTTATGCTAAAAATTGTTAAAAAATTCATGTTTATTTTTCCAATAATGTTATCAACTTCATTTACTGTCAGGTCACTGTATTTTCACGCGTGTCAACCATTTAGTGAACTGCTCATTTAATTTCATTGTTATTGCGACAACATTTAAAATTCTGTAGCAAAATATAAAAATTCATTTTCAAGTGCAGGAAATTGACTCCTGGAAATACTGGATATGCTGGAATTTGAAATCCTTGCGGAGGAAGTGGACATAACCTGTTATTTATTTGGTCCTTCTGGAATTTTTTTAGCAATGCTAATGGAACAACGACATTAGGCTGCGAGTTTTAGCTTCAGTCCAGTTACGAGGAAACACGTTACCTCAGTGTAACTTGGAAATGGTCCCAAATCAGTCATATGCATTGGTGTGAGCTAATCATAATATGCTCCATTAAAAATAGTTCATGCATTGTTTGCATGCTGCTTGTAGGTAGGTAGGCTGAAATGACGTAAAAATCCATTGAAATTGTTAAAATCTCTTCTGTATATCTACTGGAAATTCAGTTCTTGTATTTGTAGACACCTGGATTAATTTTTAGGCATTACGTAAGAAACGTAATCATTTTTCGAACACAGTGTATTTTGCTCAGTTTAAGCTGTCACAGATTTTAGCTGCTGTTCTTGCTGTTAAGATTTTAAATTTTGTGTGTGTTGTAAAGGACGAAATAGGATTAATTGGTCCCAATTTATTATTTAAGGTTAAACCAATGTTAGCATATTTGCTGTTTATCTGTTGACCATGTATTACCTTACATTTTATTAATCACGTTAAACTCTCAACTTGTGTAAATTTATTCTGGACATGTTAATTACTGTTACAGTAGTAATATGCTGTACCGTTTATGTTATTATGATATACTGTGGACTGATTGGCAGTGTTTAGTTTTATTATTATTAATTATTATTAGAATAATGGTGAAATAGTCATTTGGATTCCTGACTGTAAAGTGTTTGAAATGTTACCATATACAGTGTATAAGCAATTTTGACATGAATACAATTCCCAAAAAATTTGTTATGTCTGACAGGGTTCCTACAGACCCGGGAAAGTTGAATTTGTGGTTTCCGGACCCAAGAAAGTCTGGAAAATAACTTTGGTCCTTGATAACCCTGGAAATTCCAGAAACCTGGTAACTTAGTGCTGGAAGTTTGCATGAGAACTGTTGCAATTTGGCACACAGTATACGTACCCCATGTGATACTGGAAACTCTGGATGTGGCGAATGTATGTAGCTTGCCAGCATCACAGAACATTTGGTATGGTAATTCATAGTTACTGATTTATCAGCACACAATAACAGAGTTCCCACTCACCTGGAAAACTCCTGGAATTTTATGTTAGACCGCGAATTTTTGGTATGATAAGTCAATTTACGCTGGTTTTGACACAGTAACGGCTATATCGCATACAAGTTAATTCGTGTCACAAAGGAATGAATGGTGAATGTCAATTATGAATGTCTCTTAGTTTATATATTTCGGCTGCAAACTATGATCGAAATCACCTGGAAAATTCTAAAATTGGACTGGAAAACTTGTTGATTTTTTCTTCCAAAAGAGTGGGAACCCTGAATTATGTATTAACTTGCTGGTAGATCTAGAAATTTACCATTTGAGTAGTCTACAAACCCAAGCATTTATACATGAAAACCCTGGAATTACAGGTTTTTAAATTTTGAAAAGTCGTGGAAAACAATATCTGTGGGAACCATGTCTGATGAACCATGTGTTGCTATAGATAGATTAATAATGAGTACTAAACGGCACCTTGTCATACTATTTGAGCATGTCATTCTGGAAGGTGAAGCTTGCTGAGCTCAGTGGAAAGGAACTGGTCGGATGTCCTTTTTATATGAACCCAGCAACTGGTAATAGATCTCACACGGAGTCAAACTCTTCACCTGCATGAGTAGACATCACAATAACTTCTGAGTTTCAGCTGACTGTTATTATAAATCGTATTATTACTGTTCAGTTAGTATCAAGTGTATAGCTCATGTGTGAGATCATTTGCAACTTTGCTGTGACCGTTTTTCTGAGTTTCACTCTGGGTTTAGGGTTTTTGGGTGTCATGCTAGTATAGCTGACTAGCTAGAGCCAATGTTGAAACGGTCTGTTACTGTGTTGAGTGGGATGCTAAACACTGCACAAATACTCACTTTTGATCTGCATTAGTGAACAGCTTATATCTGATATCTGATTGTGTGTTGCTTGTACATTCACCGGGTGTCTTTGACTTCATATTGGCCGTTTTTGTCTCGAATATTCGTTTTTTACCGACCGCATCAGCTTGGGAGGAAATGCAATCACCTCTGTCCATCCATCCGTCCGTTTCCGCTCTAATATTTGACAGTGACCTTGACCTTTTGCATGTATATGGTCATGAACGTAGCTCTCATGGGATTGAAGGTCAGAGGTTAGAGTCTCAGTTTGAGATGCGGTCGGTGGGGCCTCGGTCCTCAGTTGATGACAGTTTTCTAGTTTGTATGTGAAATGTTTATGATAAGACAGTTTGTAATCAGTTTCGAGTTTAAGAGATTCATGACCCTCAATTATAGTTAGTGTATATCGGACCCAAGTCAATTCACATTGGCATATTGAATTGATAATTTTCGATCCGGTGCTGTCAGCTGTTCGATGATTACTGAAACATAGTTAACTTGTCTGAGTTTGGTTTCTTATCACATTTTAATTAACACTGCTTCACATTTATTTTTTCGTTTCTGAGCAAAATAACAAGGCATTAAGATCATATAAACCTACAGTATTGTACTGAATTTAAATAAGCCACTGACCCTGTGCGTGCACACGGGCATAATTGCACCCTAGAAACTAGAAACAGTGTAGATTTTGGCACTATATAGATTTTTTGTGTTTGTTTACCTTATCACTTGCTTCCTTTTGCTTTTTGTAACTTGCTTCCTTTTTCTGTTGCTTATATTTTCCTTTCTTAGTTACTTTCTTTTATCTTCCTTGAGAATAAACCCGCTTTTTACCGCGCTATGCTAAGCGCGGTATATGCCGTCGTCGTGTGTCTGTCTCTCGTCTGTATGTGTGTGTGTGTGTGTGTCTGTGTCTGTGTCTGTGTCTGTCAGTCACACTCTGGTATTGTATCAAAACGGCTAAACGTAGGATCATGCAAATAACGCCACATGATAGCCCCGTGACTCTAGTTTTCTGACATCAAACTTCACGGCGAAATTCGAACGGGATCACCCCCTACGGGGGCGACAAATGCAGGTGGGGAGGGTTGAAATTCGTCACTTTCGACGAAAAACGCCTATAACTCGAAAACGGTACAAGATAGATGCATAGTTTCTATTGAAGTCGAATAGGAAGTTGTATGTGCGCTATCGAATGGCTATGTTTTATTAATTTTTTATTGAAAATTTCATCCCAGATCTCTAGGTGTGGTTCAGAAATCAGTTTTTTTTCACAGAGTTAAACGATGTGGAAGACGCAATCTGTGTTAAATGTGTACCTTATGTGTGCGTGTACATAATACGTACCATAGTAACGGACTTAGGTGAATTAATGGTTTTGAAATCTTTAAATGCAATGCTGTGGATAATGAACAGTCAAGGTTCGTTCACACCGGATGCCACGCGTTGCGGTGCATCAAAGCACTTTATCCGGTGTATTAGAACATTTAGTTTCAGTCGCGCTACTTTGCTTCCGTGTGTAACTAAACGACACGATCATCGGCGTTTTAAGTATGTTATAATACTGACCCCCTAGGGGTGTAGACCCCCTGACTTCAGACAACACCCACCATCTGACCCAAATCCAGACCCACTCTAGCAGGGTACATCATCCATAAAGTAGCCATCGCTGTCTGTTTTAGCAATAAAATACAAACAGATGATGCACAGAAACCAGTTTTTATAGACACAATATTACATTGTACCTATAGCTTCTAGAGGTTTTGCCCCCAGACCCCCACCGGGGCTCTGCCCCTGGACCCCGCTGGGGGACTTCGGTCCCCCAGACCTCCTGCTTGCCCATTACACCCCCGACACTATACATTCTAGATAAAGGCCTGGGCGTTTTGTTAACAGTTTTTCGTCACGGCACTGGCGTTTTAAGTGACGAATGTGTGACAACCGTCCGCTGCTTGACAAACGATCCATTCGATGTCTATCAGCGCAAGTCTTTCGACTTCCTGCGGCGTCGTTCTTGTTGCGCCATTATTACCGCACAACGATGTTCAAAGTCAAACGTATTTCGCATCTTCGAACTGCAGCTGCTGCAACCCGACGTCACTCTTCCGTTACAAATACGTCCCGCGACATAGGTCTACAAACATCAGCCATTCACTGAGCCAGTCGATCAGTTACTGATAATAATTTATTGCGCCCTCCTCCGAACGAAAACCTAACGTCATTCACTATGATTCACAAAACCGGAAGTACACATAACATATTTCACAGTTGTCAGAGACAGCCAGTGGGCTTCCGCGGACACAGTTATAATGATGTAGGCCTACCGTTACTCGCACAGAAAGTTCGTCAAGTTTGGACATCTGTATTTTGATCGATGCAGACAGACAGACAGATATTATATAAACATGCTGATGGTCATGGACGGTTCTAAGGGGGGCCATGCCCCCCAGTCAGAGGTCTGGCCCCCCACTCTCCCCAAATGAAATTTTTGGTAAGTGCATTTGGACAAATTGTATGCTAGTTATATGTCAAAAACTTGCATATTTGTACATATAACCGACAAAATTTTCCGGTGACCGGCCCCCCC
>Ga0209782_1002369_pt1 | contig 10483 bp, 7 predicted proteins | sample WorMetmaBAHAMAS1_FD_187390 | JGI IMG/M metagenome (GOLD analysis project Ga0209782, IMG submission 187390) | Marine gutless worms symbiont microbial communities from Max Planck institute for Marine Microbiology, Germany - Inanidrilus... | ecosystem: Host-associated > Annelida > Digestive system >...
TGTCTGTGTCACATGTGTTGTTGGTCGAGCGGTTTGTCTTGGCTGTATTAAAGTGAATGTTTATGTTTATTTATGTTTTGTTTTACCTTTGTGTGGTAATTGAGCGAAATCGGTCTACGATCTCCATTTGTCAAGCTGGCATTTCCAGATACGTTGGACGATTGAAATGTCGCTGGGCCCGTTTAAAACGGCGATGGACGTGTACATCTCATATAAATTTGGTGGGTTTCTATCCGGTACATCTGCAGTTAATGCAGTTTAACTATGTACTGCAGGCATCAATCAGTACTCGGGTTAATTCATCTACGTCTACCAGGGACAACACGTTTGTGTTTTGCTACTACTCGCTAGGGGGCTACACCAACCACTATGCCAGGCAGGCTATATGCTAGGCTTTGCCATGCTTTTTTTAGTTTTTTTTTAATATAAAACATTATAAAATGAAAGAAAAATGTTAAAAACGTAAAAAGTGACAGGAATGAAATCAAAAACGTTTTTTTCATCTCTATAAGCTTAGTGTATACGACTGTTGTAACGTGTTTGGTATAGATTACAATATTTGATCGAAATGGTTGGCTACTATCGGCATCAGTCACTTACATCACGTTGTGTCTGAATCCGGTCATCTATGCCACGCGCTATGACGCCTTCAGACGCACTCTGAAGCAGATGCTGAACATCACCTCTGTCGGTTCAAATAGTTCTGGCAGCACTGGTTGAATCACTGAATATTCACTTGGCAACCGTTGTTTAGCATTCAGTAGAGGATGGTGTGTATGCAGATTACATGTTGTAGCGTGTACGTTATAGATTGCAGTGTCTTAGGAGCGTTCACAATCACTCAATTGATCTCATCTCATCTGATCTACAGAGGACGCCAATAAAAAAACAATCCCTTAGGAAACATTCATTATCTCAGTTACTGTAAAAGATTTTTTCACCAAATTTACAGCTTTCACAGAGGAGGATTCGCGCCACATACACAGTAAATTTCGTCATAATATTTGCTATGGTTTAACAATTACAACCAGTTGAACTTAAAAGTACAGGTTTCTAAGTGAACCAGTAATTAAACTGCATTTTTGATATAAAAAAATAACAGAAAATGCACCATATGGATGTACCAATGGATTATCATGTGTGAGGTACTATGCTAAAACACTATCAAAGACACATGCAAAAGCTGGCCAACGTAATGCTGAGATAAAAGACCATTTTGTCGACGATATAGAATGATTTGCTTCACGAGTTCATTGATAAGGCAATTGCATCATTTTGCAACAGATTTCAATCGTGTGTTGCTGCAACTGGTATGCACTGACATTGAGAACAATCTGTTTAAATACAGAGTGAGCTATAGGCATCTGACATTCATGACTGAAACATCTGAACTGTTGCTGAAAAGCTGCAAAAATTTGATTTGTTATTCATGCAAATTCAATGTACAACTGCATGTTCACTTGAAAAAGTGGACTTTAAAGTTCAAACCGCTGTATCTGAGGAATTATGTAAGTTATTTCAATAAAATTCGCAGGATATCTTGTGTGAATACTCACATAAGAAGTCTGAAAGTTTGGCTCAAATCCATGCTACCATGACTGAAATACAGCATTTTTTCTAGAGGATTGTTTTTTATTGGCGCACCCTGTATGAACATGAACTGATCTTATCTAGACTGATTTTATCCGACCTGAAATTATCCAATGAACTGTAGGCCGCACTGAACAGTGGACCAGTCCATAGGTGTTTAGCTCAGATCAGATCAATGATATTGGGCCCTGCCTTGGCCTGGTGTAGGTTATAAATGACTTGGATAACATAGCAATCTGTTTTATGATAAAACGATAAGATGTATTGTTGCAGAAAATCTTTTAACTATTGGCATCGGCAAAATTACTACAATCACTGTTTGAATTGGTGACCAACATACGGCCCGTACGTACCGGTGTCAAAAGCGAAATCCCTGCATACGTCTTTTGTGTACGGGCCGTGTGTACGGGCTCTCAGCGAAGTCTGTCACTACACTGCTATGACCGTCTTCACTCTTTGCTCTCACGTTCCGAAACGGAATGCACCACTGCCTTGCGGATACGCGCATTAATAGCTAGGCCTACACTAATTGCTCTACATCGTGTAAAAGATGGTGAAAATCGGTCCAGTAGTATTTTTTGTTAAATAGGGGTAGAAAGTGGAAATTGTGCTGCGACTTGGCCGAAATGTGACGATGGTCGCCCATTTGACACGCTGGCGTTCCGAAACGGATTAGAAGATCACAATTTTGATTTTAGAATAGTAATCGGTAATCATAGCTGTACCTCTTGTAGAAACTCGGTGAGATTCGGTTCAGTGACCCCAGATTTAAGACATAAGAATTTGCACAGTCGGCGTCGAAAATTTTTCTGGGGTGACTTTAAGTACGTTCAGTAGAGGGTGGGGCTGCGAGGCAAGGCGGTAATCAGTAAATAAGTGTGTTTCATTAATATAAAAACATTCAGATTTGCATGATATTTTTACAGGTTTATATATTAAAAATGCAATATATTAGCCAATTCTTTAGCTGAATTCACCATAATTCAGCAAAATTCACCATATTATTTTAACAAAATTTGTTAAGTCCCCTAATACAAATGAACTAATCAATAACAAAATAATCACGGATAAAAGATAGCAAATAATGAGAAAGGTGCTTCTCAGCATTGTCGTTTGTTATTCTTTCCATGTATCCTACAGTTTACGACGTATTATCAGTTATTTTGTAAAAAAAATTGAAGACCCTAATCACATTTCCGTCGTATTATAGCTTATTATGCTTGCATTAGTACTCGTCAATATTAATATAATGTTAAATTTGAAGTGACCAACGTTGCCAATTTCAAAAATATAACCGAGGTACCAAACGTTTAAAATATGTTACGTGACCCAGAGTACATCTATTATGAGGGGGGCTAGGCATACTGAATAATAAACTTCTTAGAATTTTTCAGAAAAAAAGGACACACTTGTTGTAATGAAAGGTTATATCTGCAGTACAATACTCTGCCTCCTGTACAGCTGTTCAATTCAGGTCTTGAATCTTGTGCACAAAGTGGTATACCCTCCTCACTTATTGCCGTCTATATTCCATAACTATTTTACACTTACTAGCTTTATTCATGGATATGAAACCAGACACAACAAATTGTGTTTAACGCATGTTAATACCAGATTTGGACAACGAATATTGAGATATAAAGGTAGTCAACTGTGGAATCGTTTACCCAGTAACCTTACCAATAGCACTGCATACCAATACTTTCGCAAAAAAAACTAAAATTGCTGTTGTCTTGTGACCCAATGTAATGTATTGTAATGAATTCTTTCTAGACATATGCCACAGAGACTATTATATTTTAAACCAGACTGTACACATACTGTAGATTTATAATGTCAGTGTCTGTACTTGCACTTGCACTGCACATGTCATTGTTTGTTCCCTCTGTCTCTTCCCCCTTCCTGTTTGTATTCATATTTGTGTTCCTTTGTTTGTTTAGGCGACCAGTTTAATGAGCGTATGCTTCTCTGGCAGCCTTTTGAGCACTAGCATACACTGTAATACATTTCTGTTGCTCAGAAAATAAATTTTGATTGATTGATTGATTGATTGTCATCGCAAGGCCAAAAAACGTAATGCCATCATGTTTTCGAAATCCAAAGAAACTAATTTTAGCCAGTGGTCTTAACAAGAACTGAACCCACAAGGACAATGACAAGCACTAGAATTCCGAAAACAACGATAAGGACTTGGACATCCGACAAACTACACTGATTTACAGTTTACACGATATTACACTTTTAAAGGTAAGAGCAAGAAGCTATTATGTTGCGGAAATATCGTCTGCCACTGCCTGCAATATTCGTAAATATTCAGTAAATGTTTATACCTACACATTTCGTGCACAGATTCACCAAACTTCGTGACAGATGTATTACTAATAAGACTGGAAATTCGACTATAGCTGCTACTGAGCATCGTCACCATGATTTTTTGCGCTACAGAAATACACTTACTTACTTACTGACTTACTTAATGAAAACATATCATTTTGTACAGCGAGATTCGTTCGACACGTGCGATCACGCATGATGTAAAAATAACAAACCTAATTACACAACATAAATTGTTACCGGGTACGCAGACTGTTACACGTCACATTCGTTGTAGCAAACGACTACGAAGTGTCAGTAATTTAGTAGGTCTACTGTATCTAAATATATAAAAATGGATTGGCTGGTTTTGTTCGGTCTCGAGAATTCTTCAAAGGCCTTGGAAGATGGCGATGTAACATCTTATTCAACGGTTGCAACATCGACAGACTGGAGTATTAACGCTGCCAAGCAGTCACTGTCGACAAAGATGGTGGCAGTGGTTGGTTTGGTAGTAGTAAGCTTCTGTGTCTTTACCAACTCCTGAGTCTTGGCTGTCCTAGTTCGTGCACGTCGGCAGTTCGGCAGCAGTGTCCACACTCTAATCGTCAATCAGTGTGCAATGGATCTCTACACCATCCTGGCTGGAATGAGCAACATTATCGTGATGTTTACGTATGGCTATCGCTACACTCGTAATCCCATAGTTGACGGTGCAATTTGCATGCTTTTCGATTCTACCGCACTTACTTCTGTTGGTCTTACTGCCAGTGTTCTCGGTCTGATTGTAATCACTCTGGAACGCTACTTCAAGATCGTTCACGCTATCGCTCACCGCAAGCACTATCGTGACTGGATGACCAAAGTGGGCGTGTTCTTGCCGTAGTTCGGTGGAATGTGTTTGGTTTTGTTTCCGGCAATGGGTACAACAAGGATCGTGAATGGCCGATGCTTGAGAATGGCGGTTTGGCCACATAAAGCCATGGGATTTGTAAGTATATACATTGTGTTCTTATGACTAACATTAAAATCAGTCCTATTTAAAAATTCAACTGCTATATTGTTGAATATCACTGGTATCATGATAATGGTCCGGAGAAGCATTCGATAAAATTTTGTCACCTTTATACATACAATATAAATGCAGATTTAGAAAGTTGGGTTACAGATTTTTTGTGCAACATGAAAGAATGTGTAATTTTAAATGGGGAACAGTCATCCTGGTTTGATGTTATAAGCAGTATACCTTAAGGTAGCATATTAGGGCCTTTGTAATGCTAAATATCCTAGTTCGGAAATATTTTTATATGCCGATGACTCGAAACTATTTATTTACTGACGGGCCCTATTCGCCTGGTTAAGCCAGATCACATAACACTAAACCATGGCAATCTAAGCATTAGTAATCGATAGTTATCGTGCAGTAGTTCTAGCATAGTTATTTGCTTGCTACTGAATAGTAAACTGTTCGTAATATAAAGCAGTTATTATGTGCCTGCAGGCATTTTCGGTCGGTCGGCTTTTCTGGCATTATTTGATCCCAGTTGGCGTCTTTGTCTACTGCTATGCACGTATATTTTACACCATCAGACGTCAGAGCAAAGTGGTCGCTGGTCACTCCGGTCATAATCAAGGCACTGCAACTGTGACAACCATGTCAGGCAATCAGACCCTTGGACAGGTGCAGCAGCAGGGTACAGCAGCAGCAGCAGCAGCTGGTGGAAAGCTGTCTCACACAGAGATAAATGTTCTCAAGACCATGATCACAGTCATTGTCGTCTTCGTCGTGTTTTGGAGTGTAACAGCTATTGCAAATTTTTTCCAACAGTTCGAGGTAAGTGTGCATGAACGCGTTGTTAACATTGTTTCATCTCAGTATACAGAAATTTTTTTAAAAAGTTGTTGCAACTTAACTGATATTTTAAACTGCATATTTTTGATTTCATATTTCTCTTTTGCACATAATTTGATCACTCATCGTGACTACTGTGAGCTGCGTATGTATTGATTCATAGTTACAGTTACCAGCTATATGGTGCAAAAATTACCAAATTCTTAGATCATTAAATTTTACCTTTTAGAGAAAAAGCTAGCAGTAACTTTAGTTTGAACTATTTCCCCTAGTCCTACAATTTTGCGTTCTGTTAACTAGCATTGTAATTTTGCACTTTGTAGATTATATTGTTGGATGCAAATGCATTTTTGTTTTCTGGTACAATGTCATACATCACTCTGTGTCTAAATCCGATTATCTATGCCTCACGTTACGAGGCCTTCAGACGTACTTTGAAGCAGATGCTGAACGTCAACTCTATTAGCTCTACTTCTTCTGGTAACACTGGCAACACAAGTTGAATTAAGAAATCCTTACAGGCAATAATTGAAGTATTTTTAATATCAGCTACTTTGAGCCATGTATCCACTGTTATAGATTGCAATAAATACTTGCTTACTTACTGTGTTTTACTGCACTGCATATTTCTGGTGTGCACCGGAACATCTGTATTGCTCGTGTAGTTAGATGTTGTTGACTATGACACCCTTCATGCATAGGCCTAACATTTTATCGGCTACTGTGCCAACTGCATGCACAGGCCACGGGCGTCTAACCCCCTACTATGGGTTGAAGATCAACCCCTCCACATCCGACACAGTGAAGCACACTGCATCTTCCACGCAATTATCTGACGATCCAAGTGAAAAAAACTAGTTGAAATGACCAATCGGTCAACCCCCAATTTTTTATAGGTGGGAGATTGCTCTAACAAACCCCCTAAGATAGACACCCCTGGTACAGGTATATTCAGTTGTTTAGATTGCAATTTCACTTTTTTGCACCCATGCAGGTGGTGCGTAAAAGCTTCCTCTACTGTTATTTTTTAAATGAAATTTTAAATTACTGCATAGCTGTAAAGAACAAAAATAAGTCCCATAAGTATGAGCAGTTCGTAATAATGATAAAATTGCTGTGGTTAACATTGACTTTAACGTTTTTCGTTGTGTTGTTGCTTTGCAAATTATGTCTGTCTCAATCAAGCTCAGTTTTGATTTGATGCTGTTTGTTAACTGTTGACCTATAAATATCACAGTCGTATAATGGTCAATTTCACTGTTATAAAATACTTGAGGCTGTGACACTGACAAGTCTCGTATAGAAAACTTTTAGGTCGGGTTGCACTATCCATACTTAATTTAAGTAATCCTTAAATCTTCATTTATTTCAATAAAGATTTAAATACTACTTAAGTTAAGTATCGATGATGCAACTCGACCTTAATCTATTAAAGAAATGATCATTTAGCAAGTTGTAAAATAAATTGATGGTTTTAAGTTATGCAATAAAAACTACATTTTCTGTAATCGAAAATACGTTTGAACGTTTCTTTTCAGATTAAAAAACGTGTTCTTACGTTTTTTGAACAGACATGTCAAAAACGTATGAAAAGCTTAGCAAAAGTTTAATCCTCAGTCTTTCAAATGAGTTTACAACTACACTGAATGATCAGAATGGTATACATCGAGTTTAGTAGTTCAGTTCTCAGCCCCGGCCTTGAGCGAGATTTGAGCCATTTACTGAACAAATGTCATATTAATTCAAATAGAGACGGTCATTTTTTCAGTTTTTCGTGTAATTAATGCGTGGAACTCCCTTTCTGATTATATTGTTACTTCTCCTACTGTAGCCTGCTTCAAGCGTAGAATTGTTAAACTTAAATTTTTGTTGTAGTGTTTTTATTTTAGGGCACTTGTTAGTGCAGTTTCATGCTGCCTTTGTGTCCTATCGACATACCTGCTTTGTTTTTTTTGCGTGTTACATTATGTGTATTCTTGTCACAAATAAATTTGATTTGATTTGATTTGATTTCCAAGCGACAGCGTGGTCATTCATTTGTACTGTCAGTTTGGGCTCTAAACTGTGCATACCTTTTATACCTTTTTATTTTTTTTCAAAATTGAAAAATGTGACTTTTTACCTTTTTGAGTTGTTCTTCACGTTTTCTTAAACACTAATTTATATTATGGTAAATGTACATGTGATAATATAATATTCCTAAATGTTATTGAAAACCATATTTTACTTATTGAAGCATGATCTCTTGTCTGCACAATGCAGTAAATTTCACAAACCCAGCTTTATACTGTCAAATTTGTGGTTGGCAACTCTCAGTATAATGTGTAAAATATTTATTTGAATAACGATTCTGTCAAGTTCAAACATTGGAGTCGATTAAAAGTTTTATGTAAGCTTACGAATTAGATTGATGTTTGCCCAAACAAATAAAAAATCCATCACTATGCAAATTCAGACTTTTGTTGTACTATTGACTGTGATAACTAAGGTAATTAGGCTATAATCGGAAAACATTGCTAATGAGAAACTGGCATGTACACCACACACACCATTCATACTGTAATATTCAGTATCGTTACACGCAGTCACACAGTTTTCTGAAATAATAACAATGCTAATTTACACAAATATGGCAAATGTAACATAGACTTGTAATGAGTTCTGATAATAATTTGAGGCTGGCTTGTTTCATGCACGTTCCACCAGAGACTTACGCCCTCCAACCTGAGTGCTTGTAAATTGTTTCAAAAATTGGCTCAAGTGAACAAAAGTCCCGTATGCAAGTGTCTGCAAAAAGTTAAATGCCGGAGAAGTCTTGTTTCTAGCCATAAAAATGCCATGTAAACTATCGACTTTCTAATAAGTAAATTGGTGCAAATAGTCGAAAAATGTGGTTATGTGGCCCACCTTGGCATTAGAATTAGTTTTAGCTGATACGATAAACACAGAATATGTAAAATAGCATGAACATGGCGTCAACGACAAAAATACTACACCTTGTATATTGCAAATAAGTAAATGATAATTTTGGTATTAAATTTTAAGCAAAATTAAAACTGGCAAACCATTGCAAATTTTGTACAAAGGAAGACTATATCAAGTCTTGCCAAAGGGATGAAAAATCACCCCTAAAAGGGGCGTGGTTTTGCTCGCGTGACCCATTTTTGTATGTGACAATTTTTAGCGATGGGTTAATGGGAGTCGATTCTGTGGGGGTCAAAAATGCATGGTTACCATTGACTAAGCCAATGGCTGTTAACACAGGGCTGCGCATCTGCGCCGCCTGTGATACGGCCACATGTCACAAGTTCGGTTCAGCTAATTGATGCATCGTCTTAACGTCCACTATCGGCCTATCGGCGTCCTAAATGCAGGAAATTGGTTACTTCCTTAACATCTAACGTCATTTACTGTACGAGTATTGACGGCTGCGATTGAGAACAGGGTAGTTTCTGCAGTGATAAATTAGCGTTTAGGTTAGGGTTCGGGTCTGTGTTAGGGCTAAGGCTAATATTATGGAGCCTAATGAGCCGATAGCGTTAGGCCGATGCGTTGATTAGTAACATTCACCAAAAGTTCCCCTAACTACAGGGGAATATGGACCCCATCTAGTACACCAGTTTCAAGGTTCCTTGGACCCACGCGCGTCTCTGCTCCCCAAACGGCATCTCGATTGGTTCAGCCGTTTTTCCACAGCTCACAGCCCATCCGCGTGCCGTTGCCTAAGGACACACAGACACACAGACCACGCAACCAGGGGCGGCTCTATCACCTCCAACTTGGGGACAGTGGAGGCCAGGGATCTTTAATAGGGAAGGGTCAAGCAGTCACCAGAAAAATTTTGTCGATGTTCAAACGTGCAGTTATTTTACATAAAACCAAAGTATAATTACTATTTTTTTTTTATTCCCGACACCTATTTGCACTGGGGATGGGCACACGGGAGGCAGATCGACCTCTGATTGGAGGGGACGAGTCCTCCCTGCACTCCCTCCCTTAGGCCCCTTTCACGTTGGAAATTTATTTCGAAATTCTACTGAGCTCCTACTTATGCCGTTCATATTGAACCACCTTGCCACACGTCGGTATTTAGGCCATGTGGTGGCATCCGCACTGTAACTTATCCAGTTTAATGTCGAAAACTGCTGAAATCGTCTTATTCACCGAATTCACCGAAGCCACCACTGTGAAAACAGGTGAAGTATCAGGCGATCCAACTTGACTGCTACTTATTGGGCCCATTCTATGGGGCCATAGCGGTCCCCTCTGTCACGCGTTGTCGTTGTCGTCGTCGTTGTTGTTGTTGTGGACATCGGCGCGCGGGCGGCGTGCGACGCGACACTAGCGACACCTGGTGAATGGTAATGCGGCGTGCGGCGGCTCGCTGTGGCGAATGGGCCCGACATTTTTCAAATGCTTCTTGTTTGTGTTTTAGCGCGTGTATAGTCGGACTTTTGCAGTGCACTTATGTTCCATTATAAATTAGCTGTAATATGATGTTATAATGTGAAAGGGTTAACACCGTGCTTTGTCGCTGACACCAGCACATACGGTGCATGTAGCACTATCGGAAGTCGCAGACAGGTCTCCCTTGAGGCCTTGTTGTATGAACGGATATCGGTCGGCGTCTTACAATCGAAATCCCTCCCGGTCGCAGCGGCGCAGCGCATGCGCACAACGCCGCCGGTGCTGTCACGTGGTCGATAAGCGCCGTACACAAGGTAAGGG
>Ga0209782_1002370_pt1 | contig 10479 bp, 4 predicted proteins | sample WorMetmaBAHAMAS1_FD_187390 | JGI IMG/M metagenome (GOLD analysis project Ga0209782, IMG submission 187390) | Marine gutless worms symbiont microbial communities from Max Planck institute for Marine Microbiology, Germany - Inanidrilus... | ecosystem: Host-associated > Annelida > Digestive system >...
CCTGAGATACATCTGGGGGGTCATTTACCCCCCAATTGCAACGTACGTTTTAAAAAATACCATTGCAACACTAGGGTTAAGAGAGCAATCAGCTAACCGACGTTCCGTCAGAATGGCTGTTATACCAGTGTGTGTGTATGCGTGATTGTGTTTTCGGGGCAGGTGTTGGCACACAGTTCCTGGCGATAGTGTCCGGCATCTTGCTGATGGCTCTGCTCGGCATGTTCAACGTCCATCGACATGGCTCGATCAATGCTGCCGCCATTCTGCTCTATGCATTTACCTCTTGTGAGTTGGCGACTTTTACAACTCTCTTCGGTACAGTGGCAGCACGTCAAGTCGGATTATATCAGAGGACCTGTGCATATGCCGTATGGTGCTGACTCAGATTATACTGCTTCCAGCCAAATGGTTTTAGTGAGACGAGTACTTTTCTATGCAGTGCTTTACTAGAGCCAGCGTAAAGAGAACAGCACCTCTCAGTTATGGGACTATGGTATTTGTGTCCTTTCTTTGGTAGCTCCGTTTAGAAATACTCGTACTTACTTAACTTAGGTCTACCTGAAAAACAGCCGATAAAGTGTTTTCGATGTCGCTGTGTGATTTCACAGTGCCGTCCATATGTGACAAGTCGCTGTTGTGAAGTGACCGGAAAGTTTCATAGTGCTCTGAAACTGTTGGTTTGAAAAAACTGCGCCTACTAGTAGCATTTGTATTGAAGAGATTAAGAGTTTATGGTGAACGTGTATGTCATTAGCGACAGTGTTGTCCGCGTCTGTTTGTAGGCATTTCAGGCTATGTGGCAGCGAACATGTACAAGAAGATGGGCGGAGAGAGCTGGGTCTGGAACATCAACCTCACCTCGGCTCTATTTGCCGGTTTGCACTCTTTCTTCGTGTCCTTATTTTTGCTTTGTGAACTTGGTAGAATTAGTCGTATTTATTATTTTTGTGTTCCTCTCTATCACATGTCCACAGTGCTGAATGTGATACTGCTGTAGCTTTCTCTCTGTCCACCTCTCCATTATATGTTTGTATTGTTGATCAAAACGAGTTGAGGAATTCATGCATTTTTGCGTGAGATTATAGCCAAAGAATCCTAGTTTCCTGACACATGTGGAATGCATATTTATCCACCTCCGGGAAAAGTTGTGCTTTGCATAAAGATAAGTATGTATGTGTATTGAACCATATGGGATCATAAGACCACCATTAGAATACTGGCGTCATATCTGCTGTGCTCAGTGATCGCACTTCCAGTGATCTTGGGTGTGTGTCAAGTCTGATGCAAAACGCATGCTGTTATGCAAACAGAAATTTCTTAAAATTTATCATCGATAATGTGAGTGAGTGATAAACGACGCTGCATCGCTGTCTGATGTCAATGTTATTCTGTGTGTTTGTTTTCAGGCCCATTTTTCATCGTCTGGAGTTTTGTGAACTCCGTTGCCTGGGCATACGGTTCGACGCAAGCGCTGCCGTGGGGCACTGTGCTGCTGCTTGGAACTCTCTGGGCAATACGTATGCACACTTTAGTACTGGCGTAGTGTTAGGTTGCTGATATTCAACGAATAATTAAAACAAGAAGCTCAGCAAATGCTGAGATAGTGCAACATGCAAGGTGTTGGATGCCGCTGAAGTGCAAAATGCCATAACTCCATTTTTCCATACCCCACTGGTCTTACTCATCCTCATGCGGTTAGCTTCGGCTTGCAGGTAGCCAACACGGTGACCTATTCTGTCGTACAAAAGTTATTTTAACACGGTATTGCTTAGTGGTATTTCGTTGCTTTGTTTTAGAGATGCACGACTGTGTTTACTTTGTTCTCGGTGTTATCTGATCTCTGTGTGCAGTGTTGTAGTGCTGAGATTCAGTGATGTTATGATTGGTTGTTTTGTTGGTATAGTTGGCTACCCGCTGACTGTGATTGGTGGAATTCTGGGTAAGAACTGGGCCAATGGTTTTGACGCTCCGTGTCGTACAAAGAATATTGCGCGAGAAATTCCGTCTGTGCCGTGGTATCGTCTGCCATTGTCGCACTGTATTGTTGGCGGATTTCTGCCGTTCAGGTCTGATTCTGACTTGTTTGATAAACTCAACTGGTTGGACTAAATAATATGATAAACCAGAGAATATTATGGTGCCGGGACTGCTAGTAAGATTGTTTACCAGTGTATACTGAATTCAAAAAATGTATTGTATTTTCTGCAGCTGTTGTATTGTGATGTGTGAGTTATGTTTCTAAAATGTATTTTAAATAAATTTTTGGGGCTTACTGTAATAATGATCTATTCAAAATTTAACAATTTAGATGCATCATGCAGTTTAAGTGTTTGGGACTGTTACTTACTTAAAGTGTAACAGTCTGTGTTTACAAGACTGTGCACATTTGCATTTGTTTTTTTTGTTTTCAGTTGTTAATGGCTGTTTTTCTCAAAACCGAAATGAAGCTGTTTTACAAAACTTTTCTAAGTAGTTTTAGGTCCTGGACTGGAAAAGTCCTTGAATTTTGAAATTGAGCACTGTGGGAGGCCTATATTGGAGTGAGCTAGGTTTTTGAATTTATTAAATTTAAGAATGCATGTGCGGTTGTCTTATCAACCATGTGTAATTTGGTTATCCATTTTAAAAGGATTTATAGCAAATTTTGCATGCCTGATCATTTTTGTTTTGCAATACAAACAACAGTGTCAGTACATTTGAGGCATAATGAATTTTTAACTTTTTAATGCGATACCACTTTTCGTTGTTAGTCTGCTGTTTGTTTTGATTAATTTGGAGGTTGTTAAGAACACCGGTCCTTGCAGATAAGATTGTCTTAAGAGCTTGAACCTCGTTGACAAGTATAACTTGGATTACTGTGTGAGTTCACTGCGTATGTGCTGCAAGAACAAGGATCTTATGAGAATCATGCCACATGATAACCATACGATACTGTTTAGATAAAATTGCCTTAAGAGCTTTAACCATAAGGTGCTATACAAATGTATGTATTATTATTATTATTATTATAACTTGGGTTACTGTGTAAGTTCACTGTGATTGTGCTGCAAGAACATTCACGGACACAAGGATCTTATGATAACCATACGATACCACGAAGAAATTAAGTGTAGTAACTTTGTGGGACTCATTGCAAACTAAACACATTTAGTTACATATCATTCATAGTCGATACTATGCTCGTGACGTGCAACTACTTTTACTACCAAGTCCGTTACTCTCAGTGTTTGCTTTGCTAGCATTTTTTACTAGGTCTGTTATGTTTCCTGTATCTTAAGCTGACAGAAAGTGCCAACTCCAACAAGGAAAAAATAGATTACCCGCTGGCCTCGTCTTTCCATTATACGCAGACTGATTCCCAAGAGAAGGAACCTCACATGTTCTATGCCGGCTCTATGATACCAATACATACAGTATGTTGGTGGATTGGCCATAGCAATAGCATTGTTCGTCACATGAATTGAGTTGCTTTATGTCGAGCCCGGTTAGTTGCATACGACTTGAAACGGAATGAGCCTATTCTCAAAGAAATCGATACATAAAGAAAATAGCAAGGAAAAAGAAAGTACGTAGGAAAGATAAGTAAGCAAGCAAATGATTTATATAGCACTAAAATCAACAAATGAAAATTTGGGTGACCAGCTTTGAGCGGGAATGCCACCTTAGTATGTAACCAAGCCAATTAGGTCAACTCGGCATTGCATCCCTCCGGGTCGTTAAATCGAGTACCGGCACTTAACTGGCTGGGCTTATGGCGGGAATGTCACTTCTGCCAGGTGGCAGGTAACTGTGTGATTCCATATAGCATCTGAGTTCCTGTAGCGGCGAAGTCTGATTGTTGCAAAGTGCTATACTCCCATTCACTTTTACTTTACTTAAGTATGTGCATGTGACCGTAGTGTCAGTAACGTTTGCTCGGTTGTGATGTGACGGTACAGTGCTATATCGGTGGAGCTGTACTACATCTTTGCGACTCTGTGGGGACGTGAGCAGTACACGCTCTATGGTATTCTGTTTGTCGTCTATGCCATACTGCTGAGCGTCACCGCGTGTATCTCGGTGGCACTGACCTACTTTCAGCTGTCGGTCGAGGACTACCGATGGTGGTGGAGATCCATCTTCAGTGCTGGGTTTGTACGCTGATTAATTAGTCTTGTTATCAGCATTAGAATTCTTAGCTCTGTAAGCAAGGCTCTGTTCTTGTGTCTGTCTATTTGTCCGACAGTGTTTTATTTGTTGATTTCAGCACTATATAAATCATTTGCTTGTTTACTTACTTCCGTTCTTATGGTTTTTTTGTCGTCATTTTTCCTTACTTATCTATTTCTTTGAGAATAGGCTCATTCCGTTTCAAGGCCAGAGGTCGCAGGAGGCGAACAAACCTGGTTTTAATTTTTATGTTCATTTTGTATTACAATATGTTTGTGTTCTGATGAATGGTTGCTGTTGTTGTGTTAGATTTAGTATTCTCGGTACCAGCCAGGAGATTGGCTGCCAAAGAGTGTATCCAAAATGTACAGTTTTGTGTCGAGTAGGACGTTAAACCTTAATTCAATAAATCAGTCAATCAGTGTCCGACAGTGTGGTTACTTCGGCGTTGGGAAAGAAATAGTGAGACCAAGCCAGCAATGTTGGCCTGTGAATCTGTTCTATTTGACATTATTTGTGCTATTGTATCAGTCCAGCACTTTGCTGCCATACGAAATAAACGATTATTACAAATAACTTGCATCCACCGTTGCCATTTATTATTATTACTCAGAATGAAAGCCGCTACTCATTGTACCATCCCATGGAAGGTGACAGGAGTACAACCTCTGCCCCAGACTAGTGGTGTTGTGATAAATATGACTGCCTGTGGTAGAAATTAAAACCTGGTGTCTCATCCTACAGTTAGGATGCCACTAGACCACTGCTATTTGTGAATGAGGAACAGTTATAATCTAGTAGTTGATGCAGTGAATACATGCAAACGATGCTCGATTCCTGGGTTGTCGGCATCCTCAAGAGCATCCAGCTCAAATATCTCCGGTGTTCCACGTACGTAAACCTTCGGATGGAAGAGTGAATGAACTTAGTTATTGTCGTTGCGTTTGCAGATCGACAGGAATGTTCGTTTTCCTGTATGCTTTGTTCTACTACTTCAAGAGATCGAACATGTCCGGAGCACTGCAGTCGATCGAGTTCTTTGGCTACACTTTCCTTGCCTGCTACGTCTTTTTTCTGATGCTTGGAGCCGTCTCGTTTGCCGCTTCTCTCAAATTCATCCGCTACATCTACGTCAACATTAAGATGGACTGAAATAAGCTTCGATGAGTGTAAAATCTTTAAGATGCGTTGAACTGGTAGCTGATGTAAATTTGTGCTGCCTTTGGGTGACTGACGGCAAGTGTATAGGATTGTTTAGCATACTGTTGACAGATATGCACTAGGCTTTTTTAGTTTTAATGTTTTAATTTTTTTTGTCAGAATTAGATCACAGAACTGTATGGGAGAACCAGTTTCAGCACTGAAGATTAGTTGCTAGCCACTAACAAATTTTTGTTTATTTTGAGATAAACTTTGGTTATCCAATTCCCAATTGGTTTTTCCTTCCACAGTTTTAAAGCCTTTGTGGATCGGATGCTAGCTAGCCTAATTAAATTCTAATAAATAGAACAGTGAACCCATTTATTTTAATGGGTTTGCTATAATAGCCCACTATGAGTCACCATTGCATAATATGAGCTACCTTATTATGGCATTCTAAGTCCATCAGATTCGTTAATTTCAACAGTTTTGCATTGGGTCATACATCATCAACCAGAAGTACTGTTCTGTCGTCAATCATTCCTGTACCCAAAGTAAAAGATAAAATCGACACAAGTGTCACAATCTATTGATAACATTTGTCGCCATTAGCAGCTACCGTTTATTAAATTCTTACTGTGGCGGACGACCCGCCATCAGCTTTGATGCTGTATAATTCCAGCCAGAACTCCGCGGCATGTTAACAAGCTCATGTGTTGGTTATTATTTATGTTTTAAACGATTTCGATGCGGTATCTTATGCACGTGTTAGGTTATGTATTTTTCGCTGTAACGCAGGATTGGTACGGTGCATAGATGTCGCAGCTTGGAGTTACGATGGTTGTTTATACTTGGTTTATATGTAGTTTGATTTTCACTGTAAATAAATAGCCAGTAAATCTTACGGTTGTTATTGTGATGGTAACTAACGTACATACATATTATATATATATATATATATGTATATACTTCACAAGACAAGGATGAATGTAGTATATGAAATGGAGAGTTACAGTAATATTAAAATAATAAAAATAAATGTATTGAGAGAAATATATACAATACTATGTTAGTTACAAAAGCTGTGCATTTTGTAGCTGTAGTATGATTATCATTTACCAATACATGATAATTTTTATAGAAAATGTGACTACTGTAAAGTGTTGGAAAGGGATTTATGTTTGAGGACTCCTGTTGACATTGATTAACTGTTTCGTGAATGTGTTTTGTTTTGCTGTAATTTACTGATTGTAGTTTATTTACGGTAGTTACTGGTGCAGTCGCCATGGAGACTGAGTGAAGTTGGTGGGGACCATTAGCTGTTGGGTCTCGCAGATTCAACAATTGCAAGTTGCGAAATCGGTCAGAAAATTAGAGCATGTTACTCTGTATGTGCAGTTAATGTTGATGCTATATAATATGGGCCACATGATGCACAAGTGTGATTGTGAGCCCCAGGTATATGGTGAATAAAGTTTATCATTATGGTCATTGGATCAAAATTAGAGACAAATATGGCGGTATATTTGTGCAGTGACAAATTGATCCCGAGTAGTTACTGGTGCAAACGTTGCTGTATATGGATACCAGCAAAGCAAACCTCTCAATGGACCGAGGACTTTCCTTTATTCACTGATCGACTTCGGATGATATGCTCATGCTTTGTCTGCAGTGGCTTACGAATGATGTTGCACAATTTTTCTGGGACGTCTTTGGTGTTGTAGTCACTTAGGTCCGGTTTTTCCACAGCAAATTAATCTCCCATTAATTTAATCCAGCGTTAAATCCAGCAGATAATGATCAATTTACTCAGATGTCGTTTTTCCACCGGCAGTTTGTCAATTAAATCGTCCATGGAGATGTATACAGTATAACAGTTGATATTATCATAATGATATGTATACTCTAACCAATTGTGCTGTTATTTATTAGTGTCAGTTAGTTCCTGTCTTGGTTCACACGAGTACTGCGTGCGGCTCTCACATGCAGTGCAAGAAGTGTTGTTTGTATTTGTAAATTTGCGTGACAGAAACGTTCACAAACACTGATTCTGATGCGTGTTGACATTAATACACAACTTCACTGCAACATTTGTTGTTACTGTCGATGATGCTGTTCGTTATGTGTGTACACTGAAACAAGTGATAATCTGTTAACTGTGTGTCAGTTGGCTGTTGGTGCAATATAATGACATCTCGCTACTTACATCCACAGGGTAGCACAAAAAAACTGGTCCATCCACTCTGAGTCAGTGTAATATTAAGCTGTGTCCACATATATGTTCACATGTGCAGCATTTGAGCTGATGTCATCTTAACTGGACTGAGCTACGTTGTGTGCCGTGTCCATGTGGAATTCTCTGCCCGCTGAACTGCAACGATGTGATTCTCTCAGACAATTCAAACGACATTTAAAGACTCATTTTTTCGGTTATGAGACCACGGCACTTTGTGACTTGTTAGGTAGTGCCAGTTAGAAATATTCTTACTTATTTCTGTTAAGACTGACATGAGGTTAGTTCAGTTGTTTTTTTTTTCGACATTTCTCAAGGTAGTGTAGGGTCGCATTTAAGCTTTTTTGATGACTTATTACAAATTTACAAGCAAGTTTTGTCGTGAAAGAATTGTGAAAATCAGTCCACTTTTGAGAAAGAGCATATCGGTACATTTTTAATTCAAAATGCACAAGTCATTTTTTTTGTAGTTCGTAACATCTTAAGCCGGTAGCACTGGCAGTAATATGTGCAGGACATTGGTAATTTTGGATGGCTAGAATTGCTGTGAAGAATCCAGAGAATTGATACAGAATGTTTCACTGCTTAGAGAGTGTCCACCTTGTATGTATGTGCTGTTTGAGTTTGTTCTAAGCAGGTGACAATTGTATTGGAGTAAGGTTTACATGCATATCTGTGTCAGTACTTGTGGTGGAAGGCAAGCCGTAGCATTTTTCCAGTCATTTCACGAAATTTCCAAACAACATATCGTAAAATACTGCAGTATGTTGACAGCCATTATTTAAAACACAGTATATGCCATGTCAATGTGGACAGTCTGTATAATAAATATGTGTATAGCATCTTCTTGCCATTTATTTTGCCAGTACACAATTCACTGTAGCCATGGATAGTATGCTGGATGTCACTTTCTGTTATTTGTTAACAACCAGAGAATGTAGGTTGGTATGTTGTGTTTAATTTTGTGTTAGTACGGTCGCACACCGCCACTGTCGCACGCCGCCTGCGCATCGATGTCCACAACGACAACGCGTGACAGAGGGGACCGCTATGGCCCCATAGAATGGGCCCAACAAAATGCGCCGCACAGCAATAGGGCCCGTCAGTAAATAAAGAATATTTATCCCTGATCCAGTTTTACTCGATATTTAGTAAACTTCCGGTTATAAGCAATACGGTTGTAATCATAACAGTTTGCGTGAAAGTTGCAAATTCTACATTTTTAGTCACAATTAAAAGGACAAAGTGGGCGTTCGACTGTGTGATAGCACTACCGCATTCAAACGGAACTTAAATTCGCCCACTCACATTTAGGCCTGTTCATTGCACCCTGAACTATTACTCTCATATTACATGCTTTTATATATTACTTAAACGAAAAAAAAAATACACTGTTTTTTTCTGCAATATAACCAAACTTGTTGTCATATAGGGTTTGATTTTTGTCGTTTAAGTAGATCACCACGTGAACTGTTGCCAGACCTGCTATGTAAACGACTATACTGAGGATTAAAGCGTCAATGACTTTCTGTGAAAGTAGGCTAAACAGAGTAATCAAGCGTCGAAACTCATTATCTGTTGCTATACCAATATTATACAAAATACGGCTGTAACGGAATGTCGTAGAATCAGTCTTTCACTCTTCGTTATTTTATTAGAAGCTGTTTAATTAGCATACACATCACAACAGAGCCGATCATAACGTTAAGTCGCTGTGCTTCGACCATTCAGCTTGGAGTGCATGCAGACCTGTCTGTACACATTATTCGGCACATTTCGTCGCACAAAATGCAGAGCACTCGCAGACAAAATTACTGTACACATGTCGCCTATTGGAACAAGAAGCATTTGAAAAATGTTGGGCCCATTCACCACTGCGAGCCGCCTCACGCCCACTCACCAGATGTCGCTAGCGGTACTGTCGAGCACCGCCTGCGCATCGATGTCCACGACAACGACGACAACGACAACGCGTGACAGAGGGGACCGCTATGGCCCCATGGAATGGGCCCAATTAAGCCATAGAAAGAAAGACCGTTAAGAGTTACATGTACACCAATTCACGCTGTTGGTGTACTTTTTCATTCAGAAGGATAAGTGTTGTTCGATTGGCCATTTGGGACTAGGCTATGTTGCTTGGCTTGGGTCCCACGATCGGAGCCTATAATACGGCGATTCGTTGAATCCCATGTTGCCACGCAATGGCAACGTCAAAACTTAAAGCACGTCGCACACTGTAACAGAACAACGGAACATTTCGTAGTCGAGTGAAACACTGGATTAAGCCTCGTTCAGATCGCACCAACTGACTGAAACACTGAACTGAACAGCAAACCCAGCTCAGTTCAATTCAGTTGACTGACCGAGATGAGTTTTAGTTTTAAGTCCCATTCGACACCAAATAAGTCAGAGGTGCTCTTACCAGCCAATCTCCTAAACTCAACACAACAAAAGCAACCAATCACTGAGAACACAAAGCTACCATAACACACAAATAACACACAAATAAAAATCAAAGCCAGGTTTGGTCGCCTCGTACGACCTCCGACCCGGAAACGGAGAAGAGGGGGACCTGTTTTTATAGCTCACACTGGGCAGCTCGGTAGTCAGTTCAGTTAGTGCGATGTGAATGCTCCTTTACAGCCAACTCACGACGGTGTGAACTGGCCATTAGGCCGGCCGAGGTGGTCACTGGAATCGCGGGCTCTCGTACATGTGTGCGGCACAGACGGGCGGTCGTCCGGCGCTGCACGTGACAGCGGCGGCGGCGGCGGCGGCAGTGCAGCCTTCAACGGCGACGAGTTGACCGTCACCGCCGAGGCCGCGGCCGCGGCCGCCGCCGCACGAGTACCCAGCGGCCGCCGCACTGGCCACGTCGTCGTCGTCGACGGCCGCCGCCGGACCGCCGACGACCGTCGTCACGTCCAGCCAGCGCTTGTCGGCGGTGCCCGGGA
>Ga0209782_1002371_pt1 | contig 10479 bp, 13 predicted proteins | sample WorMetmaBAHAMAS1_FD_187390 | JGI IMG/M metagenome (GOLD analysis project Ga0209782, IMG submission 187390) | Marine gutless worms symbiont microbial communities from Max Planck institute for Marine Microbiology, Germany - Inanidrilus... | ecosystem: Host-associated > Annelida > Digestive system...
CCAGATATACTGGATCGATGTTCGGAACCTTTTTACCATATGAAAGCACTTTACGAGCAGATGATGGATCTGTACCTTATTTTCCAATTTGTCAAGGGTCGTTGCCATGGCAACCAAATAATGTAGCAAAAACGTTATCAACGCCAACTGATACCTCTTGCATTCATTGCACTGATGCTAGAAAACGAATTGCAATAACATGGTCTAGCTGAGCGTAGTAAAAGCACAAATGATGTCTTTGCGTGAATTTTCTTGATCCGGTCCACTTTTTCCGATTCCTCAAGGGACGTTACCATGGCAACCAATTTAGTGGCAAAAATTGGGGCAAAATTACCTTTCCCCCTGCACTTATCGCTCTGTCAATCCAAAACGGAATGTGACATCGTTACCGCGATGTGCGCGTTAACAGCGCAAATGATGCCTCTATATCGTGTAAAATATTCGTGAACTTTGGTCCAGTAACTCCAGAGAAAATGGGGCTCATTTGTATACCTTTTTACGACATGGCAAAAAACTGGCTTATTTAGTCAAATATCTCAGGATATACTAAACCGATTTTTACAATCTTTTCACCATATGAAAGCGCTTTGAGTGCGGATGATAGATCTGTACCTTATTTTCCAATTTGTTGAGGGACGTTGCCATGGCAATCAATTGATTTTGGGAAAATGTCATGAACGCCGACTGAAACCACTTGCATTCTTTGCACTCTCGTTCGAAAACGAGTTGCAATATCACAGTCTAAATGTACGCGTTAACAGCGGACATGATGTGGCTATATCGTGTAAAAATTTGGTGAACTTCTGCCAGGTAACTCCAGAGAAAATGGAGCTCATTTGAGAACATCAGGTACGACAAGGCCAAAAAACAGACGTATTTCGTTGAATATCTCCGGACATATACTGGACGGATTCTCGCAATATTTTCACCACATGAAAGCGCTTTACGTGCAGATGATACCTTATTTTCTAAAAAGTGGGCAAAAAAATTGCATATTATGCCAAATATCTCAATATTATTTACTAGACCGACCGATCTTCACCGAATATTTTTAGGTTTGATAGACACATTTATGTTCATGACCAAGCAAATATTCGTTCTGTGATACCCAAGGGACGTTGCTGTTGTAACGAATGGCAGACGTCGAAATTGACTGCCTTCACTGTTTGCTCTGGCGTCCCAAGATGAATTAAAATATCGCCTTGTAGATGAACGCATCAATAGATTGACCTTCATTCGGTACACTGGCGTTCTGAAATGGATTGGAATATCGCACTTTCGCTTTTAGCATGTTGGTTAGCAGTCATGTCTGTACATTGTATGAAAATTTGGCGAGATTCGGTTCAGTAACCGTGGAGTTAACAAGAAGCTCTGCTATTGCAGAGGGACAGCGGGACGCGCTTGTCAGTAGAAATCCTGCCGACACACGACGGCGGCATATACCGCGCTTAGCATAGCGTCGTGCGGTAAAAATCGACCATATTGCACTGCCCACCAAATATAATTACCAGGCAACGAGCGTCGGTCGATAGCAAATTGCTATCCTGACCAACAAATGTATGAACACCACATACAGTATTTGAACGATAATGCTCAAACTCCACTTAATCGATTCGCTGTCTATATGTTATACAGCTAACTTTGCAACAATACAGTGATAAATCGAACCGATGGAACTTAGGCCTAAGCCTTAGTGAGGCCACTAGCGCCGTAGGTGCCATAAACCGTTGTCCGTCGTCGACGACATTGTGTATCGCAGCTCACCGAGTGGCGTTGATAATTTTTTCTAACTCCACAGTTGTGCATACAAAAATGGGTCACGTGAGCAAAACCACGCCCCTTTTAGGGGAGATTTGTCATCACTTTGGCAAGACTTAATATAGTCTCCCTTTGTACAAAGTTTGAGAGCTCTAGCTTTAGCCATTTCTGAGATATGGATGGGGCCCCCAAAATTTCAAACGTGTCGTGTGACATAACCACGCCCCTTTCAGGGACGGTTTGTCGTCCTTTGGCTAGCACTAGCTACAGTTAACCTGTACACCAATTATGAAGTCTCTACGTTTAGTCACTACGAAGATATGAAAGGCGACAAAAAATGCAAAAATTGGGGTGATTTGGGGGGTTAGGGTTCACCCAAGGTCATCGGAAACATAGCCATAGAGTGCATACGACTTCCTATTCGACTTTAATAGAAAGTATACGTCTATCTTGTACCGTTTGAGTTATAGCGCGTTTTTCATGGAAAGTGACCAATTTCAACCCACCCCACCTGCATTTGTCGCCCCCGTAGGGGTGATCCCTTTCGAATTTCGCCATGATCGTTGGCATCAGAAAACTAGAGTCATGGGGCTATCGTGCGGCATTATTTGCGTGATCCTATGTTTAGCCATTTTGATACAATACCGGAGTGTGACAGACACACAGACACACACACAAACACACAACGACGGCATATACCGCGGTTAGCATAGCTGTCGCGCGTTAAAAAGAAATAAAAATTGGCGATTAACGTTGGTCTGGAAGTGTTTAATACATAGTACTCGTTTGGAGGACCCATCAAAACGGTACCATTCATTAAACACTTCACTGGTTCACATGCTTAATCAGTGGACGGATTCTTAATCCAGTGAACACTTTCCTGACAACTGACACAATGCACTGCCCACATATTAGCATATTATTTTAGCATTAGCATATTGTTTTAGCGTAGGCGCTGCAAACTTTTGCAAGTTTGCAAAAGTGTTTAGACCATTTATTTTATTTTATTTTACATGTGAGAGCAGCCTTACTGACTCTAATCCTACAAACCCTGGGTGTGGCTATGAAAACAAACAACTAGAAACACAATGCAGTGACTCTCTAGACGCTGCTATACTGCCGGCACACTAATTAAATTTGGTGGGGGTGGGGTGCCTGTACCAGCCCCCTCGACCGATCAGGGTCAAATTTGATACACTGAGTGGGCCCCCATATTCATCTAACTGCCCAATTTTACCTTCATCGGTTGATTCTGTGGCAACTTATAGCCAAAAAAACCCAAAATTACCAAATTTTCGAATTTTGAGTTTGCTGGTGACGCCACCTAGCCTGCTGCATAAAAAGTTGAATGCGGGTGCACATCTACAAACCTTCCCCTATCCAACGGTACCAAACTTGTTTCTGAACTCCAACTCCTTCATGATGATATGGTGTTCACTGATTGACTGAGTTGAGGTTTAACGTCCTACTAGACACAATATACAGGGTGCGCAAATAAAAACAATCCCTTAGGAAAAATTCATTATCTCGGTTGCACCAAACGGTTTGCTGTGGTTTATCTCGGTTACTGTAAAAGATTTTTTAAACCAAATTTATAGCTTTCACAGAGGAGGATTCCCGCCACATACACTGCAAAATTTCGTCACAATATTTGCTGTGGTTTAATAATCACAACCATTTGAACTTAAAAGTACAGTTTTCAAAGTGAACCAGTAATTAAACTGCAATTTTGATGTAAAAATAACAGAAAATGCACCATATGGATGTGCCAGTGAGAAAAACCATAATAAACCATAAACTTAGACAAACGCAAAACTAAACCTATCATTACTAAATCTGACTTGCCCAAAAGCGTGACGGACAAAAAAAAACAAACAAACTAGAAACACAATGCAGTGACTCTCTAATCGCTGCTATACCGCCGGCGCGCTAATTCGACAATTGTCACTCCAATCGTACAATTTTCGCAAAATTTTAAAATTTGGGGGGGGTCAAATTTGATACACTGGAGTGGAGCCCCAAGATTCTTCTAAACTGCCCAATTTTACCTTCATCCGTTGATTGTCGCCACTTATAGCGGAAAACCCCCCAAAATTACGCAATTTTCGAATTTTCAGTTCACTGGTGGTGCCACCTAGCCTGCTGCATAAAGTCAAATGCGAGTGCACATCTACAAACCTTCCCCTATCCAACGGTAACAAACTTGTTTCTCAACTCCAACTCCTTCATGGCGATATGGCATTTACAAACTCTGTCTTTCAAAAGTGTGACGGACAAAACAAACAAACAAACAAACAAACAAACAAACAAGCAAAAAACACCAAACGGTTTGCTTACCTGGTGGCGCGCGAAGTCCCAGCCCCACCAAACTTGGCTGGTGATAGTGGAGGTCCACCACATTTTGAGCGGTCTAAAACATGTCCCCCTCCGACTCACAGTTTTGCCGCTAGGCGGGTGAAAATTTTTTGGGAAAACGCCTCCCGTGTGGTTAAACCCCTATAACTTCTGAACCGCTTGACCTAATTCGACCAAATTTTAAACACCAATCAGCAAAATCACTCTGCATATACGCTGAGTTTTGTAGAAATCGAGCAAGGGAAACGACCCTGTGGGGCATTTATATTCCAAAATTTCGTAAAATTGTCAGTTTTGGGGGCCTTACACCCTCCACCCATCCCCAGATTTTGGCAAAATTTGGCACGGAGTAGTGGACCTCCATGGACCTTCAGTCCACTCCTACATGCCAAATTTTGCCAAAATTGGTGCGGGGTGAAAAACTGATTTTGGGGCCCTGAGTAAATGTAATACCACCTTTGGCGCTATGCGCCGGTGGTAAAAATTCCGGATGTTGTACTGTCATACATATCGTTACCGTATAGCATGTGAAAGCACTGGAAGTTTACGGGTGCACTTTAGTGGCTTAAAACTTGACAACGGTTCCACCTACAGCTAAGGTCACTATAGAACACTAATACGAAGTCATTCCTTGTGAGCAAATGGAAGCATCAGTGTGTGGCTTTGATGAAAAAAGTGCTCCAAATCATGTTTTGGTACACCTTTTGGCTTCGGCCATCAAAGTGTGCAGGAATTCGCGATAGGCTAACAGGCCTACTAGGAGCTTGTATCTTGTCAGTGGACAAGAGTGCCAAAATTGTTTTCTGGCACACAGCATCTACGGACCTGGATATTTCAGATTTTGCCAGTGAACAGCACTGAATGATCCGTTGGTGCCATCAGTGGTGGGACAGTGCAGAAATGGCTGAAGGGATCAAGATTCCATTTGGTTGGTCCACTCGTTTGGGTCAGACTAAAGTCGCTAAATACGTCACACAAGATTTGCAGTATTACTCTTTTGCATTTAAACCTCAAAACCATACGTGTTCCAATATACAACATGCCGGCAACCCAACCTATGCCAAATTACTTCGGGATTTCTTGTTAATGTTCAGTTGCAAATCCAAGCAACATTGTTGTGACATTTGGTCCAACTCATCATTTAGCACAAACTGTCACGTGACTGAATGATTTTTTTTTCTCTTCCTTGTTTTGACACATTTTTGTTGATTACATATGCATTTTATAACTATACAGTTGCATATTGGGTTTTCAAAAATTCTAAAACATGCATAGTGCAACGAGGGTGTCACATATTTGGCGTTGTGGTGTTCGAACGATGACATGTGGCTGAAACACGTGTTTAGTTCGTTCAAGTCCATCCGTTCGTCCGTTCCAGTCATTTTTTGTTCATTCTTAGGCGAATTCCCTGAATCTGTACGGCAGCTTGAGATTGGCAATCACGAATAAGTTATCGAAAGAGCAGCAATATAAAATAAAAAGATATCCACCTTTCGAATACAACAAAATTTGTATCAAGTGGGGATTTCTGAAGATTCAATCGAGCGAATGGATCGCCAAAGGTTGTGGGCTACATTCGTGGCCGATGGACGGGATAAACCCGTGGAAAGGGGCACTGTTGATCCCCAAATAGAAGAACAGCGACTTATGTTTGAAGGTAAAAAATGGCTTGCAGAGTGTGAGGAACGGAAGAGAAGAGAGGACTGGGAGCGTCATCGTTGGGAGGCAGAAATGGTTGATCGAGAGGAACGGAGAAAGATAGATAAAGAACTGTTATTACAAAAACAAGAGAAAAGAGAACTAGAGATAGCAAATTTGGAATTAAATAGGCAACGATCAAAAGAGGACGATGCCACCAGACTGAAAAAATTTTCAGAAGCATTAAAAGGGGCAATTCCACGTCAAACTAATGACCTAATGACAGTAGCATTTTTTCATGCAGTCGAAAGATTGTTTTTTGATGATTACAAAGTACCTGATGATTTGCAGGCTACCACTGTTAAGATCATTTTTGTCTGATCGGTCTACAAATTTGGTCGCTAAAATGGACCCTGACAAGTCATGCAAGTACAAAGAAGTCAAGGAACTAATTTTGAAAGAGTACAAAGTGTCGTCGACAATGTATCGTGACCGATTTAACCAAATGATCAAGTAAGATGACCAAACATATGTCATGTTTGCTTCATCTCTAAGAACAACTCTTGAAGGTTACATTGAGGCCAGAAAAGTAGACGATATTGACCGCATGAAAGATTTAATGTTATCTGATAGAATCAAATCTGTTCTACCAATATACATTTTGCGGTACGTTCTTTCAGTAGAGGCAAAATCAGAAAATGGATGGTTGCCGCCATATGAATTGGCAGAACTGATAATTTTGTGGCCAACCATGCTGGTAATACACCAAAAGCCAGTTCCTTAGGCATTCCGAATGCCCAGACAGCTAACCAGAAAAATGGTAACACATTCTCTCGGGAAGGGAGCCAGAAACCTGAGTGTTCTGAGCAATTCAGCACACATCATCTCTTGAAAAAGTTAGCACAGGGAGAGTTCCAAGAGCAGCTTGTTGGATTTGTTCCTCAACTGCACATTTGGCACGATCATGTCCTAATAGAAGGGGAAAGAGTAGCCCGGTGGACCATAAGGTAAAAAATGTTACTATGGTGAGAACGTCGGGGGACAGTAAGGGATTTGTGGGACCTCATCCCAAATCTCAAGCTGCCAACGTATCTGCTGACGGTACTGATGTTTATGTTAATCGTGCTGTAATGTCAGATGATGATTGTGCTATCATGTCAGTGTAATGCAAAAGAATGAAACTAGTTTGCATGTAACTAAATCAATCAAATTTCCTATGTGGATATGTGTAGTCCACTGAAACACATAACAGTGGCACATAACAGTGGCAATCAGCAATGCTGATGAAATCAGTAAGGAACCAACTGTGGTGGTTCAGGCATTGCATGACAGTGGGGCTGAGGTTGCTGTGGTCGGTAGAGATGTGGTGGATTGGTTGCGAAATGTGGTTCCCATACGAACGGTAAAGTTAGCAGGTATTACTGGCCAGACCGTAACATGTCAGGTCGTAAGGCTGTTAATGAAAATCGTGAAAGATGAAAGCGGTGATGTGTCAGATTGCGATGAACAGCACATCAATTCTATGTGTGTCGCATGTGCGGTTGTTGATGGCCCTGCTAATGATGATTTAATCTTGCCATTAGCAGTAATTGATCATCTGTATGAACAAATTTCAAAGCAACAGCACAAGTCACACACTGATTATTGATAAAAGTGAATCGTATGATACTTGTAATCAGATTGCAGAGAATGATCAGGACTGTAATATTAATGTAATCACTAGGAGTGGTTTTGACACTGATGTAAATCTGAACACAGCGATGTTGTTCTGAATGAAAACTCAGAAGTAATTGATGCAGATGATTCAACAAAAAATGCTTTTGATAAAACTCAAATGATTGCAACCCGTGATATTTTGACTGAGGAGCAGAAAGCAGATGAATCACTGAAACCTTGTTGGAAACTCTTGCAATGGCACAACAGTAATTTATGTCTGCAAGATGGGATTTTAATGAGGTTTGAAGAGATTCTAGGACAGAGTTACACTTAACTAGTGGTTCCTGTTAATTGTAGGGAACAGGTTTTGAAATTTGGTCATGATTTTGGTGCCCACATATCACGGAAAAAGAACTTGCAACAAATTCCATTAAATTTTTGGTGGCCTAATATGAAAGCTGATGCATTTGATCATGCTAAGCATTGTGAAACTTGTCAATTGCATGAACGAAAAACCTGTTGGGATAAAGTACCAATACAGGCTGTTCAAAGAAGTGAGGTCAAATCAAATCAAATCAAAATCAAATATGGCTTTAATATGGGTTGGCAAACCGCAACCTAGCATAAAATTAAATAGGTTAATAAGATAAAAAATAGACATACTAGACAGACAGATATACAATATACTAAAATGTGATGTAGATGTATGAGTGACTAAAATGTTATCAATAAACGTCAATAAAGGTACCATTCATGAGCAGTGAAAAGATGCAGTATCCATATTGTTTGTTAATGATTGACAGCATGTCTCGATATCCTGTTGCATTTGCAATTACATCTCCAACAGCAAAAATATCTTTGATTGCTTGTTAAAAGTGTGGATGTATTTTGGTATACCTCGCTATATCTCAGCTGATAATGCCACAAGTAACGTAGCATCTTTGACAAAAAAAGCTGATGAGTAGATTTGGGGTAACACCACATTTCATAACATCTTACCACAGTGAGGGTAATTCTGCTGTTGAACGACTGATTGGAACTACCAAACGTTTGATGGTAAGGTTGCTGATGAGCATCCGAAATCATGGTATAAGCATCTACCATTCATAATATGGACCTTAAGAGAGTCTCCATCCGAGCTAACTGGGATCCCACAATGGCTATTGGCAATGGGCACAGTTCCTCGGGGCCCACTGACTGTATTATGTGAATGCTGGACTGGAGAGATAGATATACCACCCGGTCTAGGGAAAACGCCATAAAAATATCTGCGTGAATTGTATAATAATTCATAAGTAGCAAAAAAATATGCTGACATTCATGCTGAATAAAGGCAATAGGTCTATGTTGATCGTTACAATGCCCATAGTCGGGAAAAGTATTTTGATGTGGGTGATAAAGTGCTAATTTTGCAGCCCAAATCTTCCACAAGTCGAGTATTTGCTACCTGGAAGGGTCCTGCTACAGTAGTTGAAAAATGTTCTCCTCACAGTTATGTGGTTGATTTGGATGGTGTTCATCAGAGACTCCATGCAAACCATCGTCGGTTTTTTTAAAGTTGCTGAGGTGAAGATCCATGGCTATGGATTTGGTAACCCATTTTGTGTCGCTGAAAAAGTGGTTGGTAGTCACGAATCACGATGTCACAGTCACGCCTGATTTCGATTGTCCAGTTGGCAGTGTTTCTGTTAATACTTGTGCAATAATCAGAGATGAAGATAGTGATTTTGGAAGTGTTCAAACTTGCCCAACACTACAGTTGTCAGATGAGATGTTACCAAGCCAATGCATAGATCGAAGTAGTGTGTCTCACTTGAGCGATGATGAGAAACAGCAGTTGTTTAAGGTCTTGGATAGTTTCCCAGACATGTTCAAGGATGAGCCTGGTCTGTATAAAGGCATAAGACACACAGTGCCTACTACTTTTGATTTCAGACCTAGACATCTAAGGGAATATAAGATTCCAGAAAAAATTAAACCAGAGGTAATGCACCAAATCCAAGGTTTGTTAGATCTTGATGTCATCAAGCATTCTACTTCTCCTATGGCAAGTCCATTGGTGTGTGTCTTAAAAGGTCCTTGTGGTAGAGATGGTGTTCGATTAGCCACAGATTTTCGATATTTGAATCGATACACAGTTTCTGATGCCTTTCCTATTCCAGATATTTGTGATACGATCCAGAGGATTGGTAACGCAAAATGAATTTCCATCTGATTTTTCCCAAAGGTATTGGCAAACAGAAATAGCTCCGGAGGATCAGTGGAAATCTGCATTCATTTGTGATGATCAACTTTACGAGTGGACTTGTATGGCTTTCGGTATGAAGTCCAGTGGCCAAACATTCTGTCGAGCTTTAAGGCAAGTCTTGAGTCCTATTCGGGACATAGCAGCGTCTTTCGTTGATGATGTTGTTGTGCACTCAAACTTGTTTCAGCAGCATTTAACTGATTTGGACAAATTCTTGTCTGTTGTCAGAAAAGCAGGTATGACACTGAAACTAAAAAAATGTCAGTGGTGTCATCCTGAAGTGATATTTTGTGGAGTAATTGTTGGTTCTGGGAGCCAGCGGCCAGATCCCGAGAAAGTGGCTGTTATCGATAGTATAATAAGCCCACAAACCAAGCGTCACGTTAGGCAGATTTTGGGATTTTTTAATTACTTTCGAGATAATAGTCCCAATTTTGCAGCTAAATGCAAGCTTTGACAGACTTACTGAAAAATGATAAGTCCAACAAAATCAAGTGGGGTGAAAAAGAGTGTCAGTCATTTGATGAACTGAAAAATGCTTTAAAGTTAGCTACTCAGCAATCTCTGAAGATAATTGATGTGGAGAAACCATACCATTTGCTAGTAGATGCTAGTTCACATACCATTGCTGGTGTGTTGATACAGTTGGAGAATGATCTAAAATAACGTCCAATCGCTTTTTTCAGTTGGAAATTAAGTGAAACTCAGCAAAAGTGGCCTATTGTTGAAAAAGAAGCTTATGCCGCTTTGAAAACACTTAACAGAGTTAGGCATTGGGTGTTTTCTAGTTTTATTACTGTTTGGTCTGATTATAATCTTAACAT
>Ga0209782_1002372_pt1 | contig 10478 bp, 6 predicted proteins | sample WorMetmaBAHAMAS1_FD_187390 | JGI IMG/M metagenome (GOLD analysis project Ga0209782, IMG submission 187390) | Marine gutless worms symbiont microbial communities from Max Planck institute for Marine Microbiology, Germany - Inanidrilus... | ecosystem: Host-associated > Annelida > Digestive system >...
AGCGAATTTCGTGCATTTTAGCCTTAAAATCTGACATCTCGTGGCAACAATTTTAATAATTTTTCGAAGAATCAATTCAATCAAATGACCAAATTTTGTGCATATTAAACTTCAATTGCCAGGCCGCCAGCAAGGGGTCATGCCCCGACCCCCTAGATCCGCTCTCTTAAATTCAGATAGGGGTTTGAGGGAGCATTGAAGCTGTAAGCTCCTACAGTGGGGGTAGCATAAACTCATTGAAGCAGTACAAATAATTAGCAAACTGTGATGCTAGATCTGGACTGGGGGGGGGTCGAAGGCGAACCCCCAGACAAAAATTTTCAATCACCAGTGTGGGGGTCGTCTTCGACCAGTGGGGGGTTAAACCCCCCAACCCCTCAACAAATCGAACACTGATGAAGCACCTTTAAAAACCAGGCCATAAATCTTACATTTAACTAATAAAATACAAATAATAAAACCTTTGCGAAGCATGAACAATTTACAATAATACATTTACGGATCAAATGTGTGCTCCAATAATACAGCTTGTTTTATTAATTTAAAATACTGATGGTAAACGTGTATTTTTGAAGAAATTAAACAGTGAAAGTGCCAGAAGATATACATGTATTAACAAAACAGCAATACATCCAGGAACAAATCTAGCATCATCGTCACACAGAGCAGATGTTTAAATAATTACAGTTCAGACTAATTGGTAAAATGTCTAGTTAATTCTCACATACTGGTAAAGCAGTTTCAGCAGCAGAAACAATGCAGCACCTTAACTTACTGTACAAGTACTTCTTTACACCAACTCCATAACTCATCAGAATAAGATTATGCCAGTATCAGTAGTTATTTACAAACGCAGACACAATTTACAATTGCCGTGTAGATCGAATATGCTCCTGCTCATAAAAAGCAGGAGTCTTAGTGAGCAAACATTTGTAAAGAGCAGTAATCACTTATATGTGAACGTAGATAAATAAATAAAGGGGGTGCAGAGTAGGTGATAGTGCTTGTTAAAAGCAAACCGAAAAGTGGGTTTTGTAACTTGCGATACTTTTCGAATGGATCCACAGTTGAAATGAGCAAAAAGAGGATTTGGAGAAAAGGGGAAAATGACAAGATTGTTGGTGCTGCAATATGGAATGAACAGGAACCAAGAAAAGGACAACTGCAATGTATGGACAGGATACTAAGAACTGGGAAGTTCTGTCATACATGACGGTGTGCCGGTACCTGCCTCCGTGGCTTAGTGGTCTAGCGATCTCGGGCCGCGGTGCAGTAAAAGCCTGGCTGGAACCAACGAACGACAGTGTGCATGTAGGTGACAGATCTAACTCATTACAGCATTTCACATCAAAGACAAAGCCAATGAATTCTACCAGGCATTTAATTCATAATTTTCTTTAGTCTACATTTTCACACGAAGGGTTTATAGCCTATTTGTAAAAAACCTGTAAACTGTTTAATGCCACATGAGTAAATCTGCTGACACTGTCTGATGACCAACTTAACAATATACTACACATGTCTATGAGTATGAACTTCACCAAGTTCGCTGCAAGAACATTTATTGCAATACTGGTATTTGGTCAGAATGTTGCTATGTAATAACGTTATTAAAAAATAAATTACCATGTACCCACAAACACTATGAGACAGAACAATTTACCCACTTGAAAGCTCTCAGCTGAAATTACACCGACCACTTTAAGGTCAATTTCAGCAGACTGTGGTAATTATCTCTATTAGCCTATGGGCTGTAAGCTTCTATTGGCAGACTTTTAACATATTTAGGTCCGGTTTTTCCACAGCAGATTAATCTCCCGTTAATTTAATCCGGCATTAAATCCAGCAGATAATGATTAATTTAATCAGATGTCGTTTTTCCGGATTAAACTAACGGGAGATTAATTTGCTGTGGAAAAACCGGACCTTAGAGTCCATACTAGCCAATCCAGAACGGCATTCATCCACAGTTAGCCATTCTACCAAATGCTTGCCAAGCCTACTGGGCCCATTCGATGGGGCCATAGCGGTCCCCTCTGTCACGCGTTGTCATTGATGTTGTTGTGGACATCAATGCGCAGGCGGCGTGCGGCAGTAGCAACACATGGTGAATGGCAATGTAAAACAGGATGCGTGCTACGGCTCGCAATGGCGAATGGGCCAGACATTTTTCAAATGCTTCTTGTTTTTTTTCTGGGACAGTAAACTATAGGCCTGTTTTTCATCGCCTACCAGAACCTAACAGGGCGTGGCTGTTAGTTTATTTTTCACGCTAGACCAGTCAGCTTTCGGTATATTAATCACGTGACTACCATGTTTACATACCAAACACCTACCTGGTAGGTTCTGGTAGGCGACGAAAAACAGGCCTTATGACCTTTATATTTAGGTGAAAGGTAATTCAGTTCAAAACTACTGTCCAGACAGAACACAACCAACAAAATGGTCGGTAAAATAATCACAAACTATGTTATGTTCAATAGGTGAATGAATATCTGCTGGTGATACTGAGATATTGTTCATGCACCATCGCACATACGGTGGCGAGCAATATCTTACTCTGGACCAAATGTCATCTGGCCTGGTCCACCCTTTTTCATATACCGCCGATACATTTTGTATCGCGAATTGTGTGCCAACTCAGCCTTTCTTTCTTCCTCCTTCTGAGTCTTCCACACCTACAATTATCATCATCATGATTATTAACAAAACACAACATTCTGTTCTGGTGCAGCCAGTTCCAATTTTGAACATAACTGCATTAAACTTTAATTAATTCAAATATAGTGCATTTTCTAAACAATAACTGTTCACATATCTGCATACAAATTTCAGCCTAATCCAACTGAATGTGCACATTACTGCACAGTGAAATTTAATGAAATAAAGTGTCACTTTGATCAATGCAATTTTCTTCTTAAAACAGTAAAAATTTATTCTTAACAGGCAGTGAACATGACAAGAATCAAACCAAAAAGTTTAAGACATGAAGAAAATGCCTTCTGCATCAGTGCAGAGTGGTACCATTAGGACTTCCATACCACGTCACATGCAATTATCATCATCATGATTATTAACAAAACACAACATTCTGTTCTGGTGCAGCCAGTTTCAATTTTGAACATAACTGCATTAAACTTTAATTAATTCAAATATACTGCATTTTCTAAACAATAACTGTTCACATATCTGCATACAAATTTCAGCCTAATCCAACTGAATGTGCCGTCAGTAAACTATTCCACATGACAAGATTTTCTAGCAATGTGCATGGAATTCGGTTCTAACTGAAATACTGCAAAATTATTCAACTTGCTTCAGTTTATATAAAGTACATTCAGTGGCTCTAATTAAACTTCCATGATGCATGTTTTTTATAATTATCAGTGTAGTATAGATAGGCTTTCATTGAAATAACAAGCCATAACTGGGCATAAATAAAACTGTCTAAAGATAGATAATACTATGAAAAATATAACCAGCTTACAGAGATGTGAACAGCAATTGAGCGCATTTAGTTTTTCTTTTTTTAATTTCTCGTGCTACTTACTGAAAATTTTTCAGACTTCCACAGTTCCAGCTTAATAAATTCTTCCCGCTCATGATCTTCTAAAGCCTACAACAAAAGGAAAACATTATCTATGGATTCAACAGATACACAGTCACAATGTCACTAAGCTACTTCCAGCTGTGATTCGCTCTGCACACGACAGCAGAAAAGATGACAAATCTCCAACTGTCGGTTTTTGCATGTTGTGCTAACGAAGTGTTTACGTTATGAATCATATTTTGTAGATAGACCCCAAACCAACTCCAAATTATGTTTCTCGCTCGCTTGTAAAAAATCTTGCTCAATTTTCTCATTAATTTTAGCGAACTTCATCGAGATGTCTAAAAATAGATCGTCTGCAAGAAGTATTATACTGCAGCTGGAGCCACGCTACAAGGCTAAAGTTGCGCGCATGGTTAAAAATGTGGAGTATATGCGGCTTCATTGTTATTACAGTGAGGGTGAAGTACGTAAATTACGTCAGGTAATAATGCGAAACTATCAGTGTTTTGTGGAAATTGTGGCACGTTTTGTTGTGAATTGTGGGCTGTTTAAAATTTTGCTCGCTACGAATCACTTGCAGTTTTTCTCACTTGCTCCAGGAAAAAATCTCGTGCTCTATCACTCACCCCATTTCTCACTTTCGCTTCGGGATTTATTTGTAGACAGGTACATCATATCAAGTGTTACCAACAGGATGACATATCACCACCAAAAGTGGTGTGGTTATGGTCACATGCTCTTTTAAAAATTTTCAGTCCCTTTAAAATATCTTTTGAATAGCTAAAGCTAAACTTGAAATTCTGCACAATCACCGGCCATATGAAGCATTAGCCTTGGGATGAAAAATTATTTTTCAAGCAGGTGCCGTCATGTGACCTCTTAAATTTATGAAATAGGCCTAAACGATCATATCTTGGAAACAGTTAAGATAGATATAGTTACGATGGAAGACTAACAGGAAATCATGTCTGACAGTCCTATGCCAAGTATCCAAAGGAGTTGTAAATATTGTACAAGGATGTCATGACAAGACAACGAAAATCGTAAGGTAAGGAAGGAAAGGAAGCGTATAGCAGTTTGTGTTACAAGCACCGCACCGCTACGGGAACTCACGTGTCATATGGGATCACACAGTGTTACCTGCTACCTGGCAGATGTGACATTCCCGCCTTTACCCCAGCCAATTGAGGCTGGTACTCGATTTAGCGACACAAGAGGGATGCAAGGCTGAGTTGACCTCAGTGGTATTGCTCATTTTTTATTAAAACACAGTCACAAAAGTACTAGTAATTAACTACACTAACTAGAAATACACTATAGCTTTCTCGGTACAACTGAGTCCAATTATCAGCAGTCTCTTTAGACAAGATAACCACAGCATCCAACTATCCACATTAACTTGTAAGCCTAGGCTGTGTTGAGACAAAATGTCAGTTAAACGCACCACCCACAGCACAAACCAAACTATTACCACGGTCAAAACTGTGTAAACGCCATGCCACATACCTACCTCCCACTGCCTGAGACTCATTTTCAGATTACGCCGGATGATGTGACACCTTGCCGCATCGTCATACTCTTGCCACATGATGGTGTACTTCCATATCCAGTGTACGTACCATGCTACGTAACACAGGATGTGGTAAGGCAAAAGAACAAGCTGCAGCCATAGAATGTCAAGAATGCTCGGCTTCTGATAGCTTCCACTGCACCACAGTAACAAGCGTAAAACACATAAAGCAACGATCTCCGTTTCCATAGCCCTCAGCCAAACACCAGCTGTGACAGCATGTATATCAGACTAGTGCATCACGCAGTATGGCTGTTTACACCAGCTCTCGCCGGTACCAAGTTATACTGCTTGGTGACAGAGGCACATTGGTGCGAACAACTTACGCAAGGTTATTACACGACAGCGCAGCGGCTGTGGCTCAAACTTGCAACCACAGAGTCACTACATTGATGCGCTAACAATATCACAAATATGCAAATGCAGTTGTATAGTCAAATGAAAATAAAACTCATACAAGTGTTTACCATAAATGCAATTCAAAAAAATACATACATAAGTTTTGCAGCTGCAAAATACGGTCTAAATATTAATCTCAGTTGCAAGTAACTGATTAATTCACTCGCCAATATTCGGCACAAAACTGAATAAAGTGAGCGACCGTATGTCCATCTTGTCACGAATAATCATCTTCAGCACTTCCTCCTCCTCCAACTTCAGTTCTTCCTGAAGAAAACATTTTTGTGTATGGCAACAGATACCTCAGAAGCATTTTAGCAACTTTAAGATCACGTGTAATCATGTATCATACACAATAATTCCATATAAGTTACTTCTTGTAGCAATTATTTCTAGGAAATAACTTTAAAAAACGAGGTGTCACAGTTTTTGGTAATAAGGTAGAAAATGGACATTTACAAAACAAGCAAAAGATTTAAATAGGAAAATATAACTCACCTGGGTAAATTTCAAAATTATTCACCTCATTCTCACTTTGGCCAGCATAAATTTTTCCACTGTGCCAACTACACTTTTACTTTTTACGTCACTCAGCTACGAGACTGAGCAACAGATGCGATAACCCAAACCTTTCAAAAATTTATCAAATGTGGTCAAAAATCTACCTGTTCCCATATTTTATTAAAAAAACCCACCCATAACCAAAAGACGGCAGTGAAAATACCAGCACCAACAAAAATAACACAGATGATTAAAGACTTTTACAAAAATTCACGTAAATGATGTCTGTTTTTTTCTTAATTCTCAAAGAACATTAGAATCCATCAACTTACAGGAACAGGTGTTGTTCTTATAAATACAACCAGTGCTTTGACACTGTTGGTTGGGTCTTTAGACCCATAAAACCCGTCCCCGATATAACCTATAATGTGTTTGGTGGGACGTTAAACCTTGCTCAACAACTATAAATACTACACTGATATATTTATTGCTACTACTCTAAAAATGAACCAAACAAAGAAACAGAAGCTACAATAGCATGTACCTTTGTTTTCAATTTGTCCTTCTTCTTTTTACCGTCAAGTAAGCCTTCACTTTTAGCTATCTCTTGAGCCTTCATTCGATACTTTGGCACCAGCACGATGTGGTCAATGGCAAACTTGTAGTTGTTCCATGCACTTAAGTACTGCAATGCATGCGTCAACATATTATACAATCTTTTAACATAAAAATACAGAGCTTTACTAGTGCATTTTAGTAATTCCATACAACAGGTCAGATAAGAGAGATAATATGCCGGTATACAGAAATTAACCTGTGGTCTATTTTTCCAGCTTAATGATAATTCTAATGTACTATTTTCCAGAACTGACATAAATGCTGTTAAAAATTCAAAGATTTTCATTCAAATTATTGTGCAAAAATAACACAACACTAAACAAAAGTCAAAATATAATTGACTACGTCATGTGTCATGCCACGACAATTTATTGAAGAAAATGTAAGAAAATAGAATGAAAGAGTAAACAATAAAAGATACAAAATAACTGCATATGACAAATAATATTTCTGTGAAAATGTACAAAATAGTACAAAAACTGACAATAAAATAAAGTTTGCTTAATAAATGCATGTGCTACTCAAAGTAAGAACCTGCTGGCAACAAGAATAGTTCAAATAAAATTACACTAACAATATCAAGAATGTAATAAACTTGTACAATCAAATTCAAATAATAAGATAGTGTCAGCCAATATTATATGCCTGGCACACAGATATAAAGCGTAAAAAAGCTTATTGCAATTGTAACAAAAGATCAATTTACCTAGAATCCACAAAATGCAATGTTTAATAATTAAAAGTGTCTCAACAAATATCATTCATATAGATGTCATGCAAAAAAAAATTTAAAAAAAACTAACAACAGTCTCCAAAATCTACCGAATAAATATCATGTTGCTCCATATTTTATAAAATGTATTCTATCGCAAGCAACACAAAACATACACTCAAGATCAATTTTGAGAAACCAAAAATGTAATAAATAAGAGTGCCATATACCTGAACAACGGATATTATAGAAATAGTTACAACGATAACAATTCGGACATCAACTTTTGGCGCCATTCGCCGTCGATAATACTTGTAGTAATTGAAGTAGTACTCATCTGTCATAGTAGAATATACGACACATAATATAATACAGCACTACAGATGTCTAGTATTGATCATGTATGCCAATACATAGATACATACAGGTTTTATGGATTTCTGGCAGCCAAAGGCCGGATTAGACAAATAATTATTAATTAACTGATCGATGATAATAACTAACTGTTAATTGTTTTTCTATTTTAAAAGCAAAATTTTTAACCATAAAAATTCAATTAACTAGACGGCATTTAATACAACACATACTTCTGTCATGTCACACAGAAACTGGTACAGGGTCATTACTAGTAAGCAGCAGATGTTGATTATCAGACAGTTAAGAAGTTCAGTTGTTCAACTTTACTAACTTTACTGTTAATTAAGCTGCAATAAATGCATACCTAACAAAAAACCAGCATTACAAAATATACACTTATTACTTGCAGCTCATGAACATAAAATAAGCATCACAGATGCAGATTGGATTCTTACAACACTTAACAATGTTAACTTAAAATCTGCAATATAAATATACCTCTAAGTTTTTAAATTACATAAAAATTCAGTCATTATAATGATACAAAATGCTGTAGTAAGAACCAGGGCTGCCAGACTATTCTAGTCAGGCTGCCAACTGCCTGTGAAAAGTAGCCAAATGTTGCCCAAATTCCAATCTTCAAAAGTAGCGCAAAACCAACAACTTGGCACAAAAATATAACACTTGCAGCATCCCATAACCTTCTCAAGTAATGTTAGTCAGTTAAACCCACCTGTATATTATGTTGCTTTCCACACTTGTTCTAAACACTCGAACCAAAAACGAAGGCATCCAGCCTGCAAAAAAACTAAGTGGTGGGGTGTTGGTGTGGTTAGCAAGGTGCACATTTTCATATGATCTAGACAGTGCCACTGCCACCCGCTGTATCCTGTTTCAATAAAATCCAGACTGGTTTTACCTTTCTGGTACCAGCTCACCCGGGTAGTCCCAGACAAAGGGCCATATATGGAGGGTGGCGTGGAGGATACTGCACTAAGAATATCCAGAATTAATCACGAACAAAATACCTGGATGGTCAAGCATATAATCATAATCCTTCTTTGTATCTTCATCTTTTAAAGTCTGCACACACAGAAACACATTCTCATTATTACCGGTATTATTATTATTATTAACAAAACAAAGCAGATGTGTAATTATTAACAAGAAATTACCGGTAACTAAATTAACTCAACTATCAGCGCTTTAATGCTGTTGATTTAAAGCACAGCCACCGCGCCAGCCAGGGAAGTTGAAGCTGCCGTATGATCCCCAACAAACATGGCCGCCACCAGGCTGTTGACTTCAACAAAATGACATCACTTGACCAGCTTGCTTGTGGCCATGTTTGTTGGGGAAGCCAATTGACGGCTTCAAATGCTTCTGCTGTTCTGACTTAGTCAGGAAATGTATCTGGCTTGTAAAACCTGCTTTAGAAGTCAAACGGTTCACTTCTGAGAGATCAGGATTAATCTCGAGAAAAGATAATCTTATACTCCTTCAAGTATCATACAGGCTCATGCTGATGTTAAGCCATAAACCCAGCAGTAGTCTGCCATTACTTTCTGCCAGATCTACAGTTACCTGCCTGAGCATCACTGCCCTTGGCTGGTATCAATTTATATTATTTGGTGTGTGATCAACTTGTGTAAGGAAGCTGAGTGACATTTAAACAGCTGGAGAATGGAGATCAACCGTTATTAGTTCAACATCTTACCAACTGTGTCACCACACCACACAATTGAAATAATTCTGAAAAACTTAGCCATTTAAATAAAAATGAAATTGAAGTGACACTGTTAAAAATACTGCATCAACAATTTACAGTTAAACCAAACACAGGCAGTATGTTAGATCTAAACAGGATGCCTTTTATCTCTATCTTTATCAGAGGGTGGTTAATGAAGGACTGATCCAAAAATAGATAACAGGCTGCTATTGAAGACTGTGGCAATCTGTATTTTATTAGACCATAATATGCATGTTTCATAAATATTATAATTTAAAGCTTTGTTGTAGAAAACAAAACATTCGCACAGTAAAATAAATAACAAAATATTGAATTAAGTCCACTGCTTCTTCACAATATTGTTTATAATACTGTATCTGTCTCGAAAGTTGTATATAGAATAACCAACATAATGAAGTCCAAGTTTCAAATCTGCAAATCCATAATATTGACAAAATAATAAATCCACAACTAAAAATCAAAACAGAAGTTTACAGTACTCTCTTACTTCATAAGCTGTAGCAATCTTTCGGAACATGACGGCAGCAGCATCTTTTTCCTCCTGCACAGTAAATACAGACCATGATTTCTTCAAATTACAGCAAATAAACTCTGGCAGTACTAAATCTCAACTTGTTTAAAATTTATAATAAAACACTGACAAAAAAATCCCATGTCTGTGAGGAAAATGCGGCAGAACAATGAGTGGTGGGAGTGACTCCTGACGTTCTGCAGTTTTTGCCGAGCTCAGTACGGAGCAGCTTTGACATTGCGATGAATGCTATTACCACTAGGCCAAGCCACCATCTATTAATCACCACTGTCACATTAATATCAGTTCTATCAGTTGCAACAAGTGCCGTAACGATTCCTGCTATTTAATGCACAATCAATTATTGCGTAGAAGTCGTCAATTTAATCTGGTTCAATTTTTACCGCGCGAGGCTATGCTAAGCGCGGTATTTGCCGTCATCGTGTGTCTGTCTGTGTGTGTGTCTGTCACACTCCGGTATTGTATCAAAACGGCTAAACGTAGGAT
>Ga0209782_1002373_pt1 | contig 10477 bp, 8 predicted proteins | sample WorMetmaBAHAMAS1_FD_187390 | JGI IMG/M metagenome (GOLD analysis project Ga0209782, IMG submission 187390) | Marine gutless worms symbiont microbial communities from Max Planck institute for Marine Microbiology, Germany - Inanidrilus... | ecosystem: Host-associated > Annelida > Digestive system >...
ACAGTCTACGCTGTATATACTATCCAACTTTAGCCCCCGGGGCCTATTCCTGGATAGTATATAAGACTCCGGGAAGCATCACGGCTGAAGTTATACAATACACTGAAACTCCGTCTGTGCGAAGTCAGTAGCCTAATATACATAATAAGCAACGCAGGTATAATTTGTAAAGAGGGTTTATTCGTGGGGCTTATATAGAGAAAAAGAGGCAAGGTGTTTTAGGGGAAAGAAGAAGAAATGAGTGATATTTCGTTGAACAAATGTAAGGGGGGCTATTCCTGTTAGTTAGTTAGTTTTATACTGGGGAGGGGGCACAGCCTCCTCCCCAGACCCCTCCGTCAGTATTTCGGCTAACACAGCTATAACCACCGGCGGTATTCTACCTAAAAGCTGAACCCCCTGGTGGGGCTAAAGTTGGATTATGCCAAAATTCTGTGCTTTAACTCTGCACCTTGATATTTAGCCCAGAAATACTAAATGTAATGTATTCTAATGATTTCTGTTGTTGGAATAGTGAAATTATGTCACTTCAGTACGGATGATCACACCATTTAATATATTTTGTTCTGTTAGTTTTATTGTCGTGTGTTTCTTTCTAACAATTATTTGTATGTGTTTGCTGCTTGATTCTGACGGCATCGTTACACAATATTTGCAGAGTCTTGTCTCAAGCCAGATTGTGATGACGATTGTCAGCCTTTTATGTGCCAGCTGCGACATCCGTGCTCCGGTGAATGACTGATGACTGTTGCCTCTTGTGTATGATCACTGTGTAGAAACTTGTTATCACTGAAGCATAATATTGCTTGGAACTTCTGAAAGTCTTGTATTCTCTTTGGTGACTAATACATGAATACAGCAACCTGAATACCGTGGGATGAGTGTCTGTATATTATTTGTGGTATATAATGTGTACACAAGTTCCGTTTGCTGTGCAGGGATAGAAGCACTTGAAAGTTTCTGCCTTATTGTCAAGTGAACCAATGTTAACTTGGCAATAAGGCAGAAACATTCAAGTTGCTTCTTATGACTGTATTCATGACTGAATTTAATATGAATTCAGATTTAGATGCTCAAAAGGAAATTCCTTTGGTATGATAGTTCATACAGTACATGTTTTGGAGTGTCAGATTTTTATCTCTGAAAAGTGTTAAGAGCAAATCATAATTTTATGCAACAAATTGAAGCATTAGGGCTACTGTTTGTACTAGGTACTGCGGCGCTTTATATGTTTACTGATGGATTCAAGAGAGTTCATGAGCTTCTAATGTTTGATGACAACGGGCATAGGTCCTGGTTCATTGGCAGCACGGTGCTCGCTGGTTGGTACCTTTCTTTCTTGTCTGACGTTGCACTAAACTGTCTACAGTGAATGTAAATTGTCGTTGATTGTAATTATCTCAGAATTGCATATATTTTTTTCTACTTTTTGTCCTGTCAGGCTGAGATTTTTTACTCATGTGACACTGTTAGAGCAGAATATGCTTAGTTATGGTATGGTTCAGTGTCCATCAGTGTGTTACTAACTTACTAGCTAGAGTTTTATCAAAACAGATGAACGAATCAGAAGCTAACCTTTCATTGGCTCATCCAGCACTTGTTATAACAGAATTCTAGCATTTTCAAAATAATAATACTTTCCTAGGATACTTCCCTTGTTCCAAACTTTGAACTAAGCCAATTTTTGGCCATGCCTAGTCAGTCGTCACAATTCACAAGTGTTGATCGGCTTAGTTTGATGATCTCATGTTTATTACATGGATCATCCACTTTTGTTTAGAGTATGATTGACTTAGCATAGAGCATTGCATGGTTTGTCTGCGACAGTTGAGACTTGCTGAAGTTGGTTCGCATGTAGTGGTCTGGAAGAACTGTTGTAAATACACAAAGTTAAATTATTTATTTTGTTTAAAAAAAGATGCAAGCATACGCATAACATCTCATGTGACTTGGTAAATTGGCAGCATTAGGTGACATCGTAATCAGTTCATTGTTACTAAACGTAGAACTGTATGATTAGTAGGAGAAACAGTAGCAGTAGGAGTCGTAGTAGTGGTAATCTGTCGCGCTGTACCAATTAATTGATTAATCAACGATTATGCAACTAATTTCTCCACGACGAATAATCAATTATGAATTTTTAGTTGTCGACCAAACATCTTTGTCATGTGACATCTCTGCTGTTCATTTGTCTGTCTCTCTTTCTCTGCTATCTTCAGAAATGGTTCATTTTTGAGCTATAGTTAGTTCGTTAATATAAAACACTAACATAAGAAACCGCGTTGTGGTAGTGAACCTCCTGGTCAGTGCTCTGATGAAATTGCTTCGTCACCTCCCAGAAAATCAATCATTATTTCAATTTTAGTCAACGATTAATTGACTAAAAATATATTAGTCAGCTGTAGTAATCTATAATCATTCGTAACTCATTATTAGAATTTTAACAAGTGCTTGCCGTGTGCATGTTCGCAGATGGCCGTTTAATTGTGACATCTCCAATGGAACCACTCTTCCTTATTTTGCCGTACCTTGTCAAGGCAGCCGATGTAAGCTAATGATTGGTACTACCGTACTTTCTGTTTTCAGTTAACATTTATTAGCTGTTATTATTTTTATTATTTTAAAGTTTTTTGCTTAACTGGGAGTATTTTATCATTTTTCTCTAGCTTATTGATTACTGAAGGATGATGATAATGTATTTTGTTTTACATTTTGATGAACAGCAGCTTCAGATTGTTGAAAACAACCGTGTGAACTGAGCATGCACACTCATTGTGCACATGGCTGACAACATTATTGAATTGAGTTGATATGTCTATTGATTTGTCTTCTTTACCGTCATCTGCACTGTGAACCAAAAAACAGGACCCTAGATTTTTGTCTGTAACTTTGCCGAATGCTAACCAATTTTCAAAATTTTTGCACTGATAGATTTATTAGTAAATTTGCAATAAATTTATTTTTAAGCACTTACTTACAAAAATGAAATTGAGACAACACTCAAGTTGACAGTAAAACATTGAATGAGCGGCTGAAATGTGACGTCTTCAGCTGTTGCATGAGTACAGAAAACGATTACGATGCATTGACTTCTGGTCTCAAACCATTCTTGTTACACAATGAACACAAATTCGGCAAGTCATTAACAGTCAGTTGCCATTGCATGTTAAAGGATGTTGTAGAACAATGTGTCTTTGTCCGTCGCATGAACTCGGCCAGTTGATCGGTTGTGTTACGTCGCTCTGTAGAGTGGTAGATTTATGTCACTGGAGACGTTGCTTGATGACGCGGAGTTTCCAGAATGTCGACATCTCGTCACATGCTGCACTAGTGAACACCTGGCCAGCATCGCGGACACTCGACGTAATCACTACATTTGTTGTATAATGGCTTCCAGTAATGGACACGTTCACGTTCACTGCTTAGCTGTAGACTCGACACCATCTTGACATTTCTTAACCCACACGATGTTTCAGTTTTCATAGTTACTGTCGATTGTATTGCAAGAACAATAGCTATTTTATGGCCATTATAATGGTTAACCTGTGCTAGCTGCCCCCCATTAAGAACTGGAGGATTTAGATGGATTTGAAAAAAATTTTCACTGCCCAGTACCTACGTGTCCTTGCTAATGGCAGCAAGTGCACTTGTATTAGAGAGAAGATGCTACAGAGTTATCAGCGGTGTTACCTACGCTGTTTCTGTGTCGTTGTTAGAAAAAATATATTAGCGAATCAATATCTTTCACGTTTTCGTGGATTTGACACATTAGTTCATATCTGGTGATGTTACGTGTTCATTGTAGACAACATATGTTGGTATTTGTAATGATGTCTGTGTAGTTTATAAAAGACTAGGGTTTACAGCTGATGTCGGTGCTGGGGGTTCAGCATGTCCAGGCGACAGTCGTGGAATGTCATTACTTTCTCCGAAACCTCGATTGCCATCTCAGTCGTAGAACACTACCGTCATATGATTGGTACAGTAAGCAGAAACACGCGAACAACTTGTACATGGCAATGTTGAGGATTAGTGGTAAAATTAACATACCGTATCTGAATACATGCATTCATACACACAGTTTGTCAGGGAAATGTCGAGGAATTTTACATTTCATGCAGAGTGGTACGTGTAATTTATATAGTGCCAGAATTGTGAAACAGACCCAAGCCACTGGCACCGAGCAACTAGATAGCAAAAGCAGACTGGACGAGATAGGATTTAGTTAACGTTTGAAGGTTGACACTTTATCAATAGAATGGATGCACGCAGGTAGCGAGCGAGTTCCAAGTGATGGTAAGAGCACCAGCCAGTCTGACCTAATGACACATCATAAATGTGTATTTATTATATTTTTCTGTTGTAGCTATTCGTTGCTTACATGTACAATGCGTGCTGGTGTGTTTTAAATTTAGAGTCTGACGACGGAGTCACATTCTTTCGGTATAACAACGAAAAGACGTTATCATGGTTGAAGCTGAAGGTTGGAGGCCAGCAATTTTTTACTAACCACAATTCCATTAAAGCTATATATCCATATATCCACGGTGACTAGTTGGCCAGGGGAGAATAGATAAACAGACAGCTTTTTTGATGGGATTTGAAGAGGTCCAAACTTTGGAGGGAATATGCATTATAGTAGAGAATAATGCACTGACTGAACTGATTGAAATGCTGTTTGGGGGCAGACTTGTGTGGACCCAAAAAACCATGAATTAGATGGAGTACATGTGGGCGCCACCTAATGAATACAATTGAACGATCCATGCTCGGAGGCAGTGCAGGCTGTTGTTACTGTTACTGTAGCAATTAAGGCTGGTACTTGATTTAGCGAATCTCAAGGGATGCAAGGCTGAGTTGCAGTGGTTGAGCACAAAGGCACAATCTGAATCGCGTGCGGTGACTAGTTAGCCAGGGGAGAATAGATATTAACACCCAGTAAAGAGACAGCTTTTTTGATGGGATTTGACGAGGTCCAAACTTTGAAGAGAACGGATGGATAACGGCAAGTTGTTATGTCGTGTGACATATTATGATGTCATTGATTGTCAGGCGGCCGAGCTGGTCAGTGCACTTAAGCGGCAAGACGTCAAAGTCTCCAGTTCGTCGGCAGCGTTGACTACTTTCGTCGATGTTTCTGCCTCTGGTAGGAACGTTGTAGCGATGTCCTCATAACAGTTAGACGCAGTGATATTAGCGTATAATGGAGAAATGCATTTCATTTGTGTTGATTATGAGATGTTGGGTCACTTATGCTCTGGTACCATAGTAGGGATATCATGTGGGTTTTGGCTTCACTTGGAATCACTCTGGAATCCAAGGTGACAAGTTTCCTGGAAAATCTGGAATGTCAGGGAATTGGCCTTTTTATCGGCCGCATAGCAGGGGAGATGGCAGTATTTTGCAATTGCAGATGATCTTGACTATCAGCTTAATGTTTATGTACATTTATGCTTATTATGAATGAGTTTCAATTGCTTTGCCAGTGAATGCTGGCTCTGGTAGTTTATAACTGATTGTTTACGGTGAATTGAGAAGATACATTAAGTCGTGGAAACTTTGCGAGTTACATGTAGTTGGGCTAGTTTTTGGTGGTCATTGGGCGGGAATTTCCAGCCGATCTGGCAACACTGGTTTAGTTATGTAATGTGTGTTTTCTATTTGTGAGGTAATCATGACAAGTATGCACATGGCCTCATCGCCGACTATTTGCCGGCAGATCTAAGCAAACAGCTTTTCACCAGTCTTGGGTTTGAATTTTTACCTTTTTTTATCTCTCTGTCTGAACTTCTTGCTGTTACACGTCTTAGCTTACAACAACTTTGTTCACTCCAGTTTCATCTTTTACATGTTTTTGTCATTACATAACTGTAAGTGATTTTGATTTTGTCGAAGTGTGCCAAGTGAAACGTTCAACAAGATCTGGAATGTGTGAATTTCTTGCACAGAAATGTGTTGTCAGTTTTCATGCCCAGTACTCTGATCCTTTCGAGTCTGTTAATTTGCTGTCGTATAGTTGTGAAAAATTGAATAACTGACAATCAGTACAAATTACTGTTGTGATTCTTTTGTATGTGATTATGAACTCAGTACACATCTTTTGCCTTTGATAGTAAAGTTGTTGTTTGTTTGCCTTGTTTGCAATTTGGAATTTTGTATCATTCTACGATCACGTGTAAGTCTGTTTTTATTGTTGTTACTTGCTGTGTTGGCACATAAATATATTATTTGAGTTGAGTTTTGGAGTCTAATTGTCCACTATGGATGTGTTAATTATAATGACGTCGTCTCGATGGTGAGCTCATACTGTGATGTTTACAGGATTAAAGAAGACACCGTTAACATAAATTATGCCGATGATGAGCTGCCTGCTTCCAAAGTGAGTTAGATGTATATCATTTCCATCGCTTCAAATCCAGTTCATTTGCAACACAACATGCAACAAAGGCAGTGACTAAAAGTAATGCTGCCTGCTAGTTTGCTACTGTGGCTAGTACTGCTTTATCTTCATCACAATCACTTCATGTTCCACTATTCCAGCGGTCTACTGTCGGATGTCGTTCGTGTCTAGTAGCAGCATCCGTTCTCTGTAATTCTTTGCCGTCAGACATGCATTTTTTTTTTCCAGAATTATAAGACACTAATAGAAAGCTATACGTTGCCAGTCAAACACAACTGTCAGCGTACTGCTGTAACGACTGGACGTGACTGAAATTGTCTTCTGACTTCAAACATGTCACTGAGTCACTGCGTTCGGGTTTTGTTACTGTGCTTCTTGTAGCCAAGCTGATACTGGCAAAATGCTGAAGTAAAACCAGCTGAGAGCAGTATTTGCTGCTTAATGCTGTTTGTTGTAAAAACTACGCCAGTTATTTTATTTGCTTTGGCAATACCTTGTCATCGCTTATTAATATTAAGTATGACAGACAGTCGAAAGTCAGTTATGTGGGTGATGTGCTTAAGTCACTAAAATTGCCTAAGTGTCTCTACTCATGTTGGCTATTTATACGACTGTCTTCATCTCTGATGGTATTGTGTGATGACAGCTGTCAAAGCTAGGCAAGCAGGATGTTGCAGTACCACTGGAGGATTACAGTATGTACGCCGGTGCGTCAGCTCCTGATAACAACAAGGTCATCTACTCTACTGCTTCTCTTCTTCATCATCAAAATTTTCATAAACTGGCTTCAACCTTAGTCTACAATGTCCTGTTTGTGATTTTCTTGATTATATGGGCAGAAATGGTCAGACTCGGATATGTGAGGTTACGATAGTTTTGTGGAAATGGTGCAGGGTACAAATTGCTACAGACCACTGTATGGCGTATCAAACAGTGCCATTTTTATTAGCGCGAGATGTAATATATACATCCCCAGACCCCCTACTGGGGCTCTGCGCCTGGACCCCGCTGGGGGACTTCTGGCCCCCAGACCCCCAGTCTTCTTTTATGTCCCCCCCAATAATCCTGTGAGATCAACGCCCTTGTGCACAATTGTATTGCATATATGTAATTTCGTAGGATTTCAACAGTGGTCCTTCTGCTAAAGCTGAGATTCTTATGTTTGTCACTGGCCTCGTGTATATGATACGATTCTCTCTTACATTCTACATTGTAGCTCTGCTGGGGCGTGAGAATAGGAGGTCATACTGTCTATTGATCTGTTGTCTATGACATATGACTTAGACATGATCCGTTGTCATTTGATTGTAAGTTTTTGTCTGTGATGAGTGTTGTGTTATTCAGTGTTTGTGATATCCTTTTAAACAGTACGACAGTATCAGATGATGAATCTGTGAATGTTTGTTAATCTGCAGAACGTGAAGTTGACCGCTGCTCAGAAACAGCTGAGCAAAGTCAACAAATCTGGTATCAAGTCAATTTCGGCATTTTTCACCCGAGCGGCCGCTACTCCAAAATCATGAGCAAACTACAGCAACTGTCTGCATTTCCACATATGTGCTCGTTCATGACAACTTTTAGCATATGCCGTAGCATTATTTGTGGTAGTAATGTTGTGCCTGTATGAGTAATAATAAATGATTACCTTCCAGCCTGCAACTGTATTGCTTTTTTAAAATCTATTTGCAGTTTACCAGTTTGTATTAACCTGTGTGCAGTTATTGATAATATTGAATCTCTGCAGTTTAAGTCGTGTCTGCAGCCAACTGGGTTTGCTTATTTTCTAGCGCTAAATTAAACTAATTTTGTGCCTTAATCATTTGTGTGTTTGTCACATTGTATCATGATATTGAATACTGAATAGTATGTTGTGCAACAAGATTGCTCGTTGTAATTTGAGAACAGGCCACCCCTTGTGACAGAGAATGGATTTGTCCACAGTCGGCTACATGTTCTAGCTGTACAATGCCCACTGTGGATGAGTTTATTCGCAGGTATGCTACATACACACCACGGTGCCACGTTATCCCTATGCGTTACATTGTGCTACCCTCTTTTTCCCAAATATTTGCTCTTTATGGGGGGCATCTGGACTCTTATCTAATACATGGTTCCTTGGGCCCACCCGACCCAACACTCCAAATGGCATCTCGATCGAGTCTGCCATTTTTCCACAATACACTCGTTACAGATAGACCAAGAAAACACTCAAAGAGAGCGACATGGCCTAACGATGTTGTAATGCTGCACATTGATAAATATAGTGGCCTGGAAGTTAATTTCATTCATGGTGTGTAAGTCATTTACCTTCAGCTGTTTGGTGTCTGGTCATTTATCCTAGTTTCTTTTGGGACGGACAAGTGGAGGAAGAACACTCGCAGCAACTACCGATTTTAGCCTACCTGTATTTGGATGACCCATTGGAATTTCGCCAAGGCTCTGATATCAGAAAACTTAGTCCCTGGGCCATCAGGTGACGTTTCTGTTATCTAGGTTTAGCCATTTTGTTGCAAAATCAGCAAGTAATAGGCCTACATAGTGGCACAGACAGATATGTACATAAGCTTGAACTAAACAAATCTACTAGAGTAGCTAAAACTAAGTTGGGATTATATGTCTATGATTTTTGCATGCTGTTTCCTGTATGTTGCGTTTGTAATTATAACCCAACTTACTAGGTCAACTCAGGCTTGCATCCCTCTGAAGTTGCTAAATTGAGTACCAGTGTTAATTGGCTGGGATAAAGGTGGGAATGTCACCTTTACTCTGTGGCAGGTAACACTGTGATGCCATATGTGTGTTGCTACACTACCTTGTGAAATGTCACTCAGTGGGGCAAACTGTCGCATTGTTTTATTGATCACGCCATTGGTCAGTGACTCTGACTTGAATGCATCGTCTCGCAGCAATGTGGACACATTGAACATTTGATGTAAAGACTGCAGGATGTAACTAACAGTTACTTTAGACAATAACTGAGACTAAACATGCTGTTTTCTGTTGTTAATTTCTTAAAATGTGTCAATACAGAAGTCTTGTTGTTTTCAATTTGCTTTAGCCTTTTGGGACACTTAGACACACTTTAGGTATGGTGAGATTTTTAGTAATGATATTATTACAAATTTTCTTATAATTTTAATAGTAAAATAATTCATAAATTAGTTAATAATAACGTTAAGGTGTACAAAACTGTGCCAATTTTTTGGGAGAACCTGTATATAGTACCAAAATCGATAATGTTTCTAGAAGCATTACGTCACGGCGCACACATGCAATACATATTTCTTTATGAGAAATAATCATCAGTCGAGTTTAAAACATAGCTTATACTTCGATAATTTACTGCCGTATAAATCAATGGTACGTCCACATGTCGAATTTGGAAATTCAGTCTGAAATTAGATGCGGACATAGAGGTCTATACACCTGCGTCCGTAGTTTTCTGTTGAGTTTAGTTGAGTATACGAGTACTTGAAACAGCCCTATTATATTTGGACAAGTTTTTGATATTCTATGCTATGACCTCGACGAACGTAAACAATACAACGAACGTTTGTTTGTGGAATACTTTTGCTTACGTATCTCAGAATTCGTATAATACTTTGACTTGTTGTTAGTAATTATCAAAACAGAGCATAGTGAAGATGTCATTTTGCAAAAAAGACGGTAAGGTTAGGTTATTTGGTTATCGTAATAGAAGTTGCTTCATTATCGCTCACATTGACGAAAGCTTCATGCTAGTTTTATCGCCGGCGTGTTCACTAAATACTTGCAGTGCAGTACTGTAATTTTATTTTTTACTGTCAATGATTACAGTGGTTTACCGATGTCATTCTAGAATATATGCTTAGAAAGCTGTGTTACAGATTTTTGAGGAACAGGTAACACACGACACGGGTCTCACTAAAAGCCGACCGCACACGACCGCACAGTCCGACCACTGTGCGGTAGTGCGGTCGGACCACGCTAATTACGACCGCCGCGCGCTAATTATCTGTCGATAACAGTCAGCCGTTAAGACCGCACAGACCGACCGCACGCTGTCTGTAGGCCTATATGCATTGCCACAAGAAGACA